>Ga0210051_1003114_pt1 | contig 16587 bp, 12 predicted proteins | sample CryGey092014_all_FD_185464 | JGI IMG/M metagenome (GOLD analysis project Ga0210051, IMG submission 185464) | Groundwater microbial communities from aquifer - Crystal Geyser CG23_combo_of_CG06-09_8/20/14_all (SPAdes) (version 2) | ecosystem: Environmental > Aquatic > Deep subsurface > Groundwater... | reverse complement strand
AATTTACCGGCAATTTATTTTCTTGCTGAGCTGCATCATTAATCAGAACATACCTTACCCCTAAAAATGGATAAACAATCTTCCCTAAAGTTTTAACCTGTTCAATGTCTTTTTTAGCTCTGTTAATAGGAATGGCAAACCCAATATTTTCTGCTCCCTGCGCCATGGCAAAGTTCACCCCGATCACTTCGCTTTTCAGATTTAAAAGCGGTCCGCCTGAATTTCCCCGATTGATAGCGGCATCCGTCTGAATCACATCTTCTAATGTTTCCACCACGCCTCCGCCGCCAGCCGCTACGGTTCTCCCCAGGCCGGAAATTACTCCTACCGAAACCGTGTTTCTAAATTCTCCCAAAGCATTGCCAATGGCAATAATGGTCTGACCAATCTGCAAATTGTCTGAATTGCCTAATTTTAACGTCGGAAATGATGTTTCGGCTTCTTTTATTTTAATAACCGCCAAATCTCTAGCAGGATCCCTTGCTAAAACCTCGGCCGGATATTTTTTTCCATCATTGGTTAAAACAGTATAATCGGCTTCTTTGTCAGTCACCACGTGCTCATTGGTTAAAATCATTCCATTCTCTGAAACAATGAATCCTGTACCTCCGCCAACTTCTTGTTTTTGAACCCCTTTTTGTCTGAATTGCGGGATTTGAAAATCAAAAGGAGAATCAGGAAAAGGATTAATGTAGTATTGCTCAATAACGGGCAGGTCTTTGGTAATAATAATGCTCACTACGGCCGGCGATGTTTCTTTAACTACATCAATCACTGATTTTTCTTCAGTCGTTTGAGGAGTATAGGCAGGCGCTGTTTGATTATTATTCGTTGCCGGGACTGAAGTTACTATTTTTGAAAAATAGTCTTTGAGTTGGGGCGCCAAATAATCGCTGGAAATCAATCCACCTGCAAAACCAAAAAAAGATGAAATAATGATAACCGAAACTATTAACCAAAATGTTTTGACAAGATTAGTCGATGAAGCTGCAGCTGTATCTCCACCCTTCGCTAACGCTCGGGTGAAAGACGGCGCTTTCACCCCGTTAGAAATTTCGTTTTCTCTCTTTTTTTTCTTTAATTTTTCAAAAAAATTTCTAACGGGGTTCAATTTTGGAAATTCACTTTTTGCGGGTAATTTCTCCATATATATAAATATAATTTATTTATTTTTCCTATTTGTCAAGAGATTTCTTACTTTTGTAGTGTGCGAATTTATAGTTAAAAATATCAGATTTAATCGGCCCCAAAAAATGATAGTGAAGTTCAGCAAAGATATATTTTAAAATAACTTTGAGCCAGCCGTCTTTGTAAAATCTTCTCAAGGAAATTGAGATTTCAACCCCTTTTAGCACGCCGAATTTTCCGAATTTGGCCGCTCTTCTCACGTAATCGTGGTCTTCACACAGTTTTATTTTCTCGTCAAATCCTTTTATCTTTTGATGAAGCTCTTTTTTAATCAAACAACCCATGGCTCCGTAAGGCAAAAACCTTTCTAATTTTTTCACCGGATAATTATAAAAACGCTCAAAGAAAAATTTTATTATTCTTTTACTGGTCTGTGGGTCAAGCTGAATGCTCGCCACATCCAGATTTCTTTTCTCAAATTCTCTAATTGCCTTCTCTAAAAATTTTTCCGGCAAAATCACGTCAGCATCCAAAAATAAAAGCAACTCTCCCTTGGCGGCTTTAGCTCCCTCATTCCTGCCTACGGCCGGCAATCCTCCTTTAACAACCCCGCTTCCCAATTTCTTGGCAATTTTTCTCGTTTTATCAACAGAGCCAGCATCAGCTACAATGATTTCATAATCCTTGAATTTCTGTTTTTTAATTGACTTCAAAAGTTTAGGCAGAAATTCCTCTTCGTTTAAAGTTGGAATAATAATACTGATCATACCCGGTAGTAGAAATTCGACTAAACTTCGTTTGCTATCACTGCTCCGGCAGTGGTCGAATTTTCACTACCGGGCATAATTGTTTTTAACTCTAGATTTTAAATTTCTCCTTTAATCTGGACTCAAAACTTCTTAGCTTTAATTTTAACTCTTCATCTTTGAAATATTTTAAAGCTACTTTTATGATTCTAAGCCACATTCTAGGACTACTGATGAGCTTACTGTTCTTTAAACCTCCTCCTCTTTTCAAATTAGGAATGGCTACCTCTTTTATCACGAATCCCTTCTTTATTGCTTTAATATCCATTTCTGTTTCTATTTCAAAATAATCACTTTTTAAATCTAACTTGTCCCAGTCTTTTCTTCTGATCGCTCGGAACCCTGCCAAAGGGTCAGAGGCCTTAAAATTTATTAAACGAAATATCGGCCACATATAAAAATTGTAGAATCTAAAAAAATTTCTCATCATCTTGTCATCGCTTTTAAGATTTTTCATACTTCGGCAGCCCAAGACAAGATTCGCAGTTTCTAATTTCTTAATTAATTTTGGGATGTATTGAGGGGGATCAGTGCCATCGCCATCTAAAAATATTAATATTTCACCCGTACTCTCTTTGACCCCCCTTCTCATCTGCCTGCCTTTCCCCTTTCTTTTTTCTCTTATTACTTTTGCCCCCAATCTTTCTGCAATTATTGGGGTGCTATCAGTGGAAACATCAACAACTATAACCTCCGATTGTCTTCTGATTTTCTCTGGAATAGAACAAATAACCTTAGCTATTCCTTCTTCTTCGTTTAAGGTTGGGATAATAATACTGAGCATAACTAAATTTAATTTTACTCAATTTTTCTCAAAAAGAAAAGTGAAAAAAATGAGGCCAGGGATGAATCTCTGACCTCTTACTAATTTTCGGTCCAAGCCATTTCTTAGTTTGTGAATTAGAAAAGCTTTTTTGCTTCCTGCCAAATATCAGAATTGTTTTGTTTTGTTTTCATCCAAAACCACCACTCCCCTCCCCATAAATAAAATGTATCCAACCCGGTTTTTCTGGCAAATTCAATATTATATTTGAATTGCTCTAAATTCATTGTCTTTTGTTGTTCTTCCAAAGACGAGTCATAAAGAAGTTTGGGCCCCCAGGGTTCGGCTTGGAGTTCAACTACTATTACTTTTTTACCAAAAATTTTATCAATGTACAGCGCTTTCCTGTTATAAAAAGTTGAAGGAAAAGGGTAGGTAATGTAAGTTTTTAATTGATGAAACCAAACTTTTTTGTACATCGTTGTTCCTACAATATCTCCCAGTCGGGCGGATTGAATCCAAAAAGAACCTTCGCCACTGTCTGAAATTAAGACGGGTCTCTTCTTTAAGTCTAGTAATTTTACCAGAGCAATTTCTCTTTTCAAAAATTCCTTATCCGCCCAAGGACACTCGCCAAAAGGGAAAAACGACTCATTTTCCACCTGCCACATTTCTAAAGACGGTCTATCTCTATACCTTATGACTACTTTTTCCAATAATTCTAAAATCTCTTTCTGTTGTTCTTCTTTTTTTAAATTTTTAGCCCAGCCAGGAACATGACATTCCGGCCAGCGGCCAGTTTTCATTCCAATCACCAAAAGGAGATTAGCTCCTTTTTCGCCGGCTTTTTGGATTTGCCAATCTAAACCTTCAAAATTATATTTATTTTCTTCTGATTCAATTTCGTCCCAATCAGTAATTAACTTTATATTTTTAACCTTTAAATCATCAAGCAAAGCCAAATAAGTTTCTTGCCAATCTAAGCCAAGGAGCTCTGTGTGTTTTTGGGAAAAATTAACTCCCCAGGTAATTTCTTTGGCAGGTTTTGTTTTACCAATGAAAAAATATACAACAAAAAGCAAAAGGAGAATTAAAAATATTAATAAAACTTTTTTAAAAATTTTTTTCATTTACCGAGTTTTAATTTATTAGGGCGAAGAGATAAATCTCTTCTTCCGCTTCAGCTGACGCTTCAGCAAACGGAGGTGGAGATAAAACTTTAGTTTCATCGACTTATTGCTAAAATTGCTAAACCGGTTACAATGGATAAAATGGCAAAAATTTTCTGGAAAAGAATTTTTCCGGAAATTTCTTCTTTCACAATTTGAGGGAGTTTTAAAGAAAGAAAAATGGTAAATATTAATAAAAATACATACTGGACCCCTTGAAGAGCGTTAATAATAGCTACATAGGCCAAAGGAGATAGGGCAATTGCCCAATTCTGTAAGATATTAGCGCCGGCTCCGGCTGCTTGGTTTGTAACAAATATGGCAGTTGTTTTTTTAGGAAATTTTTCTCCCCCCGCACCAGAACAAGTTTGATGCGGGGTAAATTTTTTAAAAATCTCTTTTTTAATTTCCGGAAAAAAAATAAAAAAACAGACTGCCATTAAAAAACCGCCTATGCTTTTCCAAATAAAACCGTTCCAAAAAGGCTGAGCCAAATAAACATATTTTATTAAAACAAACGATACAGACAGTAGAAAAGCGGTCAGAGCAGAAAATTTAAAACTTTTCAAGCTTATTAATTTTTCTTTTTTAAGATTTATTAAAACGCTTCCCGAAATTAAAAAAATAAAAGCTATAATCTCAAAAAAAGACAAAATTTCTTTCCCCCAAGAAAATAAATATATCAATCCAAGGGTAAATAAAGGAGTCAAACTACCAATAGCCGGCACCGCGCGAGATGGCTCAAAAAGTTGAAGAGTTTTATAAAACCAATAAAGACCGTAAACAAAAATTGCTCCAGCTAATAAACTTAAAGCAATTTGGGATTTCTCTGGTATATAAAAACCAACAAAAGGAGCTAAAATTAAAACCAAAATTCCCAAGGTTCCAACATAAAAAACGTAAACTCTGGGGTTTGGGATTGAACCTGTTAAAAGATATTTATCTACCAGAGAAACAACTGCTAGAATTAAATAAGCCGAGATAGCAATTAAAAACCAGAGCATATTTTTTTAATCTTAAAAATCCCTAGTTTTTCTCCTTCAATAAAACCTTGCATGGCTGCTTCCGCCAAATATCCCTGTTCTAACCAGTCAAAAAGCCACTGGTCAGTATGTTTTGGATTTTCTTGTGATAAACCAAATCCTGATTTTAAAAGCCATCTCATGTTAAATTCTTCCTGAGAGCCAACCGGCGGAGCAATAATTATTGGAATTCCTAAGGCAGAATAAAATGAGAGCTCTGATGGTTTTGTCCATAAAATATCGGTTCTTTTCAGCGCTTGATTGAACTTTTTAAAATAATCTTCAATTTTTTCTCCAAAAATTATCTCAATTGAGTTAGCGGAGGTCAGACCTCCGCTAAAATCTTCTAAGTTTAATTTTTTAATATGGTACAGAAAATAGTTTTTAATTTTTTCTCTAATACCGGCCGACAAAATTACCTTAACCCTCCCCTGTTTAAGGTAGAACCTTAAACATTTTAGGAGTTTAATTCCGATTTCTTTCTGGGCGCCGGCTCCGCCAACAGAAAACATTATTGTTAAAGGATGATCGGGTTTTTCGGGCAATTTTCCTAAATTTTCTTCAATCAATGTTTTATATTTCTCAAAATATTTTCTTTTTGGATCTAAATTAAAAAGCCGATGCTTCAAATCGTATTTTAAGATTTCTAAATTTTCAGTCCCAATATTTTCTGAAGGCAAAGGATAACCGGTAAAAAAGATATTTTCATCTTTTACTCCATAAAGCTTCAACCTTTCCGTTGCTCGTTCGGTCGGGACGAAATATTTAATTCTGCTTTCTTGTGGGTTAAATGGTGCCCATACTCGGGAGATATCGGCATCGCAAATGATACAAAAAATCTCTCCGGGATAATTAAAATATTCAGCCATAAAAGCCGGAGTAAAAAAAGTAGAGACCAGAGGCAAAAAATTTTGACCCTGTCCGGATTGAAGACTTTGGATTAAATGCTCACCCCAGCCAGTTTTAATTACAGAATAAACCTCCCGCGAAGATAAATTTGGTTTTGATAAATCTCTTTTAGGATAAAAAGTTAAAATTTTTTGAAATTGATCATAAATTGAAAAGACGGTTCTGCCAATCAGGGGAATTCTTGAAAAACGGGAGATAAATTCATAAAACCTTCTCGTTCCCTCCCAGATTATTTTATCTCTTCCAGAAATCCCTTCATAATCATTGGCATTAATAATTTTCCCTTCAGCCCAATTTCTCAAAGGAAAAGCGGTTCTCTGATGTCCGTATCCCATATTGACCGATATTATCCACGCCCGCCCAAGTTTTTGAGTTGTTTCTTGGGTTTTTGTCGCATCTGAAGACTTGTTCAAAAATTTGGGCGGGCACGCCTTCTTTTCCATATTTTTATTCTACCACTAATAGTTCAAAAATTTTAATTTCTGTTTTTCCTGTATTCGCCAAACTAAAAAGCCTAAAAACGCATAAGAAATTAGTAACCAAGCCCAATGAACATTATTTAAATTTAAAGAGGCAAAAGGGATTTTTGAAAACCAATCAATTATGTTCACAATATAACTTAAAACGAGCCAGGTAGGCCAGGATAAAATCCAACCGAAAACTGAGAAAATCATTCCCGACATAGCAAAAATAAAAATTAAAATGGTAATTGGGGCTAAAAATGGAACAATCAAAATATTGGTGATTGGCGATACCAACGGGATATAGCCAAAGTTATAGACCAAAATTGGCAGAGTGAAAATTTGGGCAGATATGGTGGCTGAAAGAGTGGTTTTTATCGGAAAAAATTTGGGATTGGGAATTTTTTTAAAAATATCGGAAAAAAATGGCTGGAGATAAATCATTCCCAAAATCGCCAAAAAAGAAAGTTGAAAACCAACATCTAATCTTAAAAGTAGGGGGTTCAAAAACAACATAAAAGTAGCAGCAAATAAAACTGCGCGATGAGCTTTGGACATCCTGCCTAGATGTTGAGCCAAAAGCAAAAGTCCAGCCATTACCCCGGCCCTGACAGCTGAAGCAGGAGCTGCAATCATTAAAATATAAAGAGTTAATAAAAAAATTGTAAAATAAAATGCCTGCTGTCGCCAGAAACCAAGCATTAATAGGAAATTTAAAATTAAAAAAGATATAATTGTAATGTTCATTCCGGAAACGGCAGCAATGTGTCTGGTGCCGGTGAAATTTAATTTTTCCTTCCATCCCTGAGAAATATTTTCTTCGTCGCCAAAAATTAAGGCCTCTAAAATTCCTTCTTGAGGCGGTGAAATAAACTGGCGAGCGATTTCTTTGAATTTATTTTTAAAAGAAAAAAGGATTTTATAAACCGGGTTTCCGAAATTTTGGCTGACCAGTTCTATTCCAGGAAAACTCATCACCGAATAAATCCCATCTTTTTTAAGATAATCCTTATAGTTGAAACCTTCAAAAACCGGCGGCGCTTCCAGTTTCCCAATAATTTTTAATTTATCTCCGTACTTGTATTCCGGATACCGACTGGCAGTTACCAAAAATTTACCTGAAACAGCTGATGACTGATTGCCAATTGCCAATTCTTTAGCATCAATTATTAGTTTTATACTTTTTTCTTTAATATCAGGCTCAGTTGAAACAATTCCAATTAAAGTAATATCTTGATTTAAACTATTAAACTTTTCTAATTCGTTATTCATAATTCTTAATTCCACGCTTTGGTGCCGCCAAATTCCAAAAACCAAGAATAAAATAGAGAAACCGATTATTACTGATTTCTTACGGGACCAGAAGACCGAAATCAAAATCAGTGCCGAAATTAAAAATCCTAGCAAGATTAGCTGAGAAAAATTAAAAAATGAACTCAAGAATATACCAGAAATAAATGAAAGACAAAAATACAAAAAAATTTTTGAGGCTGTCATTAAAAAATTTTAACAAATTCAGCCAGTCTTTTAAATAGAAGCGGCTCGCTTGAAGCGCGAGCCGCCAATTAACCTCGGGTGTTGATTATCTTACCTGGCAGATTTCAAAAAACGGAGAAATCGCTTTTTGAATTTCCAATAAAAATTCTTGAGGATAAGGTTTTATTTTTTCAAAGGCAGGATTAATGGTTTTTTCCGACCGAAAATTCTGCAAAAAATATCTTTTAGCGCCCGAAATCCATCTTGCCATCGCCACCACATCTTCTTTTTTATGTAAGGTGGGCACTATCGTGCTTCTGAACTCGTAATCAACTTTTCCTTTTTTCAAGATATCAATGCTTTTTTGTATTTTTTCAACGTCGACTTTGCCGCCGGCAAATTCACCGTATCTTTCTTTTGGCCCCTTTATATCCATCGCAACGTAATCTACCAAGTTTTTGTCAATTAATTTCTCCAAAGTTTGTGGGTCTGAACCATTAGTGTCCAATTTTACGGAAAATCCCATTTTTTTTATTTTTTTAATGAGGGTTGTCAATTCTTCAGAGATTGTCGGCTCTCCGCCGCAAATTACTACTCCCTCCAACAATTCCTTTCTTTCTTTCAAAAAATCAAAAAAAACCTTTTCAGCAATTTTTGGCTGTTTTTTAATTTTTTCCGGCAAGACAATTTCAGAACTATAGCAAAAAGGGCATCTGAAATTGCAGCCGCAAAGAAAAATCGTGGCCGCCAAGCGGCCCGGAAAATCAATTAAGGTTAATTTTTGTAATCCGCCAATTGACATTTAGGCCTTATCCTTATCTAATTCTAATTTTTTGATTTTAAATTCTTTTCTTTCGCGGAACTCCTGTTGCTTCCCGGGATTAAACTGATTCACGGGCCTCAGATATCCGACCACCCGTGTGTATACTTCACAGGGTTGCTTTATGGTGCATTTCGGACACTCGAAATGCTCTCCTTCCAGATAGCCGTGGCTGGGACAAATTGAAAAGGTGGGGGTTAGAGTAAGGTAAGGCAATTTGAAATTCTCAAAAACTTTTCTGACCAAGTTTTTAGCCATCTGAGCATCGGAAACTCTTTCTCCCAAAAAGAGATGGATTACCGTACCACCGGTATAGAGCCGCTGTAAATCATCTTGAAGTTTCAATGCTTCAAAAATATCGTCGGTATAATTCACCGGAAGCTGAGTGGAATTGGTGTAATAAGGCACGGCCTTTGTGCCGGCGGTTTTAATGTCCGGGTATTTTTCCTTGTCGGTTTTTGCCTGACGGAAAGCCGTTCCTTCGCCCGGCGTTGCCTCAAGATTATAGAGATTGCCGGTTTCTTTCTGGTACTTTACCAATCTTTCTCGCATAAACTCCAAAACTTCTATGGCAAATTTTCTGCCCCTTCTTTTACCAATGTTCTCCCCGAGAAAGTTCAGAAGGGCTTCGTTCATTCCCATCAAACCAACAGTTGAAAAATGATTTCCGAAATAAGAATTCCTCAATTGCTTTACTGACGTTAGGTAATGCTTTGAATAAGGATAAAGTCCTTTTTCCATAAAATCTTCCAAGGCCTTCCTTTTTATTTCCAAACTCTCCTTTGCCAAATCCATCAAATGCGACAATCTGTCAAAGAACTCCTTTTTGGTTTTAGAAAGATAGCCAATTCTTGGCATGTTAATGGTAACAACGCCAATCGAACCCGTAAGGGGGGCTGACCCAAATAATCCCCCTCCTCTTTTATAAAGCTCTTTATTTGATAATCTGAGTCTGCAACACATCGAGCGAAAATCCTCAGGTTCCAAGTCGCCATGAATAAAGTTTGAAAAGTAATTCACCCCGTATTTCGCTGTCGCCTCCCACAAAGGATTTAAATTAGGATCATCCCAGTCAAAATCTTTGGTGATGGAAACCGTCGGGATGGGAAAAGTAAACGGCCGGTTTTTGGCATCACCTTCCATCATGCATTCATAAAAAGCACGGTTGAAAACATTAACTTCTTCCTGAAACTCTCCATAGGTTTCTTTTTGAGGTTTCCCGCCGATAATCACCGGCTGTTTTTTGTAAAATTCAGGGATTTTGATGTCTAAAGAAACATTCAAAAATGGAGTTTGGAAGCCGACCCGAGTCGGCACCATGCAATTGTAAAGAAACTCCTGCATCGCTTGTTTAACCTGAGAATAATTAAGATTGTCGTATCTAATAAAAGGAGCGAGCAAGGTATCAAAATTGGAAACAGCATTAGCTCCGGCTGACTCTCCTTGCAACGTGAAAAGGAAATTAACCAACTGGCCCATCGCTGTTCTAAAATGTTTGGCCGGCCGAGATTCTATCTTGGAAGCAACCCCACCAAAACCGCGTAATAATAAATCGTAAAGGTCCCAGCCCATACAGTTATGAACTAAAAGCCCATTGCAAAAGAAAGTGCCGGAATTGGTTGTAATATCAAAAATTACGTCGTCGGCAATAGTTGTAAATTTGTTATTAAGAACCTTGCTCCATCCATAATTTTCAACTCTCCAATGCTTCTTGGCGGCAACAGCTTTTTTATATTTGAACGATGGAAAATCAACTCCTTCTTTTTTAGAAAAAACAATGCCATAAATAGGATAATTTTGGGTAATTTCTTTCCCGTTAAAGATATTTTTCTTCCCTATATCCTCAACGCTAACTCTATCTCTTGCAATAATTCCGAAGAATTGAAGAAGAATTGATAATTGTTCCATCATCGTACGGGAAGAAACTCTAATCAAAACTTGGGAATTGCTATGCGCTTTATTTTCCGGATCTACACAGCCGTCGCCGTCAATAATACCCGCGATAACTCCTTTTATAAAATCAGTATTATAAGTCAGAATATCGAAGGGCAAATTTTTATTCCGGTTTAAGTCTTTTATTTGAAAAACTTTTTCAAAAAGAAGCTTTAAGGTGCTGCAATTTAAAGAAATTCTTTTTGTATTTTCGCGGTTATTGACATACGCTCTAACTCCTATGGAAGCGCAAATCCTTTGAATTTTTTTGATAATTTCTTCGTCGCTGTTTGTAATTTCCAATCTCCAACTGTTGTAATTGCCTTCAGTAATAAAAATGCCAACTAAATAGCCAATATCTTCAGTCAATTTTAACTCATTATTTACACTATTCGCGCCGTTAGAAACGCTTAAAGTTCCCTGCGACCGTAAAGATCCGCCCCAATTTTTAACAAAATCTTGCCATTCAAATCCTTCTAAAAAGAAATTTGTATGTCTTTTTTCAATTAATTCCTCCGCAACGTAAATATATTTTTTTGAGAATAAATTTTCTGCGCTCAATAAAGAAGGAATATAAGCAGAAAAAACTAAATCTTCTTTTTCTTTTACTTCTTTAGCTTCAATTTCGTTTTCTTTTCCATCTTTTTTTATTATGAAAGGGTGGTTATCTGTCACGATTACGCTTCTTCCCTGTTCTGATTTAATATATCTCATATTTCTTTCCTTATCTTTTTTAACCATTCTTGAAACTTTTACCCAACCTCCTTTGTCTAAAACAAAGAGGTCTTCCGGATATTTTGCAAAAGCCCCGTCGTCTTTATTTAATAATTTTTCTTGCTGAAAAATTTCTTCGTAAAGATCTTTCAATGAAATCAATTTAATATTCCTGTTTAATTTCGCAATTACCACTTCTCTGCCAAAAAAAGTATACGGCGCCAAGGTTTCTAAATTATGAATATGAAAATCTTCGTTTGCCGCCGCTTCTCTGATTTCTTTTGGATAGATTCTATTCAACCAGTATTTTTTGGTAATGGCAGAAATTGTATATTGGTTAAGTCCCTGCAAAGAATAAGCCATATTGGCATTTTCATGGACTTGCCAATCTAACTCCTGGAGATATTTATCAACTCCCTCGGTTGATTCGTCAACCATCGCTACCGCTTCTCTGATTCTTCTTCTTTGCTCTCTATACAAAATATAAGCCTTGGCGGTATCAACCAAACCTTCTAAAATTAAAACTTCCTCAACTATGTCTTGAATTTGCTCTACCTGAGGAATTTCATCTTTTTTAAACCGGCGATTTAATATCTGAATAATTTTACTGGAGAGCTTTTTGGATTTTTTGCCGTCCCCCTGACCGGTTGCAGTAATCGCTTTAAAAATAGCATCTGTAATTCTTGTTTCATCAAAATCAACTATTGAACCATCCCTTTTTTTGACTTTTGTGATTTTGTTTTGAACCATACCCGGTAGTAAAAATTAATTTTATTTTGCTGCCCGTCCCGTAGTAGAAATTTGACAGGAGCTGAACTCTTTTTTTCCCATAGGCAAGTCAAAATTTCACTACGGGGCATAGCAATAAAAAATTTCCTTTTAGGAAATATGAAAAGATTATTTCATTTTAGCTCAATAAAAAACAGGGTCAAATCTTGTCAAACCCTGTTAAAATTGCGAGTTATCCACACCCTGTAGTGAATTTCCGACTCGCTTCGCGATATTAGATTTTTCTTTTAGAAAAATCTTGTCGGAAATCTACTACAGGGCACACCCTTAAACTCCCTTAGAAGCCGGTGGCAATTAGCGTTACTTTTATTTCGCCTTTTTTTAATTTCTCATCTTGCACGGCGCCAAAAATAACTTTGGCCTCGGGATTAATTTCTTGAGTGATTATCTTAGCCGTCTCATCAATTTCTGAAAGCGCAATATCTTTATTGCCGGAAATGTTAAACAAAACTCCTTTGGCTCCGCGACAAGATATTTCAAGCAAAGGCGAATTTAAAGCTTGTCTTGCAGCTTCTTGGGCCCTGTTTTCACCTTTGGCTTTGCCAATACCAAACAAGGCTGAGCCCGAATCTTTCATAATCGCTTTGACGTCAGCAAAATCAATATTAATTATGCCTGGGAGTAAAATCAAATCAGAAATTCCTTGAACTGCCTGACGCAAAATATCATCACAGGCCCAAAAAGCATTAATCACGGTCGTTTTCGGATCTAAAACTTCTAACAGTTTATCATTTTGAATACTGACCAAGGTATCAACTTTTTCTTTAAGTTTTCTCAAACCCTGTTCGGCAATTTTTTTTCTAAATTGGCCTTCAAAAGAAAAAGGTCTAGTGATAATTGCCACGGTTAGAATGCCAAGATTTTTTGAAATCTCAGCCACGATCGGAGAACCACCCGTGCCAGTACCTCCTCCAAAACCTCCGGTAATAAAAACCATATCAGCGCCTTTTAAAATTTCAGAAATTTCTTCTTTACTTTCAAAAGCCGCCTGTTTTCCAATTTCCGGATTCATCCCTGTACCTAAACCCTGTGTTATTTTTTTTCCAATGCGTAATTTTAAATGGGCTCTGATTTTTTTAAGGTCCTGGGCATCGGTATTCAAAGCAATTAATTCCACTCCTTTAATCTTGCATTTCATCATTCTAGAAATTGCGTTGCAACCCGAACCGCCTACGCCCACTACTTTGATTTTAGTTACATTTTTCATAAAAAATATACTCTTTCATTTATCAAGCTTCCGTAGGGTCAAAGAGGCAACCCTCTTTTCCATCTTCGTTTACCGAGCTTCCGAAGGAAGCGAAGGTGAGAAAGAGAATGAAATTCTCTTTCGACTCCGCTGTGCGAAAACTTGATAAACGAGTCGAAGAACATTCGTTCTTCTCCACCCTTCGCTGCGACTTGGGTAGATGAAGAAGAGAACGTAGTTCTCTTCGCCTTATCACCTATTTTAAAAAATTAAAGAGGTTAAACAGCGATAATTTTTATCTGCCAGACAGTTCCTCATCTAGCTTTTTTATAGTATCTTTAAGGTCTTTTATCTGAGATTTTAACTCCACCATCCTCACCTCCCTGCCAACTGTTATCTTGTAGAACTTTTCTAATTCATCAATCTTTTTCTGCAATTCTGTGTTGGCTTTTTCCATTTCGTTTCTGGCTTGGGTGGCGGCTCTTCTGGCTGTGTCTGATGTTACCAAAGCAGATTGAATTTGATCTTTGGCTTGGTTCAGTTCTTGGGTCTGAAGAGTGAGAATCTTAGTTTGTTCAACTAATTCTTGCTTTTGGATTTGTAATTTTCCTTCTCTTCTTTTGAACAGTCCGGCCAGATACCCGGCATAAATAGCCGAGGCTATGATATACAGGTTGAAACCGATTATTTGACCCTGAGTCAAGATTGGCTCTCCCCCTAAAAGTTTGCCCGGAGATTGGCTCGCTGCTTCTGGAGATATCTTGGGCATCAATCCGTAATACTCCAAAGCCACCAAGCCAGTGTACAAAACAACAACAAAAAGCGTGGATAAAGCAATCCCCCTTACTTTAAAGAGAATGGTACCTTCCATAATAGGAACAAGATACATTATCATCAGCATTTTGTTGGCAGTACCAGAAAAGTAAATAATTGCCGAAATGCCAAAGACATCCAACGGCACCTGAGAAAACTTAATAAATCTTAAACCAAAATTGCTTATTTTTTCTGGCTGTTGCTTAATAACCAACCAACACAAAAAATTAATAAACAACGTTCCAATCACAACAAAAGACATTAAATAACCGCTTGGCAAAGGAACTTGCGGAAACCATAATTTTGCAATCACTCCCTGGAAAGCAACAACAGAAACATAAAGCCACCTCGCCTTGATGACTGTTCTTATCGCCTCAATTGTTTGTTGTTTTTCAAAAATATCCATATCTTTAAAAAGTTAAGGAACGAAAATTTTGAATATTTTTTTGATTCTGGAGCCAATCCCTTTGCCGCGAATGGAAAAACCGCCGCCAAAACCTAATTTTTCTGATTCTAAATCAAGTCCTCTCAACACCAACCCGCAGACAGTGGCCAACTTAGGATCTTCTTGAGCTGATGAAAATCCTTGAGGCCGACCCAATCTGCAAGGCAAGCGGAACTCTCTTCTTGCAAACTCTTTAATTTTCGGCAATTTGGCGCCGCCGCCGGTCAAAACTACTCCGCCAGGCAAGAGCTGCTGATGTGAAATTTTTTTCAATTCTTTATTTACCTCTTTAAAAATTTCTAAAACTCTCGCTTCAATAATTTTAGATAATTGTTTTCGGGAAAAAACCAAGGTTTCTCCTTCTGACAATTTAATTTTTTCTTTCTTATCGCTCCCCTGAAAAGATGAAGTGCCGAATTCCAGCTTTATTCTTTCGGCAATATCAATATCTGTCTTTAAACCAATGGCGATGTCGTTGGTAATATGACCGGAACCGATGGGTAAAATAGCTAAATGAATTAAGTCTCTTTCCTCAAATATCGAAAATCCTGTCGTCCCCGCTCCAATATCTAAAAGCGCCACTCCCAATTCCTTTTCTCTTAGAGTAAGCACGGCTCTTGAGCTGGATATGGGAGAAATAACCAGGTCATTAATTTGTAAACCAGAATTCAAAACTGCTTCGGTTAAGTTTTTAATATAAGGAGCAAAGCCGCCGAGAACTAAAACCTCAGCTTCTAATCTCACGCCGTGCATTCCTAAGACTTCCTTAATTCCTTTTTCTCCGTCTATAATAAATTCTTTGGGTAAAACTTCCAAAACTTCTCTATTGGAGGGGAGAGGAAATGTCCGGGCAGCCTGCAATACTCTTTCCACATCTTCCGGTGAAATTTTTTGGTCAGCACGAGAGACAGAAACCAATCCTCTGGAGCCGGTACAAAAAATGTGGCTTCCTCCGACATTAACATAAATTGAGTTAATTTCTCGAAGAACATTCGTTTTTCTCCACCCTTCGCTGCGGCTCGGGTTTTGATTAATTTTTTCACTGATTTTTTTAAAAACTGAACGGATTATAACCGACACTTCATCCGGGCTTATCACTACTCCCTTTCTGACTCCGGAAGAAATTTCCTCTGCAAATCCTAAAACTTCCAACCTTTCTTTTTTCTTCGGTTTATAAACTGCCAAAGCTTTTATTGTTCCTGAGCCGATATCTAAACCAATAATAACATTGCCTTTAGCCATTATTTTAAAAACAGATTAAGATAATATTCTTGTTTTTGCTCCATTTTTTTTGCTTTTTTCTTAGAGATTTCATGGTTCTCGCCCAAAAGATGTAAAATACCGTGTATTAAGACCCGGGTTAGCTCGTATTTGAAGGTTGAGTTATATTTACCGGCGTTTTTTTTGATTAGCTTTGGGCAAATCACTATTTCTCCGGCGTCATTGTATAGAAATGAAAGAACGTCTGTAATTTTGTTCTTTTTTCTATATTCTTCATTTAGCTTTTTTATTTTAGCCGGCCCAACTAAAGCTATTGATAATTCTAATAGCCTTTTTTCTTTTTTTATAATTTTTCCAGCAACTTTCTTTAAAAAATTTTTGTCAACAGGAACCGATGTTAAATTGTTAATTTCAATCATCGAAATATGGCGATGAGAACTTCGTTCGTTGAGTCGAAGACGAAACGAAAGAAGAAAAACTTTTCTTCGCACTCATCTTCACCTTCGTTTCCATAAATGGAAACTTGGTAATTGAAAATTTATTGAAGATCGAAATGAGTTGAAAACTCATTGAGCCAGTAGCTCTCTTATGATTTTTGAAACTAAGCCGCCTTCAGTCCTGCCCTTGACTCTTGGCATCAGTTCTGCCATTACCTTCCCCACATCTTTCATCTCTTTGATTCCCATTTTTTCAATTATCTCTCTGGCTAATTTTTTAATCTCTTCCTCTGAAAGTTGTTCCGGTAAATATTTCTCTAAAATCTTAGCTTCCGCTCTTTCTTTTTCAGACAGGTCCATTCTTTTACCCTTTTCAAATAATAAAGCCGCTTCTTTTCTTTTTTTAATTTCCGAAGAGATTATTTCCAATACTTCATCTTCTAAAAGCCCGCTTTCTTTTTCTAATTCTTCCTCGGTTATCCGAGCGTTAGCGAAG
>Ga0210051_1003111_pt1 | contig 16600 bp, 16 predicted proteins | sample CryGey092014_all_FD_185464 | JGI IMG/M metagenome (GOLD analysis project Ga0210051, IMG submission 185464) | Groundwater microbial communities from aquifer - Crystal Geyser CG23_combo_of_CG06-09_8/20/14_all (SPAdes) (version 2) | ecosystem: Environmental > Aquatic > Deep subsurface > Groundwater... | reverse complement strand
AAAATAAAAGTTAATCCTGTTGATTTTTAAAACTTGATTTCATGCTCATAATTGGATTAGAAAATACTGACGTCAATAAGAAGTTACTTCCGAAACCCAGCCTCAATTTGTTGCTTATAAACGACAAAGATTATCACCTATTTTACCCACGATTTGTAGACTATAAACGACAAGAGTAGTATAATCGCTTCATGAGGAAATTATTTTTTTCCTAATACTTACAATTCCGCTTTTTTTTAATGAACCTGTAATTGCCCATCCTGGAAGAACCGCGGCTGATGGCTGTCATTATTGTAGAACTAACTGTGATTCTTGGGGAGTACCCTGGAACGAGAGGCACTGTCACAATGGAGGAGGAACTGTTCAAGGTATTCAAGAATCAGCACCTGTTTATAATTCGCCGACTAACACACCAATTCCTTGGCCAACATGGACGCCAGTTCCTACTAATATACCAACACCTACTTTGACTAATACTCCTATCCCAACATTTACAATTACTCCAAAACCAACAAAAATAATTTCTATTACAAAAAAACCCGATATCAAAAAGACAAATAATCAAAAAAAACAAACTGTGGAAAAAAAACTTTTGGCAGTGGTTATTTAACAGATAAATATTTATGAACAAATCTTTTAAAATGATTCTTAAAAAAATAAAAGTTTCAATTCTGTTAAAGTTTATTAAAAACAAACTTTTATAATATTTGTTAAAATACTAACTATGGAACAGCAAATTAAAGATTTTACAAGTAGCTTGGATCTCGATATACGAAAAACCAAATATAGATTCATGGATCAAAAAGTTACTCCCGACGTTTTATCTTTTATAGCAGATACTGTTTTAAATTTTTCGGATGTTGATAATATAGAATTTACAAAAAATGATATTTGGGAATCATCTTATTTCACGAAAAATATTCCTTTAATTTATAATAAGCCATCACCAAGTAATGAAACAACTACTCATGAGTATGATAAATTTACAGCTCAACCTCTTAAAACATTGTCTTATGCAAAAATTTTAATAGAAACGCAAAAGAATGGTAAAAATTTTTATAAATTAAATACTAAACCTTTCCTGCAATATATTGCTTTAAGTGATAAAAATGCATTTATTTTTTTAAGTATATATTTAGAAAAGGTTTTATCAGATAGCGGATTTATAAATAGGATAGAAACATACATAGGCTCATATAACGACGGTCAATTTACAAAATCTAATTTTTATGATTTAAAAAAATCTTTTGAGAAGTTTATTATTGGCTCAACAAATATAAATGGAGAAACAGAAGCACGAAAAATTTTTCCTAAAGTATTGAATATTTTTTCAGTAAAAAATCGAGTGCCTGGTTCAAGAGGGGGTAGAGTGACAGAATCTCCATATTCATATTCTGATTTAATGTATAACGCAATAAATTTTAGAGATTTAAGAAAAATGAAAAATGTTAGCCGTCAGGAAACTAATCAAATTAAAAAAAGCAAAAAACAATATAGTGATTATGAAATGGAGAAAGCAAAAACAGCAATAAAAAAAAGGCATTTTCCAAATAGCGAAGTGAATGATAGATACTCACATGGTGCAGCTACCCAGGTTCATCATATTTTTGATAAAGTAAATTATTCGGAATTAAAAAGTACGTTAGAAAATTTAATATTAATAACACCTCAACAACATAATGAAAGAGCTCATCCAATGAATAAAACAACCGTAATTGATCCTGGCTATCAAATTAATTGTCTATTAGCAAAAAGTAATAGCGTGGAATCGTCTTTAATAAATAAAGATGGATTTTATTCTAAGGAAAGTTTTATTAATGTAGTTAAAAAAGGTTTAGGGATGGAAATAAAACCAGAATGGTCTTTTGAACAGATAAGATCAATGTTGAATAGCAAACTTACATCTGGTTAATGTTCTCTACGAATAAAAATTTTGATCGTGATTCGTCTTTAAAAGGAGTATATTTGATATATTCTTTTGGAAGACCCCAAAAATATACAGAATTACTATCGACGTTTAAAGACCGAGTAGAATAATTTCTAGCAATTCTATAAAAAATAAAAAATTCTTTAGAAGCAAAAAAATTAACATCGATTTTAATATTTTCATTATTAATTAATACAACCGCTGATCCATCAACAATAGAATTTTTTGGTAAAAAAGCACCTCTAGGATAATATGATAAATTTGGAACGATTAAAACATTTTCTTTATTAAAATATTTTACGGCCACGGGAGAAACAGAATAATTATCAATATATCTATCATTATCTAGATAATTAATTTTTCCATCCTCAATATTTCTAGATTTAATTACTTTTATTTTTCCTGATTTATTTGTATTTTTTTTTGTTATTGTTCGATCTCTTAAAGCTTTAAACGTAGATAGATTAAGTTTTCCATGCAAGTTATCAAAATATTTATTCCTATAAATTAACCAATAGGGAAATTCTTTATTAATAATATAGTTTTGATTTAAAATCTTATATTTTTGTAAAGGATAAGATTCAATAACGGAATTATTAATTCTTCCCCTTTTTTTGATTATTAAGCTTATAGTCTCAATTTTTACGCCCTTAAAACCCTTTTCTCCATAATCAATTATTTTATCTATTCTGTATTCTTCAATTAACTTACGAATTTCATTGAATTCTGGTGCGTTTAATAAACTTTTAGGACTAAATAAGGCAGTATTTTCACTAATAGATAAAGCTTTTTCTATAAACAGAACAAATATATTATTAGTTTTTTTAGATTTATTCCACGAATTTTTTCTATATTCAGATATTTTTTCTTTATCTATTTTATCAAAGGGAGGATTCCCAACGATTAAATCATAATTTGAGTTGAATTTATGTTTCAAAAAATCATCATTTATAAAGCTAATAATAAAATTATTTGGTACTACTATTTTTTTTATTATCACTTTAAGTATATTTAAAGAAACTACATCTATATCTATCAAGTCGAGATAAACTTTTTTTATGTCCTTATATTTATTTATTAAAGTTGGTAAAAAATTTCCTACACCTACAGATGGTTCTAAAATTTTTATCTCATTTTTTTCACTAAAATCTGGCAAAGAATTAACTAAAGAAAAACAAATATCCTGCCTTGTGTAAAAAGCCGCATTTTTAAGTCTCTCAGCATTCGCTATTTCAGCAACCCTGGTATTATTACAAAAGTTAAGGTTATTTTTTTTTATAAAATTAATTATTTCATTATTTGATTTTAAGTCATTTTTTTTTATAAGGCTTTTTACCTTAGATAGAGGTAGTAGATCTCTTTTTGATGAAGCTAATATATTTTGAGCAATTTGTCTAAAAATAATAGTTGGCACAGCCTCACCTATACATTGTCTAATATTAACTTCATTTTTCTTTAGATAAATAACTTTTTCTTTGTTTTCTAAGGCGTTCAATTCCTTTAAAGAAATATTTGACCAGTTAAAGATATCTGGAATGGTCATAAACCTCATTAATTCTCTTATAGAGAATACTCTATTATCTTCTGGGTGAATAGTAGATTGGCTTGATAATATGTCATTTCGAGTATGAACACAGGGGGCTATTTTATTCCAATAGCATCGAGTGTATTTATCGCCATTTTTATTTTGATTTTCAATAACTTTACCATTAATTATAGTGTGCGGTCTTTTCATTAGATTTTTATTATCAAAAGCCGATTGACCTTCTTTTATATCTTTTATCCATTCAAGCATGTCAGTTTTATAAGGTCTAAACGAGTGGAATATATCAATCTTATCAATCTCTCCCATATTTTTAAGTCTTGGTAAATTGTATATCAACTCTTTCAGAGTCATAGGGTTTTTCTTTTCAGGAAATAAGTCATAAGGAGTTATCTCTTCAACATCTTTCCTTACTCCAATTACAAGTGTTCGAGTTCTGCTTGAATGAGACCCGTATTCTTTAAAATTTAGAACTTTAAAGGCAATGTTGTACTTTCCTCCAAGATTTTCATAGATTGCTTCTTTTATTTGCTTATTATTTCCATCGGTATCAGTACATATTGTGTTTAAAAATCCTCGAACATTCTCCATTACAAAGAACCGAGGATAAATTTCATTTATTACTTTTATTGATTCGACTATTAATGAATTTCTTCCTAATTCGTTATTTTTTTTATGATTAGCGATGGAAATACCTTGACACGGTGGTGTAGCAACAACAACCTCAACCTCTTTTTGGTTATATGTTTTCTTCCAATTGTCTATTGCTTTGAATATATTTTTCTTTATTTCATTTTTAGCAATATCTCCGGATATATAACTTTCTTTTAACGAACAAACATCGTTATATTTTTGGATATTTAATCTTCTTTCAATTAACTCTAATGTAGCGACGCAATCAAAACCCTCTTGCTTAAAACCATAGCAACCAATCCCAGCACTACTAAATAATGAAACGTATCCTAGTTTTTTCATTTATTCTTCATTATATATTAATTTATATAGTCTAATGTATTCTGAATTTTGTATATTAATAATTTGTTCCTCTTTATTTGAGAATAGGTGAACGAAAGTTCATTGTCAAGGAGTATTTTTCTATAGGTTTGAACAAAAAAATCTTTCCCAAAATCAAATAAATATAATTTTTGAAATCTTAAATAATCATCGACTAATAAAAACTTTTTGATATTATAATGGCTATGCAAAGACCTATTCGAGACTTAAGCCTTTCAATTAAACCTTGTGCTCTTTATTTATCTGCTGATTCCCAAACTTTTCCAAGAATAATGATTGATCCACTAGATAAGGAACAGCCATGCACTAGACTTGCAGAGGATGAAATCCCGGAAAGCTTGGCGATGGGTTTCGTTGGAGTAGGAGTTTGTGCTTATTTACTGTATTTCTTTATTGTCAATAAACCTAAAAATACTGCAATCAAAACCAAGGCTGTTGATACTTGGACACTTGTTAATAAACCCCAGAGGTCTACCATACTATTTTTTATCTAAAAAAACTGATAATATTAAAAATATAATTCCAAATATAAATGATTGTATCAAAATAAAGAAATTTATCCAATTAAATTCTTTTAAATAAAAACTTACCCCTGGATAAATAAGCAAAGTTGCAAACCAACCCGATGCCAAGTTGTTACATGAGTTTGCTAGAGCTTTAAACCAAAAATACTTTCTTTTTTAAAATATTTCACTGGCGGTTAATTCCATAAAAAGAATAATAAATGATGATATTTTATTTGTCAGTCGTTATAACCTACAAAAATAGAGTTTTAGATTGTCAAAGCAGTTAAATAAACATGAAAGAGTAAATCCTACTGAAAAATCTGTTGAGCAAGATGAAATGAAGAAGCTTTCGGGAGATTTTCAACATGCGAACGTTGTCTTGGATCATCCTGCAGTTACTTGGAGCAAGGAAAAAGACGGGCTTCAAGAAGAGTTTTATAATTCAACAAATTAATCTCCAAAATTTAACTCCTTTATGTTTGAAAGTAAATATAGAGCTTAGAGTCCAAAGCATGACCAATTCTTTCCAAGAGAGATAGAGTAGGGAATGACTGCATATTTTCTAATCTTGAAATGACTGGCTGTTTTGTTCCAATTCTTCTGGCTAATTCTTTTTGGCTTATATTTTTTTTAATTCGGGTGCCAATGAGACTACGTACCAGTTGGTATTTTGGTTCATTTTTTTCGACCAATTTTCTAAAACCTTTTCTTTTCATCAGTTTTTTTTCGTAGTCTTTCCAACTTGTTAGATCATTAATATTTCTCATATTTTTATTTTATAAATATAACAATATCATTATATTAATAATTCCTTTAAATGTCAAATTCTTTTAGACGACTGACTACTATTTTAATTTCATGCTTTGGTGTTTTATTAGTTTTTTTTATACCCACAAGAAAATGGAAACGGTCTTGGGATTAAGTGAGGCGGCTAAACATCATATTGCGGTGATCGCCATTGAAAAACAGTATGACGGTCAGTACCGTGAAAAAGTACTTCCAAAGAATATTCATGCTGCATTTAATCTAACCGAATTTTTGGAATCGGATAAACTGGGAATAGATCGGACAAAACTTCATGAATATAACAAGAAAACTATTCCTCATGCAACGGTCGACAGCAGGCGACAATAATCATTTTTTGCTATAATAGCCTAATATGGCTAACCTGGAGGGGGGGTGGTAGAACAGTTCAGCTTCCATTAAAAAAAGAAGGTGTTCAAGAAGTATTCGTATTTCATGCCGGCGCATATGCTATTTATCCTGAAGACGGTCATAAAGGCGCACCTACACAAGATATTACTGCAGAAAAGATTGGAAGAAAAGTTAAAGGATTAACTGGATATCGAAGCCTAACACAAATTCATATGTATTATCAAGGTAGACAGTGGCAAAGATCAATTGGTACGGCATTCGGAGCTTATTCAAGTAAAGCTCGTGCGGTAAAAACATAATTTGATATAATTTAACCATGATCCACGATAAAGACGGAAAAGCGCTGACCGGAGCGCAAGTTTTCGGAAAAATAGTGAACAGGATAAAGAATATTTGGTTGGAACTGATCGTTTTCAAACTTCATTTGGTCGGATGTGTCCCTTCTCATAATTTCAGAAAATTTATCTACAGGATCTTTGGAATAAAGATCGGGAAAGGTTCGACCATTCATATGAAGGCAAGATTTTATGATCCGAGAAATATTGTTATTGGTGAGGATACAATTATCGGAGAGGGAGCCGTTCTTGACGGCAGGGATAAATTATTAATAGGCAATCATGTTGATATTGCCACCGATGTGATGATCTACAACAGTCAACACGATGTCAATCAGGAAAATTTTGTTGCCACAAATGAGTCCGTAAAGATAGAGGACTATGTTTTTATCGGTCCACGGGCAATAATACTTGCGGGAGTGACGATCGGTCGGGGAGCCATTGTTGGAGCCGGTGCCGTTGTTACTAAAGATGTTCCACCTTACGCCATCGTCGGAGGAGTGCCTGCCAAAATAATCGGGGAAAGACGTAATAAAGACCTTCATTATCATCTCGGAAGAGCAAGGTGGTTTAGATAAGAAAACACTACCAATACTTGTAAATCCGACAAATACTACAAATAAATAATCAAATAATCTAATGAAAAAATATAAAAATAATGTCAGTCCCTATGGAAGTGTGGTTGACTTTAATATTAGTACCTTGATATTATAAGGATGTATGACCAACAGAATAATTGAACTACAAAACGAATTAAGAAGAAAAACTGGTGAAGACAAGATTATTATTGGTGTGCCTGAAAATATTAAACCAAGAAAGTTTGATAAGGTTGCCTTTATAAAAGCAGCCAAAAAAGTGAGAATTATTTTTGATGAAGAAAATAGAAGTAATTACACTTACGCTGGTTGAGACGAAATTAGATAGTTTTTTATCTGCTTTAAGACAGAAACATATTTTAATTGATGCAAATTTTCTGATCGATGCGAGTAATCATAAGGGCAGTTTCTCATTTATTATTGATTCGCTTAAAAAAAATGGTTGTACGTTGGTAGCTATCGATGGAGTTTACCACGAGTTTATAAGAGGGAGACGAAGTCTTGAAAATTTTATTGAAACAATCGAATATTACAAAAAAATAATTGACGGAGAGATTCCTTCAGACAGATCGATTAAAGAAAACGCAAATACACTAACTAAGGTGTTGTTAAAAAGAAGTTCCCAAATTAGTTATGTAGACATTTTACTACTGGCAACGTTAATGAAATATCAATCAAGTATGTATTTACTTTCTAAAGATAAATCTGATATTCCAATATTTTTATTTCCCGTTAAAGCTACTATCCCAATAGATTCTGGTGAAACAAATTATTTTTATTCAATATATTCTTTTAATGAGATTAATTACCAAAAACAATTGGAAAAGCTTGTCAGGTAATTAGATTTTAACGTCATCAATCTGCACTTCCAACTAAGTAGACTGCAGCCCAGGGGCGGAAGTTAGAATAGAATTTAGTGTCTATAGTGGTTTTATCTCCTTGAATAACTTTATAGGAAAAAAAAGCCTTCGCTCCCGAGGCCGGGAAATCAATTTGTTTAGTAACTCCCTTTTTTAGAGTTGGATCGTCCTGGTATTTAGGTTGAAGCGCTGGGACAAAATCATAAACGGTTGCCTTAGAAATTTCCACCCGCCGATTATCTTTTTTTCCATAAAATTTAAAATACAATAAATTATTTTCAGCATCGACTTCTGTCTCAATCAAAATATAACCGGGTGTATCATTTTTGATTTTCAAATCAACGGTTGGACCGTAGATGGTCGCATCAAAACCAGGTTGGGAATCATTCTCATAATAACCGACACGGTAAGCATGGGCGTTACGTTCAATAATAGGTAATCCGGCATTTAAAGCAGCTCTAAATAAAGTCGTTGACACTTGGCAAACACCCCCACCATCTCCTAAAACGGTTTTTCCTTCTTTTATAACATAGGCCGGTTGATAACCGGTCAGTGATGAGATTTCTCCGACCGTTTCATTAAAAGAAAATTCCTTACCTTTAGGAATTAAGACGCCATTAAATTTTGAAGCCGCTATAGTCAGATTATGAATTCTTTGAGGAATAGAATGAGTGAAATCAGATTTGCCGACTGCTATTAACTCCTCGACTCCGTATTCATTGATATCCGATAATTTTATTTCCGGTTTGATAACTTCAGAATTTAAGATAATCTTTTTATTAGTTATATCGGTTTTTAAATTACTGACAACCTTATCAAAATCAAGAAGGAATTGTTTTGACATTATTTTTAGACCTTCCGTTTCTTTTCTAAATTCAACAACTTTCCCTTTATCAAATTTAAATAAAGCATTTTTTGCCGGTAAATTATATTTATCCTCAGAAAGTGACAAAAAATCTTTAATATCGCTATTTTCATATTCGATTTGGCTTTCAAAATAGAATTTTTTTAAATTAAAAATAGTTAAAATTTTTTGTAAGTATTCAGAAGGTAAATTACTCGATCGTCCGATTAGATAAGCTCTTTCCGCGATTGTTTTTCCGTCGTATTCTAGTCCAATTGATTGGGCAGAAAAAGTGGCGACCGGTTCGTTTTCAAAAAAAACAGTTATCGATGTATTTTTAAGTTTTGACGACTTTTTATTATAAAAATTAATTATCTCATCCTTTCTTTTTAGGCCAAAATCTTGGTTATCAAGGTAGACGTTTGGATAAATTTTATCAGCAATATTTTTTTCATTTTTTAAAAAAATAAAGGCGATAGATGTTATGGCAATAAAACCGATAACGATCATTAGTGGAAAAAAAATATTGCCTTTTAAATTTGTATTTTTTGATATCATAATGGTATGGATGATGATAAAATAATCAAGGAAGAAAATCAAGGTAATATAAATAATGAGCCTGTAATTGAAGAAACCCCTCAAGATTTAGATTTTGAAAATTCACCGCCACCTGTTTATCAAGAGAATAGCCGTCAGAATATATTTATAATTGCCGGTGCGATCGTTTTTTTGATTCTTCTTTTAATAATTATAAAAGCTATTTTTTTTGGGAAACCAAAGAATAAGGCTGTTAGTTTAATTTATTGGGGCCTCTGGGAAGAAAAAGAGGTGATGGAACCATTGATAAAAGCTTATCAACAAAAATATCCGAACGTAAAAATAAATTATCAGAAGATGGACCCTCTAAGCTACCGGGAAAAATTAGTTAGCCGAAGCAAGGCGGAAGGTGGTAACCAAGGAGCGGTGGAAAAACCTGACATTTTTCGATTTCATAATACCTGGCTACCGGAAATAAAAGATATAGTCTCACCTTTACCACCAACAATTATGAGCGGAGAAGAATTTGATAAAACTTTTTACCCGGTTCATAAAAAAGACCTTAAAGTTGGTAATTATTATTACGGTTTACCCTTGGAGATTGATGGTTTAGTCTTAGTTTATAATCAAGGGCTTTTTAAAAAGGCGGGAATATCTACCGCTCCCTCAACCTGGGATGATATCACTCAAATTGTTCCAAAATTAACAGTTAAAGACCGTTCCGGCAAACTAATTACTTCAGGTCTTGCTATGGGGACTGCTTCTAATGTGGACCATTTTTCAGATATTTTTGGATTACTATTATTACAGAACGGTGGAGCTTTAAATAAACTAAATCAAGAAGAAGCGTCTGGAGCATTAGAAATCTATCGGAAATTTAGTGAACCACCACAGGGCTATTGGACTGAAGAAATGGTAAATTCAACAACAGCTTTTATTCAAGAAAAGGTGGCGATAATTATTGTTCCATCTTGGGAAATTATCTCTATAAAAGCAGCCAATCCTGATATTGATATGAAAGTCGTTCCAGTCCCGGTTGTTCCCGGTACGCCGTTAATATCAGTCTCCTCATATTGGGTTGAAGGGGTATCAAGATTTAGCAATAATCAGATTGAAGCATGGAAATTTTTAAAATTCTTAACTGAAAAAGAAAATATGACCAAATTATATGAAATTGAAAGTAAGATAAGGCCTTTTGGCGAACCATATTCTCGAGTTGATTTAGCGCCACTTTTAGCTCAAGATTCCTATCTGAGCGCAATAATAAAAGAGGCAAATAATTTAACATCGTTACCATTAATCTCCAGAACAGCGGATAATGGGCTGAATGATGAAATAATCAAATACTTGGAAAATGCAATCAATAGTACGATTTTGGGAGTTTCCTATAAAGAAGCACTGACAACGGCTAAATCCGGAATAGATCAGGTGTTTACAAAATATAACATAAATTAATAATACGAATACAACGAATAAAGAAATACGAATAATACGAATATACGAATAAAACTTTAAAAACAATATTCGCATAATTCGTAGAATTCGGATAAATTCGTAGATTCGTATTATATTTGTACATATGAATATACCTTTTTTTTCAAAAAAAGAACATAAAGAATTTTATTTAGGTATCTTCTTAAAAGAAGATAGGGGAATAGTGATGGTTTTTTTAAAAGAAAATAACCAATTGGAATTGGTTGATCGGGAAAAATTTAACTACACTAATAGTTGGGAAAATCTGACTAATGACGTTGATGAAGCGTTATATAAATTAGAAAAAAATCTTGATTTAGAAATACAAAACACAATCATATTCGTTTATTCCCATCTCGTTGATGAAAAAATAGCCGATATAAAACCGGTATATTTACAAAAAATAAAAAAATTGACAAAATCATTGGATTTAAAACCAATGGGTTATATTGAATGTTTTGAAGCGATTAGTTTCTATTTGCAAAAAGAGGATAAAATTTCTTTAAACGCCATATTAATAGAAATAGATAAAACTCAAGTTGGAATTTTTACTTTTATAGGAGGGAAAATAAATTCAAAAAAAGTTATGGCAAGGACAGATAATATTATCGCCGACCTAACTGAAGGTTTTGAAGAAATAAAGAAAAATGTCATTTTACCATCACGTATTATATTGTACGATTCTGACGACCTAAACGATACGGCAACTAAGATACTGAGTCATCGCTGGAGTAGCGATTTCTTTATCCAAATTCCTAAAGTAGATATATTATCAGAAGACGAAGTCATTAATGGATTAATGAATATTTTTGGTGAGCAAATAAAAGATAATGCATCGTCCAACCAAAGGGAAAATTTTGGTTTTATAGTTAATCAGGATATTTCAGAAAAAAATGTAGATAGGGAAAGTGAGTTACCAAAAACAAATTATTTTAAAATATTTAAAGAATTTAAGGACAAATTATTGAATATTTTTAAAATAAAAACCAAACAAAATACTTTTAAATATAATTTATTGGGAAAAATATTTATTTTTATAGGCATTTTTATAATTATAATCGGTTTATTTATTAATGAATATTTTTTCCATCAAGCCGTACTAACCCTTTATTTGCCAACTCAAGTGGTAGAAAAAAATGTGAAGATAGATGTTGGTTATCGGATAGCAAGCGCCTCGGCAGATTTTACTGAAAATATTAATACGACAGGAAAAACGGAAATTGGAGATAAAGCTCGTGGTCAAGTGACAATTCATAATTTTGATGATAAGGAAAAAATATTTTCAAAAGGGACTGTTTTGCAGACAGCCAATTTGCCTTTCGTTCTCGATGCTGATATTAAAGTCGCCTCCTCAACTTTAACTGCCGATGGATCGGCTAAACTGCCGGGGAAAAATAACGGCACGGTTACTGCCAGTCAAATAGGCACAGAAGGTAACATATCAAAAAGTCAAAGATTTTCTATTGAAGGATTGTCATCAGCGACATTTTTTGCCGTGAATGATTCAGCTTTTTCCGGGGGTAGTAAAAAGCAAGTTCAAACTGTTTCTAAAAAAGATCAAGAGAATTTAAAAGAATCAATTATCGATAAAGCAAAGAATAAAATACCTTCAATAAAAATATCGTCTGACGAAATTATAGCATCATCTCTTTCTGAAACAGACTTTAATAAAATGATTTTTTCGAAGGAAATCGGTGAGGAAAGTAACAAATTAACTCTTCAGGCAACTGTTAACACCACTCAGTATTTATATAATAAAAAAACATTTATTGATAAAATTTTACTATTACTTAAACCAGAGATTAATAACGATTACAATTTAAAAAACGAAAATATTATTTATACAGTTAATAAAATAAGTAAGGATGATAAATTTTTAACAATAGATGCAAAAATTAAAGCAAAAGCAATTATTAACATATTGCCTGATGAAATTAAAAAAAGTGTTCTTGGTAAAAATGAATCAAAAATTAACGAAATTTTAAAAAGTCGATTTAAAATAGATGGTTACAATATAAATATTGATGAACCGTTGCCGATTTTTAAAAATTATCTACCTTTTTTTATAAAAAATATCAATTTAAAGAATTCGAGTTTATAACTATGGCTCTTCATATTTATTTAAAAAAGAAACATTATTCCGGCAAAAAAAGAACAGCTAATTTTTTTTCCTATATTTTTTTAATTTTTGGGGCGGCTCTTTTATTTTGGTCATTTTATCCCATTATATCTTTCACTATCTATTCAAATTTATTTTTAAAAAATAATATTAATATGCCAATTTCAGATGATAGTTCAGCATCTTCATTGAAAAACGCCAATTCAGTATTGGGCACATTTAATATTTTTTCTAATAACCTGAGGGATTATACTCAAGCGAGTATTTGGTTTCCGGCGTCTCCTCAGTTGAATAAACCATCACAGTTAACTGTTAAAGAATACACCTTGTCAATTCCTAAGCTTAATATTAAAAAAGCCAGGGTGATGGTTGGAGGGGAAGATTTAGCAAAAAGCCTTGTCCATTATTTACCTCAATCTCTGCCTGGAGAATATGGCAATGTGGCTATTTTTGGTCACTCTACTTTACCCCAGTTATATAACCCAAAAGACTATAAGACAATTTTTACTTATCTCTCTTCCCTCGAAAAAGGGGACAAAATATATGTAAATGTTGGAGAATATGAATATCAATACGAGGTAACGACTTTATTTATCGTCAAGCCTACTAATATTTCCGTATTAGAGCAAAAAAGGGACGATTCTTATTTGACTTTGATTACCTGTGAACCTCCGGGGACATGGCTTGAAAGGTTGGTCGTGACAGCCAAACTTACGAAAATATAGTCTTGAATAAACCTATAATATATGGTAAAATTCAGCCATGAAAATGAGTCAGGGACTATACTATTTAGTCAATTTTTTTATATTGATAGGTGAATATACCCAGAAAATAATATTTTACCCAATATTTTTTGTTAGGGAAAAAAAGATAAAATTACCCAAGATACAGGTTCCCGTAAAAATAAAATATTTTTTATTAGGTTGTTTTATTACTTCAATTTTTGTTTCAATACTACAGTCATATTTTTTTATTAGAGAATTGCCATCCCCATACAATATTGGAAAAGTAAACTATCCATTATCAACTCACATATATGATAGAAATAACACATTGCTTTATGAAATTTATCGGGAACAAAATAGAACGCCGGTTATCCTAAAAGAACTGCCACCTTATGTAGCGGAAGCAACGATTGCGATTGAAGATAAAGATTTTTATAAACATCAGGGAGTGGCTGTTTTTTCCGGAATGATAAGAGCGGTTAAGGAAATGATCATAAATAAAAATTTACAGGGTGGCTCTACTATCACTCAACAGCTTGTAAAAACAGCATTATTAACTCCTGAGAGAACATTATCCAGAAAAATTAAAGAAGTAATTTTGGCGATATGGACAGAAAAAATTTACAGTAAAGAACAAATTCTTGAAATGTATTTTAATCAAGTCCCGTATGGAGGATCTTCCTACGGAATTGAGGAAGCATCAAAGACGTATTTTGGAAAAAAAGCCAAAGATCTAACAATCGAAGAGGCAGCCTTATTAGCAGGTCTTCCGCAAGCGCCTTCATTATATTCTCCATATATAAATCCGGAGATTGCTTTAAAAAGAAGAAATGAAGTTTTGACTTCAATGAAAAATCAAGGATATATAAACGAAGAATCAAAAGTCAAAAGTCAAAAGTCAAAAGTGGAAGTATTACCGCCAAAAACAGCCATTCGGGCGCCTCACTTTGTCTTTTATAGTAAAAATCAACTTGAAAATTATTATGGAATTAAAACTGTCGAAGAGGGTGGGTTAAAGGTAAAAACAACTTTGGATTATAAAATTCAAGAACAAGCGGAAAAAATTCTCAAGGAGGAATTAGATAAGATTAATTATTTAAATGTGACTAATGGGGCAATTTTAATTACCCGGCCGTCAACCGGTGAGATTTTGGCGATGGTGGGCTCGGTGGATTATTTCAATCAGCCTACCGGAGCCTTTAATGTCACGACGGCACTGCGTCAACCGGGTAGTTCAATTAAACCGATTATGTATTCCTATGCCTTACAAAAAGGTTATACAGCTGCCTCCATCCTTGACGATTCACCTGCAGTTTTTAATATTGCCGGATCGGAGTCGTATCGTCCGGTCAATTATGATAATAAATTTCATGGAAAAGTGCCCCTCCGCTATGCATTAGCCAATTCATATAATATACCGGCTGTTCGGACTTTAAATAATTTAGGAGTAGATAATTTTATTGATTTTGCCACAAAAATGGGTATTAACACTTGGAATGATAGATCGCGTTATGGATTGTCACTAACGCTTGGCGGTGGAGAAGTCACGATGGTAGATATGGCCGAAGCTTTTGGTGTCATAGCCAATCAGGGTTATAGAATGCCAATAAATTATTTTCAAAAAATTGAGGATAATACCGGAAATATTTTACGTGAGATGACCCCGTTTAAAATAAAAGAAATTGATCCGGCTATCGCTTTCATCATTAGTGATATTCTTTCTGATAATTTTGCCAGAACTTTTGCTTTTGGATCCGGTTCAGCTCTTGAAATTCCCGGATATAAGGTCGCTGTAAAAACAGGAACGACCAATGAAAAAAAAGATAACTGGACGATCGGTTATACCCCAGAATTTTTAGTCGTTGTCTGGGTCGGAAATAATGACAATACGCCAATGAATCCATATTTGACTTCAGGGATAACCGGAGCCGCGCCAATTTGGAATAGAGTGATGAGTTACCTATTAAAAAATTATGGGGCAGGTAATAAGTGGTATGAAAAACCGGATAATATCGTAGAAAAAAACTGTTATTATGGCAGAAAAGAGTACTTTGTTCGCGGAACGGAGAATACCGCTAACTGTTCACAATCTTCATTGGCAACACCAACGCCAAAACCGTAAATATTACCAATAAACCAAACGATAAATGTATAATCCCGAAAAAAGTTTCGTTAAGCGCGCTTCGCGGTCATCTCCAACGGGCAAACACCTACCGGCTGGAGAAAAACCTGTTCAAACAACCGCCTGTGAAACCGAAAATAAAAAAGAAGAAAATACCCAGCGAACAATTAAAATTATTTGAATGATTATTTTGCATGACGTAGCAACGTTTTTTGATTAATCACGACGTACGAAGAGCAATTTTTCTGTAGGGCCCGGCTTATAATATTTTCAAATGCTACATAAATTACCTTTTTTCCCTCATCCCGCGCAGTTTTGATTGCAGGGATAAGATCCGTGTCTGAAGAAAATAAATATGCAATGTCATATTCGTTTTTGATTGCACCTCTCACAAGATCTACTGCAATTAGCACATCAACACCTTTTTCATGAAATATTCCGTTATTCATAAGCAAGTATCCAAGCTTTATTTCTATATTTTGTTTTCGTAGTGTTGAAAAGAGCGCTTACTGGCTGGCGTACAAAATCTGAGACTTCTTATTTCCTGGATATTTTTTGATTTCCCCAACATAATAAGTGGTTGTATAAGGTTGTACTTTTGTAATTAAGGACGCAAGGGAAAAGTAATTAAAGTGAATTAAGTGTAGCGTGGGAGCAATTTTTTTGGCTTTCTTATAAAAATTACTTCGTCAAATTGGACGAGTATTTTTGCCATATAAATCCATTATATAACAAAAACCCCCGGGTCGTAATGAACCGGGGGGAGTTAGCTTAGTGAATGTATCATTCACTTGAACGATACAATAAGCAGTTTACTAGATATTTTTTCAAAAATCAACACCTA
>Ga0210051_1003110_pt1 | contig 16605 bp, 11 predicted proteins | sample CryGey092014_all_FD_185464 | JGI IMG/M metagenome (GOLD analysis project Ga0210051, IMG submission 185464) | Groundwater microbial communities from aquifer - Crystal Geyser CG23_combo_of_CG06-09_8/20/14_all (SPAdes) (version 2) | ecosystem: Environmental > Aquatic > Deep subsurface > Groundwater... | reverse complement strand
CCGCCCATCCGATGTCTCCGCCTGGGCAATTGCTCGGGAAAAGGGTTGGATTAAAATAGTGGGGAAAGATTATGTTGTCCAGGATGGTGACATAATTGAATTTAAAATCTAGCATCCGAAAAGCGCGAAGTCCCGACTGCATCGGGACATTATCCGAATGCGCCCATCCGAATAAAATATTCGTAGCATTCGAATTTCATTCGTAGATTCGGATTATATTTTTATGAGATTTTACGAATTAACATCTCTTATTTCCTCGAAATTATCAGAGGAAGAAGCCAGAAAAATTTCAGAAAAAATAAACTCCTTCATTCAGAAAGAAGAAGGAATTTTAGATAAAGAGGCCAATCCCTTGAAACTGAAACTTGCTTTACCAATCAAAAAGGAAAGGCAAGCCTATCTTTTAACTTTAAATTTTTATTTGGATCTTGGAAAGTTAGAAAATTTAGAAAAAAAATTAAAATCAACTCCGGAAATTCTCCGTTTTTTGGTTCAAAGAAAGAAATTGGAAATTGCCAAAATTTTACCAGAAAAACCTCTGCTAAAAATCAAAAAACCATTAAAACCTCGAGAAGAAAAGGTCGAACTCGAAGAAATTGAGAAAAAATTAGAAGAAATATTAGGCGAAATATAGCATCCGAAAAGCGCAAAGTCCCGACTGCATCGGGACATTATCCGAATGCGCCCATCCGAATATTCGGAGCATTAGGATAAGATTCGTAGATTCGGATTATATTTTATGAATTTAAATAAAGTTTTTCTTATTGGGCGATTGGTTTCAGATCCCGAAATGAGGTCTACTTCTCAAGGACAATCGGTTTGCAGTTTTCGAATTGCTACTAATAGAGTTTGGACTGATAGAACAACAAATCAAAAGCAAGAGAAAGCTGAATACCATAACATTGTTTTGTGGCGGAGATTGGCCGAAATTGCCTCTCAATATCTAACTAAGGGTTCTTTGGTTTTTATTGAAGGAAGAATTGAAACTAGGTCCTGGCAGGATGCTGCAGGTAATAAAAGATTTAGAACAGAAGTTATTGGGGAAAGAATGCAATTAGGTCCTCGAGCCGCTGGAAAAGTTATTCCGCCTGAAGCTGGCCCAGAGAAAGAAAAACCTGAAGAAATCCCAATCATTGAAGAAGAAGGAGAGGAAGAAATTGATGTAAAAAATATCCCCTTTTAATAAAATAAGTAATTACCCTCCTACGCTAAAGCTTCGGAAGGGCATCCTTCGCAACCATTTATCCTAAAAAATAAATGAAAATCGCGAATTATGGCTTGCCATCCGTAGCTTCGAGCGAAGCGAGGAGCGAAGGATGGAGTGTTATTTTTGTCAAAAAGGAATAAGGGAAATTGATTTTAGAGATACCAAACTTCTCCTGAAGTTTGTTTCTGGCTTGCTAAAAATTAAGGCGAAAAAAAGAACTGGTACCTGCTCGCGGCATCAAAGGAAATTGGCTCGGGCCATAAAAAGAGCGAGGCATTTAGGGTTGCTTCCTTCTACAACGAAATAGTATCTAGTATTTGGTATAAATATTGATTAAACAAAAACTGCCCAGAGGCAGTTTTTGTCATACTAGATACTAAATACTTTATACTAAATACTCAAAATGGCTTCTTTAATTTTCTTTGCTATCTCTGGGTTTTCTTTTAAAAATTGTTTTGCCCCATCCATTCCTTGTCCAAGTTTTGTCTCGCCAAATTGAAGCCAAGAACCTGATTTTTTAATAACGCCGAATTTCAAACCAGTGTTCAAAAGATCAGTGAGATAAGAAATTCCCTCATTGTAATAGATATCGAATTCAGTAGTTCTAAACGGAGCAGCCACTTTATTTTTAACTATTTTAGCTTTAATTCGATTGCCAATAATTTCGTCTCCATGTTTAATTTGAGCAATCCTTCTTAAATCAATCCTCACTGAAGCATAAAATTTTAAAGCCAGGCCGCCGGGAGTTGTTTCAGGATTGCCAAACATTACGCCAATTTTCATTCTGGTTTGGTTCAAAAATATTACTACCGTTTTGGTTTTAGAAATAATACCGGAAAGCTTTCTTAAAGCTTGGCTCATCAAACGAGCCTGGAGACCAATTTGAAACTCTCCCATTTCTCCTTCAATCTCAGCTTTTGGAGTTAAAGCAGCTACTGAATCAACTACAATAACATCGACTTCTCCTGACCTAACCAAAGTCTCAACAATTTGTAAAGCTTGCTCTCCAGAATCTGGTTGAGATATTAATAAGTCATCGATATTAACCCCAATTTTTCTAGCATAGTCAGGGTCCAAAGCATGTTCAGCATCAATAAAAGCACCGGTTCCTCCTTGTTTCTGAGCCTCAGCTAAAATATGTAGGGCTAAGGAGGTTTTTCCTGACATTTCTGGGCCATAAATTTCAATTACTCTACCCCGGGGAATTCCTCTCACTCCCAAAGCCAAATCCAGAGAAATAGCCCCGGTTGGAATAACATCAACATCGACTGCTCCCACCTCCTTTAATTTCATAATTGCCCCCTCTCCAAATCTTTGTTTAATCTCTGATATAGCTTCTTCTAAATCTTCTTTTTCTCCGCCAGTTGGCAGGTTTTTTTGTTTTTGTCTTGCCATATTTTAATAATAACATTTTTTAAACTTTTTGCCACCCCTCATTTTCTTCCTCTGGTGGAAGATAAACCTCCCTTGGCTTTGCTCCTTCGCCTGGCCCAACCACTCCCTTTTCCTCCAAAATATCAATAAGTCTCGCTGCCCGAGCATAACCTATTCGGAGATGTCTTTGAAGTAAGGATGCTGAGGCTTTCCTTGAGCGAATAACTAATTTTTTAGCTTCTTCATAAAGGGGGTCTTCTCCCTCAAAAAGGTAACCCTTTTCTCCTATTTTAACCACTTCTTCTCCCTTCTCTAAGTCTTGTTTTAAGCTTTCTTCAAGCTCATTTTTAAAAATTGGAGGTATTCCCTTTTTCTTAAAAAACTCAGCTACCCTTTTTACTTCTTTTTCTGAAACATAAATTCCCTGAATCCTTTTTGGTTTAGCGACCCCGGCTGAAAGGTAAAGAAGGTCTCCTAAACCTAAAAGTTTTTCTGCTCCAGCCATATCTAAAATTGTTCTTGAGTCAACTTGGGAAGCCACCTGAAAGGCGATTCTGGAAGTGATATTTGCTTTTATTAAACCGGTAATTACCTCCACTGATGGTCTTTGGGTGGCAACTAGCAAATGAATTCCCACTGCTCTGGCCATTTGGGCTAACCTAACAATCCCGGCTTCCATTTCTTTGCCACGAGCAGCTATTAAATCAGCCAACTCATCAATAAATAAAACAATATAAGGCATTAAATGATTCCCTTGTTTTAAAACCATTTCATTGTAAAGAGCAATATCACGAGTTTTAGCTGTAGCTAAAACCTCAAACCTTCTTTCCATCTCTAAAGTTAACCATTTTAAGGTGTTAACTGTTTTTTGAGCATCATAAATTACCGGGCATAAAAGATGAGGAAGATCCTGATAAATAGGAAATTCTACTCTTTTGGGGTCAATTAAAATAAATTTTAAAATTTCCGGACCATTGCGATATAAAAGACCTAAGATTAAACTATTTAAACAGATTGTTTTACCTGTACCAGTAGCCCCAGCCACTAAAAGATGGGGCATTCTTCTCAAATCAGTAAATACTGGATTTCCAGCCACATCTCTTCCCAGGGCAATAGCTAAATTGGAAGGATGATTTTGAAATTCCGGCAGAGAAATTAAATTTCTTAATCTTACTCGGGTCCTGATTTTATTTGGCACTTCGATCCCAACCAAAGACTTACCGGGAATTGGAGCCTCAATTCTGATTGGGTGGGCAGCTAAAGCTAAGGCTAAGTCGTTACTCAAAATAGTAATTTTTGATAATTTTACTCCTTCGGCTGGTTTTAAAGTATATTGAGTAACAGTAGGACCAATATTCACATCAGCCATTTGGACCTGAATTCCAAAATTCTCTAAAGTCCTTTTGATAATTGTTGAATTTGTTTGGATGTCTCCAGCTAAAGCCTGTCCTTTATCTTCTTCAAGAAAATCTAAAGGAGGGGGCTCGTAACTTGGCAATGCTGGTTTTTCTAAAGAGACTTTTGGTTTTGCCAAAGTTTCTTCTTCTTTAAAAACTTTAACCGGGACAGTATGGGGAGCTTCTATTTTTTTCACTTTAAATTTTGGCTCAACAAAGATTTTTTTAACTAAGCTGGAGATAATTGAAGGTTTCTTTTCCTCTGGTTTTTGAGAAGGGGGTAAAATTTCTTTTGGTTTAGGAACTTTCGCAAATTGATAAAGAATCAGGCATCCAATAACGATTACTCCAATAAAAATAACTAAAGTGGCAATGAATCCAAAAAAATTAAGTAAAGGGGTGCTAATTAAATAACCTAGGATTCCGCCGAATTTATCTATTTTATTTAAAGAGCCTAAAATTCCTGAAATTCCCAAAATTAAAATAAGGGCACTAAGAGTTAAGGGAAACCAAAGGTTCTTTATTTTAGTCTTCAAAATGACAATTCCTAAAAGGAGAAAAATTAAAGGAAAAACAAAGACTGTTTTGCCAATTAAAAATAAAAAGGCGTTAAAAGCTGCCTTACCAGCTACCCCAGCTGTATTAAAGAAACTAAGGGTAATTATTACTGCAATTAAAAACATCAATGTCCCCAAAACCCATTTTTTAGTTTCTTCAGGTAAAGCAAATTTCCCGGGTTTTTTAGTTTTTTCAATAGCTTTTTTATTCTTTTTTCGATTTTTCTTTTTAACCATAATTAAAATCAATATTCACCCCAAAATTTCTCTATTTAAGTATAACAGTTTTAATCTATTTCTTAAGGCCAGTACCAACCGGAATTAGTTTACCGATTATGACATTTTCTTTTAAACCCCTTAACTTATCTTCTTTCCCCTCAATAGCTGCTCTGATTAGAATGCGGGAGGTCTCTTGGAAAGAGGCGGCTGATAAAAAACTCTCGCAAGTTAAGGCAACCTTAGAAATCCCCAAAAGCAGTGGTTGGGCGGTGGCTAACTTTTTACCTTCTTTTTTCAGTCGTTGATTCTCTTCAATGAAGATGGATTTTTCAACAATTTCTCCGGTAGTAAAGTGAGAATCTCCTTGATTTATCACCCGAACCCGGGAAAACATCTGGCGAGTGATAACCTCAACATGTTTGTCATGGATAATTGCTCCTTGCGAATAATAAATTTTTTGAATTTCTTTAATGATATATCGCTGAGTTTCTTGAGAACCAGCAACTTTGAATAACTCTTTTAAATCAAGAGATCCTTCACAAAGTTGTTGACCTTTTTTAACTGTTTGTCCTTTCTCAACCCAAACTGCAATCTTTGGGGGAGCCTGATATTCTACAATTTCCGTTTTTTTCTTTTCCCCACCCTTTTTTCCTTTTTCTTTCTGACCTTTTCCTCTTTTTTGTTGAATCCTAATAACTTTTATCCTATCTTCTTCTTTTATTTCTAAAACTTCGCCATCGACCTCAGAGAGAATGGCTTTACCAACTGGTGGCCTAGCTTCAAAAACTTCATCAACCCGCGGAAGGCCTTGAGTAATATCAGAAAAGCCAGCCACTCCACCAGTATGGAAAGTTCTCATTGTTAATTGGGTACCTGGTTCTCCGATTGCTTGGGCAGCTACAATTCCAACTGCTTCGCCCAAATTTACTAAAGTATTTCTTCCTAAATCCCAGCCATAGCATTTCTGACAAACTCCGTAACTTGTCTTACAAGTTAAAGGTGAACGAACTTTCACTTCCCCAATTTCAGCAATTCTTTCAATTTCTCTCGCCTTTTCCCAATTAATTATCTCTCCTTTTTTAACTAAAACCTTATTACCAGATTTTATATCTTCCAAAGAAACTCTACCAACAATTTTTAAGCAAAAGTCTTGACCAATTTCTTTTGCGTCTTGTTTTGATATTTCAATTCCTTTTTCATCTTTACAATCTTCTTCTCTGGTGACAATCTCATGGGAAACATCAACTAATCTCCTAGTTAAATAACCGGCCGTTGAGGTTCGCAAAGCCGTATCAGCTGTTCCTTTTCTGGCTCCATGAGTAGAAATAAAATATTCCAAAACATTAAATCCCTCTTTAAAAGAAGATTTAATTGGTAGTTCAATAATTTGACCCATTGGATTAATTACCAAACCTTTCATGCCAGCCATCTGAATAGGTTGCGACCAGGAACCTTTAGCTCCTGAATCAATTATCGAATAAACTGAACCTAACTCTGGTAAGATTTTTGGAACTAATTTTTCAATTTCTAATTTAACTTTTTGCCAAGCTTCAATTACTTGAACACTCTTTTCTTCTTTAGAAAGAAGTCCACTGCGATAATGTTTTTCAATTCTTTCTATTTCTTTTTCTGTTTCGGCAACTAACTTTTGTTTTTCGCTTGGCACAATTAAATCATCCATTCCCCAGGATATTCCCGATTTTGTTGACCATTCAAACCCCATCTCTTTAATTTTATCTGAAATCTGGTAAGCATTCTCCATACCATATTTTTCGATGATTTCATTTATTAACCTTTCCAATTTTTTAGAGTTAATATATTCATTAATAAATTTCCAATCTTGGGGAAAAGCCTGATTAAAAATAATTCGCCCCACACTTGTTTCAATAAAATCGTCCTTGAAAATTTTTGGGTTTTTATGGCTATCTGTCTTTAGAGTTTTATAACTTATCTTTATTTTTGCTCTGAGATCAACTTCAGCAAATTCATAAGCTAATAAAGCTTCTTCTGGACTAGAAAATATTTTCCCTTCTCCTTTGGCTCCTTCGATAATCTTAGTTAAAAAATAGCAACCCAGAATAATATCTTGGGTTGGGCTCACAATTGTAATGCCAGTAGCTGGTTTCAAAAGATTGAAAACTGAAAACATAAGGTCTCTGGCTTCTTTTTGAGCATCCTCAGAAAGGGGTAGGTGGACTGCCATTTGGTCACCATCAAAATCAGCATTAAAAGCCTTGCAAATTAAAGGAGGAACTCTAATTGCCTCTCCCTCAATGAGAACCGGTTGAAAAGCTTGAATTCCTAATCGGTGTAAAGTGGGAGCACGATTTAATAAAAGAAATTTATCTTTAACAATTTCTTCCAAAATCGCCCAAATTTCATCGGTTTCAGCTTCAATTAATCTGGAGGCTCCTCTAATATTATAGGCGAGTTCTCTTTCAATAACTTTTTTGATTACAAAAGGTTTGAAAAGTTCTAAAGCCATCTTCTTGGGAATACCCACCTGAGAATGTTTTAATTCTGGTCCAATAACAATAACTGACCTCCCTGAATAGTCAACTCGCTTCCCCAAGAGATTTTGTCGAAATCTACCTTGTTTTCCTTTGAGCATATCAGCCAAAGATTTCAAAAGTCTTCTTCCGCCGGTTGTTGCCTGGGTAGTCTGAGCCTTTCTCATTCCATTATCAATTAGAGCATCAACTGCCTCTTGTAACATTCTCTTTTCATTCCGGACAATGACTTCTGGGGCGGAAATTTCTAAAAGATATTTTAGTCGGTTGTTTCGATTAATTACTCTGCGATATAAATCGTTAAGGTCAGAAGAAGCATACCTCCCACCTTCTATCTGAACCATCGGTCTTAAATCAGGGGGCAAGACCGGTAAAACTGTTAAAAACATCCATTCTGGTCTAATTTGATTTTTTAACATTGCTGCGAATAATTTTAATCTCCTTAAATTTTTCCTTTTAGTTTCTCCCTCGCTTTCTTCGGTTTCTTTTCTTAATTGCTGGATTATCTTTTTAAAATCGATCTCTTCGAAAATTTTTCTTAAGGTTTCCGCTCCCGTTCCAGCTTCAAAACATTCTCCATATTTTAGAGAAAATTTATGATATTCAATCTCTGAAAGAATTCTTAAGGGTTTTAAGTTCAGTACCTCTTCTCTGGCCTCATCTCTCGCTTCCTTCAATTCTTGTAAAGCAGTTTTTAATTTTCTATCACTCTTTTTGATTTTTGATTTTTGATTTTTGATTTTTCTCTTATATTCCTTTTCAATTTCTTCTAAAAGTTTCTTTTTAGCATTTTCTTTAACTTTAGTAATAATATAGGCAGCAAAATAAATCACTCTTTCTAATTGTTGCATAGGTAAATCAAGGGTCATTCCTATTCTCGAAGGAACTCCACGTAGGAACCAAATATGAGAGACTGGGCAGGCAAGCTTGATATGCCCCATTCTTTCTCTCCTGACCGAAGACTTTGTCACTTCTACTCCACATTTATCACAAATTATACCTTTATATCTGATTCTTCGATATTTTCCACAATAACATTCGTAATCTTTTTCTGGCCCAAAAATTTTCTCGCAAAAAAGACCATCTTTCTCAGATCTCTGGGTCCGATAATTAATGGTTTCGGGTTTTGTCACCTCACCATGTGACCATAATAAAATCTCCTCTGGTGAGGCTAATTTTATTCGAATTGATTCTAAATCAGCAACGCGCATAAATATAATCCGAATGATCCGAATTTTATCCGAATGCTCCGAATAAAAGTATTCGTAGATTCGGATGTCATTCGTAGATTAGGATTGCTTTTCCTCTCTTATTTTTTCTTTCACTTCTACGTTCAATCCCAGTGATTTCAATTCACTAACCAGTAAATTGAAAGAGGCAGGGATATTTGGATTCTTAATCTCTTCTCCTTTTAAAATCGCTTCATAAGCTGCTGCTCTTCCTTGAACATCGTCAGATTTAATCGTCAACATTTCTTGTAAGATATGGGCAGCACCATAACCCTCCAATGCCCAGACCTCCATTTCTCCAAATCTCTGTCCACCAAATTGAGCTTTTCCTCCCAAGGGCTGTTGAGTAATCAAAGAGTAGGGCCCGATACTTCGCGTATGGATTTTATCTTCAACCATATGAATTAGTTTCATCATATATATATAACCAACCGTAATTCTTTCAGGAAAAGGAAGACCAGTGACTCCGTCGTATAAAGCAACCTTTCCATCTTCTGGAAAACCAGCACTCTTTAATTCTTGTTTAATATCTTTTTCTGTTGCTCCTAATAAAGCCGGAGAAATGACTATATATCCTAATTTTTTTGCCGCCAATCCTAAATGGGTTTCTAAAATTTGTCCAATATTCATTCTCGAAGCCACACTGATAGGATTCAAAATAATATCTACCGGGGTTCCATCAGCTAAAAATGGCATATCTTCTTCTGGTAAAACCCTGGAAATTACTCCTTTATTTCCGTGCCTGCCGGACAACTTATCACCGGCGGCAACCTTCCTAATCTGAGCTACCTCAACCTGAATTCTTTTTATCACTCCTGGCTCTAATTTATCTCCTTTTGCCCTGGAAAAAACCTTAACCGAAATCACTCGTCCCCGCTTGCCATGAGGCAAAAGTAAAGAATTGTCTTTAACCTCCCTGGCTTTTTCACCAAAAATGGCTCGTAGCAATCTCTCTTCGGCAGTTAAATCTGCCTCCCCTTTTGGCGATATTTTTCCTACTAAGATAGCATTTGCCATAACCTCAGCTCCGATTCTAACAATTCCTTCTTCATCCAAATCTTTCAGTTTTTCTTCCGAGATATTGGGGATATCAGAAGTCGTGATTTCTGGTCCTAATTTTGTCTCTCTGACATCGCAAGAGAAATCTTCAATATGAATAGAGGTATATCGGTCATCTTTAACTAATCTTTCAGAGATAATAATGGCGTCTTCATAATTTCCTCCTCGCCAGGTCAAAAAAGCAACCAAAACGTTCTGGCCCAAAGCTAACCATCCTCTATCAATCGCTGCTCCATCTACTAAAATATCTCCTTTTGTAATTCTCTGACCGATCTTTACTTGTGGTCTTTGGTGAATACAGGTATATTGATTAGTTCGAATAAAAGTTCTGAAATTATAAGTTTTTGTCTGCCTGCTGGCGGATTTGCTTTTACCTTTTGATTTTATTGTGATGTGATTAGCATCAACACTAACTACTACCCCATCTTCTTCAGTAATTATTTCTTGGCCAGAATCATGAGCAACTTTTGGTTCTACCCCAGTACAAATTAAGGGGAGCTCAGGTTTAATTAGAGGTACTGCTTGTCTTTGCATATTAGAGCCCATTAAAGCCCGATTAGCATCATCGTTTTGCAAAAAAGGAATTAAACTTGTAGCAATGGAAATACATTGTTTTGAAGAAACATCCATATAATCAATTTTTTCTCGCTCAATTTCTCCTGGCTGGCTTTTTATTCTGGCTTCAACTTTCTTAGGAATAATTTTCCCTTTTTCATCAATTGGCACTCCGGCATGGGCAATATTATATCTTTCTTCTTGATAAGCATTGAGGAAGTTTACTTCTGAAGTCACTCTTCCCTGGTCAACTTTAAAATAAGGAGTTTCAATAAATCCGTAATGATTAATTCTGGCAAAAGAAGCTAAGTGACCAACTAATCCAATATTGGGCCCTTCCGGAGTTTGAATTGGGCAAATCCGACCATAGTGAGAAGGTTGAACATCCCGGACTTCGAATCCCGCCCTTTCTCTGGTCAAACCACCTGGTCCAGTAGCCGATAACCTTCTTTTATGTTCCAACTCAGCCAAGGGATTTTCATTATCCATAAATTGGGATAATTGGGAAAAGGCAAAAAATTCTTTGACCACCGCCATAAAAGGCCGAGGGTTAATTAGTTGAACCGGAGTTAAAGTCGAAATATCCAAAGTTGACATTTTATCTTTAATAATTCTTTCCATTCTCATTAAACCCACTCTTAATCTATTTTGTAATAACTCTCCCAGGGTCCTCACTCTTCTATTTCCCAAATGGTCAATTTGGTCAGGTTTTCCTTCGGGATTATTATTTAATCTAATGATTTCTTTTAAAACTAAGATTACATCCTCAATTTTTAAAACCCTATCTTTGGGAGTAATTTCTCCCTCCTCTCCCTTCTCACCCCTTAATTCTGGAAATCTCTGCCACATTCTCCATCTTCCCACCTTCGATAAGTCATATCTCTCGAAATTCAAAAACATATTCTCAATTAATTCTCTGGCTGTATCGGGAGTAGCAAGGTCACCCGGCCGCAATCTTTGATAAATTTCTACCAGGGCTTCGGCTTGATTATGAGTTGAGTCTTTCTTTAAAGTTTCTTCAATAAATTTCTGCTCACCAGTATCTACATCTTTAAATAACTCCTTCATCGCTTCATTTTCAGGGGCCCGCTCGCCTTTAGGCGAGTGGGAGGAGGCGGTGGGTGGGTTGTAGTCTTTATCCCTGCCCCGTAGTTCGCCGGAGGCGATACTGCGGGGAATACCAAAAACTCTAAGTAAAGTAGTGGCTGGTACTTTCCTTTTTCTGTCAATCTTTACTCCAATGAAACCCGAGGGTTCTGTCTCAAATTCTAACCAGGCTCCTCGATTGGGAATAATTTTAGCCCCAAATAAATTCCGGCCCTGAAAAGCCTGAGCAGTGAAAAAAACTCCTGGTGAACGAATTAACTGAGAAATAACCACCCTCTCTACTCCACTGACAATAAAAGTTCCCCTTTCTGTCATTAAAGGAAAATCAGTTAAAAACACCTCCTGCTCTTTAATTTCTTTGGTTTTTAGATTAACCAATCTTGTCTTTACTCTCAATGCCGCCTCATAAGAATCGTTATTCTGTTTTGCCTCTAAATCATTAGAATATTTTGGTTTATCAAATTTGTAATCTAAAAACCAGAGTTCTAACTCTTTGCCGGTATAATCCTTAATGGGTGAGGCCTCAGAAAGTAACTCCTTGAATCCCTTTTCCCAAAACCAATTCCAGCTATCTTTTTGAACAGAAATTAAGTAAGGGAGAGGGAAAGAAACTCGAGACCTTGAAAAATTTTTAATTTTTATTTCTTCCATAACCTCCTACGAAATTACCTGCCCGCCATAAGCCTGTTATAGCTTTATAAAAAGCTCGTCAACGATTCAATAAATTATTGATGTACCTTCTAACCCACATTGGCAGGCAGATGGCAGGCGGGCGAATTTTTACGAATATACGAATTGATATTTAAAATACGTTTAAATTTCACGCCATGGTTAGTAAAATTTACTAATAATCCTAATTGCAATTTTTTTGCCCTTAAATAACCATATATCTGTTCAATATCTTTTCGTGAAAACCTATCTCCTCTTTTAATTTCTAAAACAATTTTATCTTCTATTAAAAAGTCAAGAAAATAATTTCCAATTCTTTTATCTAAATATTTTAATGGAATTGAAACCTGTTCTTTAAAATTAAACTTTTCTTTTTTGAGGGCTGAAGAAACTGCCCTCTGATAATATATTTCTTGATAGCCATGCCCAAGAGTATTGTAAACTTCAAAAAGAATTCCGATAATCTTATAGCTCAACTCGGGATAAACTAAATCAGTTTTAATAACTTTAGCGGTCGGCTCTTCTTTCATTTATTTGTATATTTGTATTGATTTGTAAATTCGTAGTAGCAAAAACGACAAAAAACCCCAAAGAAGATTATTTTAGGGTAAATCTAAAACTAGTAAATTTTTAGTTTAAAAAACCAGGAAATAATGTTTAAAAAATAAGGGATTTAATCTAAAAAGAGTAACATTTTAATTTTAATCCCTTTTCTAAATTTTGTCAACCCTCCTAAATTTTCGGACTGATTCTTTTAGATTTTTCAACTACAAAGTAATGTTTAAGAACTCTTTTGAGATAATTTTTGCCCCAGCCTGATTTTAAAAATATCTCTCTTTCTTGAGCATCCTCTTTATTTTGATAAGCTTCATAATATATTAGTTTATACGGTTTGTATGGTTTTGTAGAAAACACCTTTCCAGAATTATGCAACATTAATCTTCTTTGCAAATCATTGGTATAACCAACATACACCTTTTTGTATATTTTACTTTGGATAGTATAAACATAATACATAAATGGTCCGAAAATTTTGGAGGGCAAGCCCCTTATTTCTTTTTCTCCTCAACTTTTTTTAATTCAGCGATTTTTTGGATGACATCGCTATTGCCGGGATTCAATTCTAAAACTTTTCCAAACATTTCCAAGGCTTTTGATTTTTCGCCTTTCTTTTGATAAGCCAGTCCTAGAGCATAAAGAGAATTGGAATGGTTTGGAAAAATCGAAAGGGCGAGTTGGAATTGGGAAATCGCTTCATCTATCTGGTCATTATTATAATAAACTCTTCCTAATTGGAAAATAGCTTCGATATTTAGGGGATTTTGCTCCACTATTTCCTTTAATTTTGATATTGCCTCTGAAAAATTACCTTGAGTTTCAAAAATTAAAGCCAGTTGAATTTTAGCATCCAAATAGTCAGATTTTAATTCTAAAGCTCTCTCAAATTCTTTTTTAGCTTCTTCAATCTTTTTATCATCTCTTAATAACTTTCCGATTTCTGTCGGGAAAACCGGGTTAGTTGGCTCGAGTTGGTTGGCTTTAGAAAAAGAATTAACTGCCCATTGACTGGCGCCTTGGGCAAAACCTCGAATATCTCGATAGACCATTCCTAAATTTTCAAAAGTGACTACCCAGTTTGGTGAGATTTGACTTACCTTTCTGGCTTCATCAATGGCTTTGGCAAAATTAATTTGGATTCTTGAGGCGTTTTGTTCCTCAGGAGATTTTTGAAGTTCTTGTGAGGCCTCAACAAAGTAGGCCCTACTCAAGGCAATTCGATAAGTTGCACGGGATTTATTAAGATTGACTGCCTTTTCTAATTCCCCAACTTTTCCCAAAAGCACTCCTTCTTTGTACTTTGTATCAGCCAAATAAAATCTCCCAGCAAAAAACCAACTTCCTAAAATGACCAGTAAAATCACAATTAAAACAATATTAAAAACCAAACTCATCTCTGGAAAATCTTTAAAAGAAATCTTTTTTTCTGAAATTGGCTTGCCCCGTAGCTCGCCGGAGGCGATGGTCTGGGGCTTTTGCCAAGAAACTACGGAAAGTCCGATAATCAACCAAGATGTAAAAGATAGGACAGTATTCTGATAATAAACAAACTGACTTAAAAATAAAGCAAGAAAAGTAAAAAATAACGTTAATTGGAAATTGTTAATTGGTAATTTTTCTTCTCCGCTTTGTGTTTTACGTCTTGCAATCTTCGCCTGTAAAGAGAACCAAGAGATTATTAAGAAAAGCCCTATTATTACTAACCAGCTTAAAAATCCTAAAACTCCCATAGTTGAGATGGTTTCAGCAACTTGAGAGCCGCCTTTATCAAATCTTATTTGCCAGAGATTGGTTTGATTAAATTCTTTTGGCTTGAATTTGGCAAAATCTTGAGAGAAAGTGCCAAGGCCCGAGCCCAAAACCGGATAGGACTTAATTGCCCCAAAAGTAACTTTCCAGGTCGTTCCCTGATCCAGTAAAATCTCTTTTGGCGGGTTAAAAACATTAAAACCTTTAACCTCTAACCTGTAATTTATAACCTGGACAAAAAGAAAGGCGATAGAAATAATAATCAAAATTATTGGTATTAAAAGTATATTCACCCTCTCTCGGAAAATCCTCGACCAGAAGGCAAAAGCCAAAAACAAAAGTAAGGTTAATCCCAAAACCACCCAAGCCGCCGTAAAATCAATCATCATAAGTAAAACTATTGAACCTAAAAGTAGCAAACCTAATAAAAAGTTTTTCGTTTTTCGTTTTTCACTTTTCGCTTGAAGTAATAGTCCTACCAATAATACCGTCACTACCGCCAGAAACATGGCCAGGGCTTCCAAACTGCCGCCAATCGGGTTAAATATTCTGCTCAGCATCATTGGAGGTAACTGAAAACCAGCTATTAATTTAGAAAGATATTGATTTAAAAGTTGCCAGACGCCAAAAATAGAAAAATAACTAAACAAAATGACGAAAAATACTGACCACAAGAATACTTTCACTATTCCACTGATTGACACTGATTTATAACTGATTTCCACTGATTCACGAATCCGTGTATCCGTGTTCATCTGTTTCTTATCTGTGTTAATCCGTGTATTATTGGTAATCAAAAAATATAAAATTCCTAAACTCAAAATCCCAATTAAATTATCAGAAAATCTTCCATAAAATCCAAAAAGAGAAGAAGTTTTATCAATAGAGAAAACTGTACTCAAAACCGAAATAAAAAGGAATGCTAAAATCGGGATATCGAGGGGGGTGCGACGAAACTTTATTTCCTTATCGCAAATAACCATTTTAGCTAACCAAGAGATGAATGCCAGAGAAACTAAAAAGAAAAGCAGATATTGCTTGTTAAACCCGTAGCCCTCAAAAGAAATAGGCAAAAAGAAAACAGGTATCAAAAAAACCAGTAAATATAACGAAAATTTTATAATTTTGTTAAGCATTTTAAAATATCGGCTCGGAATCTTTCTTTGGATCAATTCCGGCCTTAATTAAGAATTATTTTAATACTTAATTTTCGACTAACTTTTATTATATATTACTCAAAATAAAAAATCAAAATTCTACATTAACTCCGTCGCCCAAGAAAAGAAAATAGAAAATAGGGACACGTCCATTTTTAGGCCTTCCGGGGCCGTCCCCTCTGCCCTACCCTTACTAATTGAATTTTAAATTTCTCTACCATTTCTCTTACAAAACTTTCGCTACCCAAAATCCCTTGGGCTAAATTTTGGCGGATTCTCTCTAACCACTTCTCATCTTCTACCATCATCATGTATTTGCGATAATTTTGCTGGCACTCTTCCGGCGTAGCACCGAGAGCTAAATAGTTGGGATCGATATCAACAATTGGGTCAGACTCGCCATAAGCATAAAAATGATAACTCGACCACCGCCAATCTTTCAAATTTTTTACTAGACCAGCCCGGCGAGGATTGTCTTCAATGTAATAACCACAATAAGCTAAGTAATCTTCGGCCTGTATCACCGGGCTCTTGTATCTTTCCTGCCAGATGTGGCCGACCTTACCGTATTTTCGCTGAACATATTGGGCATAAACTAACATTAAAGCCTGCATGAAGGCAGTTAAGCTTTCTTTAGTGACAGGCTCAATCAGAAAGTGATAATGGTTGGGCATTATGCAATAGTGATAAATTTTTACTCCAAATTTTTGTTTATATTTTTTAATCTGGCCAAGGAAAAAGCGGAAATCGCTGTCATCCAGAAAAATGATTTCTTTATTGTTAGCGCGGTTTAAAATGTGATGGGGAAATTTTGGAATGATGAATCTGGCTGTGCGTGGCATAGTCAAAAAATGGACGTGTCCCTATTTTCATTTTCAACTTTTATTTATAGAAGTTTCTTAAATTCTTCATCGGTGAGTCTAGTGTCCCGAATAATGCCTTTAAGAGTATAAGGATTTAATCTTTTGTGCCGAGGGATAGTGATTTTTCTCCTACCATCGTTCATACCAATGTGCCTGCTGCCAACTTTCGAAATAAAAAAACCGACTTTCTTAAAGGCTCTTACTACTCGCTCAGAAGAAACATCGGTGAAAAGCATAAATTATCTCAATGCTACTTCTACCTCTCGAATCATTGCTCCTTTGAGTTCTTCTTTTTCCATCTCTAAATAGGTAAGAATAGCATCTTTAATATTTTCTAAGGCCGCTTTTAATGTCTCTCCTTGACTATGACAACCGGGTAAAGCCGGGACATGTAT
>Ga0210051_1003108_pt1 | contig 16614 bp, 18 predicted proteins | sample CryGey092014_all_FD_185464 | JGI IMG/M metagenome (GOLD analysis project Ga0210051, IMG submission 185464) | Groundwater microbial communities from aquifer - Crystal Geyser CG23_combo_of_CG06-09_8/20/14_all (SPAdes) (version 2) | ecosystem: Environmental > Aquatic > Deep subsurface > Groundwater... | reverse complement strand
TACGTCGGCGTTAGGTATAGTTGGCTCATAAAAGGAGCCGCTCCAGCTGGCACTTACAAACAAACTTTGCTAAGTTGGTCTTGGGGCGCTTGGGGCGCGCGAAGTCAATCTGGGTATAAAATTTTTTCAAGATTGACTCAATTTAGCACGGTACACACTACACCAGGCAATTACAATTTAGCGATTGATGCTAGGGCTAAATATTATACTTACGTCGGTAGTCGATATACTTTTGTAGGTAAATCTGCCGGTTCTTTTTCTATACCGTATACAATCTCTGGTTGCATTGATGTTTTATGGTCGCCAGGTCAAATAACAGTGTGTTCAGGAACGACATTCACTCAAACAAGTAATTGCGGAGCTACAAAAACTGTTACTGGCACGAAGTCATGTAACGGTTGCGCGTATGGATACGATTCCAGCGGGAACTCGTACCCGATTCTTAACCCTTCAACAAATCTGTCTCCAGCGGAACAGAGCGGAAAATATCATGTAAATAAATTTGGAACCGATTCCTGCTTTGGGAACTCTGGTGGCACTAGATATCTAATCCCTCTAGGTACTGAAAATGAATTTAATCTATTCTTAAATGCTTTCCCGAACCTCAATGGACTCTACAAATTGTCATAGCCGTCATTAAACATGTCAAACACTCGGTGTTTGACACAGCCCACATTCCCCCATCATCGCTCCTTCAGCACAGACAGGTAATTTTTGAGCAAAAAATGCGGTCTCTTTTCTTAAATCGGTCTTTACCCACATTTTTTCTTTTTCACTCAAGAGTTCTCCAAGCCCCTGCAAAATCTGGTTGTCTTTTACATTTTCTATAATTGCGATGCAATCAGCGAGATGCTCCTGGATAGTTTTATCAGCCATGATTTTTAGAATTTCAGTACTGATATCCCAATTATTTTTAGCAAAATACCAGACGTCATATATGTCACGCATGGCGGTTTCATTGCGCGAAGTAAGCGCGGTAAGCCTGCCCGCAAACAAGTACTCCTTTTTCCCGACTAACATAGAGATGCCGAGATATTCCTTCAGCTCGTACTGCTCTTGAATATCCGGTACGTGCGTTCTGGTGCTTATTTCTACTTTAATATTGTGGTCAGAGTCCCCGTAGGAGAGGAGAAAGAAAATAGTATTTAACTTAATGTGGTTATCTTTAATTTTGCCATATTTCTACAAAATTTTTCTTATCGTGTCAAACAGTAATGTTTGCTTAATTTCATCTGGCGAGAATAAATCAAAATCCAAATCAACAGAAAATCTCGGCAGACCGTAAAAAAAGTACGCGCACGTACCACCCTTGAAACCGAGGAGCGGAGCAATTGAGACATCGGTATATACGTCTTTCAAAATCCGCCCCATAATCAATTGATGTTTTTCTTTATTGAGCATAATTTTTATGATACGCATATAATCGCTTCATCATTTGCTTATTTTTATACATAGGCGCCAGTTCAAAACACTTTTCCCAATCGAGAGAAGACACATTATCAAAGTGATAGTTGGGGAATAAATAAATTGTGTCCAAAAATGCCCTTTCCAGACTGGCGATACTATAGTTATCCTTGAACACAGTCCCAATCGGATTAAATAGAATTTCATCTTTCAAACGTCTAAAAGTAAATGTGCACGTATCGACTTTCAGTGTTTCCGGCCAAGGACCAGCCATAAAGATGATGGTATAGTGCTGAAAGATAATTCCGGCGTCTCGAAGCACGGTTTCAAAGCTGATATAGGTAGAAATGGGGACAGTGAACCGCACCCCATTCTTTCAACCACGAACGAGTACATGGTACGATAGGGATGACACCAATCGAGAAACTGGCGCAGTTTATTCAGGGAGATGCAGAGGAGCCATCCTTGTAACTGGGGACAACGCGATTAATTATTACACATTACTATTGATAAACCGATACTATTCATTATGTACCCATATCGCTCGCTTGAGACCATAAGTATCTGGGCACTTTTCGCGACACTCATCGTGGGTATATTCGTTTTTATTCCGTTCACTGCGGTTCCGTTAGCAATTACGAAGACCTTCCTGCTCGCAGCGGGTACGCTTATTACGCTCGCACTCTATATTCTCGCGCGTCTCTCGCGGGGTAATATTATTTTTCCTCCGTTCATACTCGTAGCCGCACTCTGGTTGCCAGTCATCGCTTATGCACTCTCGGCTGCATTCTCGGGTGTATCGTTCACCAATGCGTTCTGGGGGTCGGCGTTTGAACCAGACACGCTCGGTTTCGTGCTTTTCGCGACGGTTCTTGGCACGTTGACCGCGCTTATATTACGACGTCCTGAACATTACAGCTCATTTTTCCGCACCGGCGTCGTTGTATTCGGCATTATCGCCTTTCTTGAGATGTGCATCGTCATTGTTGGACAATTCGTGCCAAATACGATTTCACCGTTGTTCTCGGTTGTCGGTTCCTTCACTGATCTTGCATTTCTGTTCGGGCTTGGCGTGGTCGGCATTCTCATTACATTTCGGTTTATCGAATTTTCACAACGCACCCATCGCGCGCTCGTCATAAGTGGCGTGATTGCTCTCGTCCTACTCGCTCTCGCGAATTCTTCAATTGTTTGGGTGCTTCTTGCACTCGTATCACTCGGTCTCTTTGTCGAGGCAGTGATGCAGCGCGGGCCGAAAACAGCAGATGCCGATCTCGATCTCGATGAGGTTGCCTCGATAGGTGACTCGCAGACCGAAACAAACGGTAGTACGCATTCGATTATTCCACCGCTCTCAGTGCTCGCAATTTCACTCTTTTTCCTTATCGGTGGAACGCTCGGCGGCGCACTCGCAAATGCATTTCATGTAAACGTACTCGACGTGCGCCCTTCGTGGCAATCGACGTTTTCGGTGGCGCGCGCGTCATATGCCACTGCACCAGTCTTCGGCACCGGCCCGGGCACTTTCGGCGTCGAATGGCTTAAGTATCGCGATGCTTCTCTTAATTCAACCATGTTTTGGAATATCGACTTTTCTTCCGGCATCGGCTTTATTCCGACCTCGTTCGTAACGACCGGCATCGTAGGAATTATCGCGTGGATTGTGTTCCTGGGATTTTTTATCGTGCTCGGTCTTCGAATGCTTATTCTGCGCGCGCCACAAGATACATATGTTCGTTCTGTTGCAATACTTTCATTCGTCAGTTCGATCTACCTCTTTGCCATTACTTTCTTCGATCTACCAAACGTGGTTATTCTCTCTCTAGCATTTGTCTTCGCGGGTTTCTTCATCTCGACAACGAGATTCGCGGCGCGCGGAGGGCAATGGGGCGTTATATTCTCGCGCTCTCCGCGTATTGGTTTCGTTATTGTGTTCTCACTCACCATTCTCCTGTTCGCGTCGGTTATTGCCGCCTATGCACTCATTGGGCGCTCTGTCGCTCTGGCAGAGCTTGCGAGCGCGAGTACTGCATTTTCCGCAGGCGATCTCGATAAAGCCGATCGGGCCGCGCAGAGTTCCGTTTCTTTTGCACCGAGTGCGGCCGCTTATCGACTCGAAGCGAGTGTTTCAATTGCGAGAATTGGTCAGATAGCGGCTTCTTCGACTTTGCCGGCTGCTCTCGCACAACAGGCATTCCAGTCGGCACTCTCCGAGGGAATTAATGCCGCATTAACTGCGACACGCCTCGATCCTTCTGATTATCAGAATTGGCTCGCGCTCGGTAATCTCTACGCCCAGGTTGTTCCGCTCGGCGTTACAAGTGCGTATGAGAGCGCCAAAGCTTCGTACGATAAAGCGCAATCATTGAACCCGACGAATCCGCAAATTCAGTATATCCTCGCGCAACTCGATATCGCACACAAGGATATCAAATCGGCCCAGAATGACTTGAAAGCCGCCATTGCGCTCAAACAGGACTACACGGCTGCCATCTTCCTCCTTTCCCAGCTCGAAGTGGAAGACGGCAATGTGAAGGATGCGCTCGCCTCTGCGCTCGCGGCTGCCTATTTCACTCCGAACGATCCGAATATCCTTTTCCAAGTCGGCATCCTCTATGCGGCGCAGAACGATCTCGCGAATGCCGGAATGGCGCTCTCGAAGGCGGTCGCAGTCAATCCGCAGTTCGCGAATGCGCGTTACTTCCTCTCGGCGGTCTATGCGAAACAGAGCGACTTCAAGAATGCGTTCGCGCAGATGCAAGCGATCGCAGATATGTCGAGCGACAATGCGACAGCAGTCGCCTCACAGCTCTCCGCACTTCGGGCGAATAAGAACCCATTCCCCACGAATCTTCTCTTGATATCTCCGACACCCGAAGCGAGTAACACGAAGTAATGTCATATGCCGCTATCCACATCCGTCGCGTTCCGCCTCCCCAGTCTTAAATTGGGTGGTACAATGAACAAATGATAGATATGAATAACCGCATACGATCTTTCTACGAGGGAAATGAGATGCAGTGGATAGCAGTTCTTATCGTCGCCGTAGTGGCGGTATGGTTGTGGATAAGCTGGTTCTACGGCTGGTTCCCGTTCGTCGCATCACCTTCTGTTCCATCGGCTAACACTGCACAAACGCAGGAAGACATATTGCGCTCGCTCGCGCCGACGGTATCCACGACCAGCGATCCGAGTCGTACTGCCGCTATACTAAAGACCCTCACGCCGTCGAAGACGGCGACGAAAGAATCCGCCGCCGATACCGCCGCAATACTCGACTCGCTTACTCCAAAAAAATAATATGTCGTCCACACCCCCTTCTCGCTTGTTCCACTGGTCGCTGTTTGTCGCCGTGCTCGTTGTCGCAGGGAATATCTTATTGTTACCGCACCTAACTGCTACCGCTGCTTCTGGTCCGAATCCTCTTACCGGCTTTGCATGGTCTGCGGTTACTGATACAACAAGCAACACAAATACTCCAACCATGGGCTGGATTAGTTTCAATGACCCTACTGGTGGTTCTCTCTACGGCGTGTATGAAGACAATAATGGTAATCTTTCCGGCTATGCATGGTCTTCAAATCTCGGTTGGGTTGATTTCAACGGGTCAACTGCGGATGGGGCACATCCAGCGCCGAGTGTCATTCCTGGCACTGGATATGTTACCGGCTGGGCGCGTGCCTGCGCAGCGTTTTCAGGTAATGCTTGTAGCGGGGATATGAACCTCGACCCTAATAGCGGTGGCTGGGACGGATGGATTGACCTTTCGTGGATTATTCAAGACAAGACCACCTGCAACTGGAGCGGCTACGCGTGGGGTTCTGATGGTATCGGCTGGATTAGTATGAGTGATCCTTCTGGCTCTCTCTATGGCATCACTGGCGGTTCGGCCGTATGTACCGCCCTCTACACGCCTCCAACTGTTGATTTTTATGCCAGTCCGAATCCGATCGACAGCGGCCAGTCCTCGACACTCTATTGGACTTCGGATGCAGCTTCTTGCATCGGTTTCGGTTTTAGTACTGGTATTGGCGATCCTGCAAACGGTTTCGTATCAACCGGTCCGCTCACTGCAGACTCTCCTTATACCATAACATGTACAGGCACAAATGGTCTCCAAACGACAAAAGGTGTAACAGTAAAGGTTAATACTCCAGTTGTTTCAATCAGCGCTAATCCGACGCGTGTCCGGGTCAATACCCCTTCGTCTATATCCTGGAGTGCGAGCGGTGTGAAGCACTGTAAAGTTTCCGGTCCTTCTGGTCCGCCACTCGCGAATGGTTCTGACGGAGTACCACCTGACAGCAGTGGCGACTTCACCACCGGTTCCCCACAATCCATCACAATAACCCGTCAATCCAAGTTCACAATCGATTGTCAAGGTACTCACGGTTCCAGAGTTACCAAATCGGTCATCGTAAATGTCCTACCCATCTTCCAAAACTTTTAGGGATGTGCTATCATCTCGAAGATGAAAGAAAATATCCATCCGGAGGACTACCGCCCAGTTGTGTTCGAGGATCTCGCCTCGGGCGCGCGTTTTCTTATCGGCTCCACGGTCCACACGACCGAATCTACTAAGTGGGAAGATGGCAAGAAATATCCAAAGTGCACTGTAGAAATCTCCTCGAAGTCGCACCCATTCTACACAGGCGAAGATCGCATGCTCGATAAGGCAGGCCGAGTGGAACGCTTCAAACAGCGTGCCGCGAAGAAGAAATAATCGGATGGATTACACAGAGTATTTACGCAAACAAAAAGAACAGAAGGAAAACCCGAGTGTAGCACCAAGTTCGATCGTGGTAGAGTTGCGCGCCGCCGCCGGCGGCGACGAGGCGTCTCTCTTCGCTCATGAATTGAAAGATATGTACCAAAAGTATGCCGAACAGCATAAATGGAAAGCGCGTTCTCTCGACGATCTCACGCTCGAGATAACTGGCGAAGGCGCGTATGACGCCCTGCGCTATGAAACCGGCGTGCATCGTGTCCAGAGAGTGCCACTCACCGAGAAGTCGGGACGTATTCATACCTCGACAGCTTCAGTTGCTGTCCTGCCTATCCGCTCGAAATCAAAGATAGATATACTTCCAGTGGACATCAAGATGGAATTCTCGAGAAGTGGCGGCGCCGGCGGGCAGAATGTGAATAAAGTCGAAACTGCGGTACGGCTCATCCATAAACCAACAGGCATTGATGTACGTTCCTCTTCCGAGCGCAGTCAACTGGCGAACCGCGAGAAGGCGATGCAGATCCTCTCGGCAAAAATTGACCAATTGCGCGAAGAAGAAGAAGCAGAAAAGCATGCAGCAACCCGTAAGGCGCAGATAGGCACTGGCGATCGTTCAGAGAAGATACGCACCTATAACTATCTACAAGATCGCGTCACCGACCATCGGCTCAAAGAATCATGGCATAATCTGCCGAAGATTCTCGCTGGTGGCATCGACGACATAGTTGAGACGCTCCGCAAAGCAGAGGCGAGTAATTCCTAACGCCTTGCGTAGTGGGCGTTGTTCGGGTAGAGTGTTGGTAAATGATAGATACAAATAATACGGCAGAACTGAAGCGCCTCTTTGATACGGGGGCGCATTTCGCGCAAGTGAAGAGTCGTCGGCATCCTTCGATGAAGCCCTTTCTGGTAGGCACAAAAGGGCGGCAAGAGATTATCGATCTTGTACAAACAACCGAACAGCTCGAAGCCGCTAAGGTCGTCATGGCGACGCTCGCGAAAGAAGGGAAGACAATCCTCTTTGTCGGCGGGAAAGTCGAGATCGCCGCGCTTGTGAAGAAGGCGGCAGAAGACATACAAATGCCGTATGTGGCGGCGCGGTGGCTCGGCGGCACTATTTCTAATTGGAATGAAATCAAAAAGCGCGTCGATCGACTTACAGAATTGAGAGATATGGCGGCAACGAGCACAGTAACAAAACAGCATACGAAACTTGAACTTATAAAGATCGAGCGCGAGAAAAAGCGGCTTGAAGAACGGCTCAATGGCATCGATACGCTCGCCAAGCGTCCGGATGCGCTCCTCGTCGTTGATACGAAACACGAAAAGCATGCGGTGAAAGAAGCAAACGATGCCGGTATTCCAATCATCGCCATTATGAGTTCGGACTGCAATCTTTCTGATGCGGCATATCCGATAGTTGCGAATGATACTTCCCGGAAGACGGTGGAACTCATTCTCACTGAACTCGTTACATCTTTTCAGAAAGGGCAGGCGGCATAACCGGAGAATCGTGTTGCGCAAATACGAGTGTGGTATCATTTCTAGACTACTATGGAAATCACCACTGATCGTATAAGAGAATTGCGCGAGATGACCGGGGTGTCCGTTATGCAGTGTAAAAAGGCGCTTGAAGAAGCGAACGGCGACCTCGCAAAGGCAGGCGTCATTCTTAAGAAGCATTCGACAGCGTCCGCTCTTAAAAAAGCCGATCGCTCGCTCGCTGCCGGCGCGATAGGGAGCTATATGCACGACGGCGTCATCGGATCCATGGCACTCCTCTCCTGCGAAACTGATTTCGTCGCCAAGAATCCTGAGTTTGCGGCGCTTGCCCGCGAGATCGCGATGCAGGTCGCGGCGATGAATCCCGAGAATACAGAGGACCTACTCGGACAGCCGTCCATTAAGGATGAAAGCAAGACAATACGCAACATGCTTGACGAAGCGGTGCAGAAGTTCGGCGAGCGCATAGAGGTGAGCCATTTCGCGCGCCTCTCCACTCGTTGACTGCCGTGGCGTATCTTGTCTTTGTTCTTATAACGCTCGCGCTTCTTGGCGGGTTTTTTATGCTTACCATTTTTGAGGCGCGCCGCGGCTCGCACTTCTTCGCGCGAGGACGCGCTCGTCTCGATCGACAGGTCGAACGCATCGAATTCATTCTGCATCACGTCGATCTCGGGGCCTTTCTGCGCGATGAGATACGCCGCGATGTCGGCCGCTTAAGCCACGTCATCGCGTACCTCTCGCTCCAGGCGGTGCGTGCGGTCGAACGTCTCCTTACACGTCTTGTCCGGTATCTGCGCTCGCGGAATGCGGTCGATGTAGCACCGCGCGGAGATGCAAGAGATTTTGTGAAAAAACTTTCCGACTTCAAAGATCGGTTGAAGGCGACGCATCCGAAGATATCTGATATACAATAAAAAAACGCCGCCTTAGCTCAGTCGGTAGAGCAACGCTTTTGTAAAGCGAAGGTCCCCAGTTCGAGTCTGGGAGGCGGCTCAAGGTTTCGTGCTGGTCGCTCCGGCAAGAGCGCCCTTTGGGAATTGCTTCTCGAGGTCAACGAGCGAGGTGAAGCCGTAGGATTTTTTGTCGTTGATGACGAATGCCGGCAAGGTTGCATCAACCTTGTGTATCGTGATGAACGTCTTCAGGGCGCCGAGGTCGAGATTGTAATCAAAAGAGTAGACGCGAAGCATCGGATAGGTATCGTGCAGATAGGAAAGCGCATAGCCGGCCTTATCGCAGTCGGCGCAGTCGCCGGCATTGCTGTAGAAATAGAGCACAGTTACTGGTTTTGTCCCGCAGGCGGCGGCGAGCTGTTTGGTGATGAGATAGTCGCGGATTTCAAGCAGTGAATACTGCTGTTTCAGCCGCAGCACCTGCGCATTGTTGGTCCCCAGCTGGTTCTCGGCGTATGAGAGCCGAGTACCTAAGTCCGCGAGCGTGCTGATAAGCGTGGTAGAAGATGCAGCGATATCGCAGGGCGCCGCTTCGAGGAGGGAGAATTGCGTATCGAGAGAGAGGGTGTCGATCGACAGCTGGTCTTCTATTGCCGAGAGTTCAGTTATGCGAGCATTGTTCAGATAATGAATGGCGTACGCGATTGTCCAGATAATGGCGACTGTTATCAGGAGAGCCAGAAGCACGTTTCGAGTAACGAGCGACATACGTTTAGTAACGCCAATTGCGGCATTTCCCAGACACGACGTCGCCCGTCGCGCGTATGAGCCAGAGCGGCGCGACGAGGCCATAGAGAAGCGAATATGAAAAAAGCTCAAGTGTGAGACTCCCCGATGTTTTTGAAATACGCTTGCCGACGACAATCAAAGAGAAAGAAGCGAGTAGAGCCGAAGCGCCCAACAGCAAATAAGAATTCACAGGAAGATAAAACCAGTCGAACGAACCATGTGGTACGAGTGTATATGAGAGTGGGATGCCAATGCGGATTTCGAATGCAACCAAGATATTTCGGACAAGTCTCGAGAGGACAATCAAGAAGAGAAGGATACTACCGCCGATAGTGATAATTGCAATTGGAAGTACCAGCATGCCGAGCACTCCGTGGCGGCGGCTGAAGAGAAGACCGCGATACTCACCGAGAATATTGCGGAGAAACCCAGTGATCCAGCGCGTACGTTGCTTCACAAGCTTTGCAAGAGTTGCAGGAGCCCCCGTGTACACGCGCGCACGTGGCGAGTTCTCTATGCCGTATCCAGCATGCTGGATACGAAGTGCCATTTCCATGTCCTCGGTCTGATGACCGTAACGGAATCCACCGAGTTTCTCTACGATCTCACGCCGATAGAAGGAAAAAGGCCCCGGAATAACGTATAAGCCATTCACTGATGCAAATGCGTGGCGGAGAGTGATGCCGAACGTATATTCAGCATTTTGCATATGTTGCAGAATACTTTTCGGTTTATGAATAGACATCGCAGAAGTCGCTGCAACAATCTCAGGATTATTAAAGCACGGCAGTATCTCACGAAGCGCATCAGGTTCTACGAATGAATCTGCATCGAGACAGCCGATAAGTTCCGCGCGCGTGGCGGCTATGCCAGCGTTTAATGCCGTGTATTTCCCGCCATTTCCTTTGGTAATAATGCGCACCTGCGGGTGATTCGCGAAACGCGCCATAGACTGTTGAGTCGCATCGGTCGAACCGTCGTCGACGAGAATAATTTCTAACTTTTCTTTCGGATATTCGAGGGCGAGAAGCGAATCGCACGTCGCGCCGACTGTCGCCGCTTCGTTCCAACAGGGAACTATAACAGCGACCGATGGAGTCATTGCATCTGGCATACGCGCTCGCGCCGCGCGCGCGGGCTTCGAAAGCAGAGTTATAAGCACAAATGACTCGAAGAATATCGCTATGAAGAGAAATGGATAGGCGAACATTTCGGGACTCATATATAGCGTCATTGTAGCACAGAGCCCATTTTATTAACGAATTACTGCATCAAAGTTCTTGGCCGTGGCGGTTTCGAGATTCGTATGAAGCACACCCACTTCTTCATTCGTAAGTGTTTTGTCAATGCTACGGTATGTGATTCGGTATGCATAACTCACCTTGCCGGCACCAAATTTTTTCTCATTCTCATAAGTATCGAGGAGCTCAACCTGTTCTACCAAATCTCCCGCAACTTCGCGCACAAGGTCAAAATAGTTATTCGGAACGAAACCTTTTGCAACGATGAAAGAGATATCGCGTACAATCGGGGGATATTTGCTCACCTCTTTGAATTTCGCACCGAGCGTGAGCTGTTTCTTCACCCGTTCATCGCTTGACCACAGAAGCCGGATATCCGGCAATTCCATCGAGATGATCGCAAGACGTTCAAGCCCGAAACCGAATGCCCAACCATTCCACACCGACGAATCAACGCCGAGATTGTCAAGTACGCTTCCTTTCACCACTCCCGCGCCCAGCACTTCAACCCAGGTATTGTTTCCGTCCTTGTCGATCTCCATCTCAAGAGAAGGGTCGGTATACGGGAAGATGTCCGGATTAAAACGATACTTCACCTTCGGACCGAATGCGGCTATTGCGATATCAGAAAGAACCTTTTTCAGATCATCGATAGTAATGCTCTTTTCTTTTTTGGGCGCAAGATACCAGCCGTCGATCTGATGGAACACGTTCATGTGCCGGCGGTCTATCTCGTCTTTGCGGTATACCTTGCCGAAAGAAATGGCGCCGACTGCCGTACCAGCCGCGATCTTCTCACGAACACTCTTTTCTTTCAACCAGTAGTACCACATCACGGTCGTGTGCGTACGCAGGACGTGCACATCGTCGATGAAATACGAATCGGACCTTGAACGAGCCGGGTGATCTTTTGGAAAGTCAAATAAATCGAATACTATGTCTGTACTCATTATCTCCGGCACATTTATCACGTCGTATTCTTTAAAACCAGGGATGGCTCGTATACGTTCAGTCAGCTCGTGAATCGGACTGCCGACAGTCCGCGACAGGTCCGGCATCGCGAGGTAGCGGCGGATGCGGAGCGCCTCAAAATCGTTTCGATTCTCCACATCGGCTCGTAGCTGTCTCTCCCCATCTCTTGAAACAGTGATCTCCATAATCTCCTAGCGTAGCACAAAATAAGCCATAAAAAAGAAGCCACAACTGGGTTGATTTGTGCTATACTATATCTACCGAAAATTGGTTATTTATATGGCTAAAAACGCTGAAAAACAGGAAAAGAAACGCGGCGCCGGAGGCGCCGCGAAAGCATACGACGCTTCGTCCATTACCGTCCTCGAAGGGCTCGAGCCGGTCCGGAAGCGTCCGGGTATGTATATCGGGACCACCGGCCCCGACGGCCTCCACCATCTCATCTGGGAAATATTCGACAATGCGCGCGATGAAGCGATGGTTGGCCGTTGCGACGACATTGAAATAGCACTTCTGCCCGATAAGTACATACGCGTTGCGGACAACGGAAACGGCATCCCGGTCGGCATCCATCCGAAAACGAAAGTTTCCGCGCTCGAGACTATTATGACCACGCTCCACGCGGGCGGGAAATTCGACAATGAAGCCTACAAGGTCTCTGGCGGTTTGCACGGCGTCGGCGCATCGGTGGTAAATGCGCTCTCCGAACATACGAAAGTCGTCGTGCATCAGGACGGCGGCATGTATCTGCAGGAATATAAAATCGGCAAGCCGATTGCGAATGTAAAAAAAATCGGCACGAGCAAAGAGCACGGCACCATCGTCCTCTTCAAACCCGACGCCTCTATTTTTAAAGAAGGTATTGAATGGAACATGGAAAAGATTGTTGCGCATATGCGACAACAAGCGTATCTGGTCAAGGGCATGCGTATTTCAGTCATAGACGCGCGTCAGAGCGAAGTGAAGATCCTGAACGCAATCGAAGGACTATTCTTACATAATCAAAAACTTGGTGTCCCCTCGATGACATTCTATTTCGAGGGAGGCCTGAAATCGCTCGTCGCCTTTTATAACAAACACCAGACGCTGGTGCACAAGACTATTTTTTATGTTGACCGCGAACAGGACAAAGTGGCGGTCGAAGTCGCACTTCAATATGTTGATGACATCACCTCGCGCATCACCGCATTTGCGAACGACACATATAACAGCGAAGGAGGAACGCATGTGACCGGCTTCAAGATGGCGCTCACCCGCGTGCTTAATACGTATGGCAGAAATGCGAACATTCTGAAAGAAAAAGATGAGAATTTCACCGGCGATGATGTGCTTGAGGGTATCACGGCAGTTGTTTCAGTAAAACTTTCTGAGGTTCAATTCGAAGGGCAGACAAAGGGGAAACTCGGTTCGGTCGAAGCGCAGGGCGCTGTCGCGACGGTCTTTGGCGAAGCATTCGGGACTTTCCTTGAGGAGAATCCGGACGACGCGCGCGCAATCATCAATAAAGTGCTCCTTGCGTTGAAGGCACGGAAAGCTGCAAAAGCTGCGAAGGACTCGGTATTGCGCAAGGGCGCGCTCGAGGGTATGACGCTCCCGGGAAAGCTCGCGGACTGCCAGACCAAGAGCGCCGAGGAGGGCGAACTTTTCATCGTGGAAGGAGATTCAGCAGGCGGTTCGAGCAAGCAGGGCAGAGATCGACGTACGCAAGCCATTCTGCCTCTGCGCGGGAAAATTCTGAACGTCGAACGCGCTCGCATCGACCGCATGCTCGCCTCGGTCGAGATTCGCGCTCTCATCATCGCCATGGGCACCGCCATCGGCGATGTATTCGATCTTTCGAAACTGCGCTATCACAAAATTATCATCGCGACCGATGCCGACGTCGATGGCGCGCACATTCGCACGCTCTTGCTCACGCTCCTCTATCGTCATTTCAAACCAATCATTGATGGCGGATTCGTCTATATCGCCCAGCCGCCGTTGTACAAAATCTCAAAAGGGAAGGCGGTCGCGTATGCATACTCGGATAAGGAAAAAGGGAACGCGCTGAAGGAAATGAGCGACGCAAACATCCAACGCTATAAAGGTCTGGGAGAAATGAATCCGGACGAGCTCTGGGAGACAACGATGGATCCGACACGGCGAGTGCTAAAGCGAGTCAGCATTGGAGATGCCGAGGCAGCCGATCGCATCTTCGACATCCTCATGGGCACCGATGTCGCGAGTCGTAAATCATTCATCCAGTCGAATGCAAAGTCGGCAAACCTAGATATTTAATTCCCGAGGATAGTTACTTTTGCAGAAGCGCTGTTATTGTTGGTGTTCGATTCGCCTACGGTATGATCGAAGTTTGCGGTAATTGAGATCATTTTATCGGCTCCTTTATTAGCGGAAAGATAGTCAAAGCCAAACCAATACTCAATACTATTAGTAGGATTAAGCGATTGCTGGGGCTGTGATTCCTGAATAGAGTCGCTTTGTGTCGGAATAGATGCGCTCCAACGCCATACTCCAGTCGCATTTGTGCCTATATTCTTTATAGTGAAATGAACTGCCGGGCGGAAGCCAGTTGGAACTGTTGAACTTGCGACGAACGATTCTCTCAACGCGGATGACTTCATAGAAGAAGTCGCGAAATAGCCAACGGCGTCAATATTCGTGATGAGGTCAGGGAGACCAGAAAATGTTTGTGTCGAACCAGTGCCGTTCATCGGATAAATACGGGAAGTTTCGGGGCCGACAGTCGTGGGAACTCGCTTCGGCGGAGTTGTAGCTGGCGTTTTCGCCGGAACAGTCGAACTCGCGTCACCGAATGAAATTGTCGTTGATGCGACGGGTGTCGGGACAACCGAAAGGTTGGGCGTCTCGGATGGACTGAAGACCGAGCCAAGATATACCGCTGCTGTGCCGATACGACTTATTACCGCTGGGACAAAGCGCGTCGAGTACACCGCGAGCCATATGCCTGCGCCGACAAGAGCAATGAAACCGACCACCGCAAGAGCTTGTGAGGCTCTCTGGCGGATATGAAGATTAGCAGTTGAGGTATCCATGTGTTGGTATACATACCATAGCGTACTTTTTATGTCAAGCTTGACAGCAAGTATACAATACTGTATGTCTTAGTAAGACGATATGAAGAAACTTGTTGATTCTACCGTACGGCTTATTCGAGTCGGCACACAGATTTATGCGAAGAAGTTGAGCTTCTTCGGTGTCTTCGTTTTTGTCTTTTTCTGCCTCGTTATGATTCTGGGAACATTCGATCTTTTACCGGAAACGCCGCCAATACCCGTGTCCAGTGGTACGGCGATCGCGCTCGCGACAGGGGTGAGCACCAAAATTGTTACCGGCGAACTTCCGGTGAAGATACGCATCCCCACAATCAACCTAATGGCGATCATTGCGAATCCGACGACGACCGATACGGAAGTTCTCGATCGGGAGTTACTCTCGGGCGCGGTACGCTATCCGACGTCTGCAAAGCTTGGCGAGACTGGCAATGTTGTTCTCTTCGGCCATTCGAGTTATCTGCCAATTGTCGGCAACCAAGCATATAAGACGTTCAATGGTATTCAAAAACTTGTTATTGGAGACGTGATTACGGTGTACTCATCGAATATGACATATACGTATCAAGTGCGAAACGTCACAAAAGAAAGTGCGAATGATGCGTTTGTTTCACTGCAAATCTCTGGTCGCGCACTCACGCTTGCAACATGCGACTCTTTCGGCGCGAAAACTGATCGTTTTGTTGTTATAGCTGACTTTGTTGAAAGTCACGCGATTTCCAGCTAACGCTGGGAATCGCGTGACTCTCCGCAATGGAGAGTAGAGAGCTGTTCTTCCCATAAATCGCCGCTCCACCAGTCGGAGGACGCGGCACAACAAAAAGGAGGAAAGGGATGAAAAGAGCCATTATCTCAATTCTCGTGCTGGCGTTCGCGATTACGACGCTGGCGAGCTCGGTATATGGTACCGAGTTCAAATGGCGGCATTTCGGTGCCAATCCGTATGCCGCTTCACGGGAGGAAGCGATACGAACGCGCGGAAATGCGTTTCGCATTCTTGGCTTCCCGGAACCGGTCATCGCGCTATGTATGCGCGCGACCGAAACGCCAGGAGAAAAAGTTCGGCTCATCGTAGGAGATCATCTCTCCGCGATGATCTCTAAGGACGGCATCGTCCACCGTGATGTCGTCGTCGCGTTCGACAAGCCGCCGGTGAGTGGCAACATCGAATATGCTGCGCCGGCTGAAAAGTGGCAGGTTTTTTGGCAAGGGAATGTCTATATGATATTCTTGCCAGGAATTTGTTACAACTGGTCGGTAGTTTTACCGACTGGTCGATGTTATGTTATCCAATTCAACTACCAGAACACGCAAGGTGTTGAATGGGATGCACAACATCGTGCAAGAATTTCCGTTCACCTCGCGATGAGCGAGAATGAAATGGAGACGCTCTTCAACGACGCCTGTTTTGGCGTCCGTGACGCAACAGGATTTCACAAGCCATTCCGTCGTTGCGATAACTGCGACGAGGGAGAATGGCCGCCTCCAGGACTCGCGAATGCAGTCGAGCTTCCGGAAATTGAGCCAAAAGGGAGATTTTCTTTTTGGATTTTAGATGGCTCGGGAGTCCTGTCTTTCCCAAAAACGAAATTCGGTGCCAGGGACGGAATATATTGCGTAAATACCGCACAGTATTCTGTGCTGGTTCATGGTTTCGAAGGTTGGAAAGCGGTTTCGAAATTCGACGTTGTCCCCGCTGGTGAGATTCTCAATACCCTCCAGAGTGGACGGCTCAATCGAATCTTGTCTGGTACACAGCATTACTAATATGTGCCAGACGCGGAGTTTGGAGAGTGTTATACACTCTCCAAACTCCTCTTCATACGAATCATGAAAATAAAATCAATCATTTTTTATATACTTAATCGCCACAATTTCATTGTTGGCATTTTTACCGTTGTCTGTATTGGATTTACTGTCGGTTTGATAACTAATGTTGTCGACATCAAGTTTGCACACGCATGTTGCGTTATACCACCTCCTCCACCTCCTCCTCCACCACCACCCCC
>Ga0210051_1003107_pt1 | contig 16615 bp, 20 predicted proteins | sample CryGey092014_all_FD_185464 | JGI IMG/M metagenome (GOLD analysis project Ga0210051, IMG submission 185464) | Groundwater microbial communities from aquifer - Crystal Geyser CG23_combo_of_CG06-09_8/20/14_all (SPAdes) (version 2) | ecosystem: Environmental > Aquatic > Deep subsurface > Groundwater... | reverse complement strand
CGTTTTAAATACAATATAAGGCGAACTAAAGCCGATCAAATCCGCCAAGGAAAAGAAGGAACTGAAGTGGCTTCTTGATCAACAAGAGACTAAGTGTTTGAAACACGCACTGGTTAAGAAAGCGCTGGTTGGCTATCTGAATGGCCAGCCGCTCATTTGGCAGTTTACTGGCATGAAGGATATCAAGATTACTAACGAAGTGAGAAGTATTTTTAAGCGTTCCGACATTTGGGAGATCGTCTGGGAGGTGAGTAATTTATCGACGGCATCAAGAGGTAAAATGAAATGAGTTGGCTACATAACGAGATTATCAGTTGGATTGTTCACTTTGTTATCTTTTTTACGTTGGCTCGGTGGTCAGGAATTAAATGGCAGTGGGCAGTCAGTTTGACATTCGGCATCGAGATATGGCAAATGATCGACTTCTCGTTGTTAGATCCACTAGCATGGTGGTTTAAAATAGATACATGGATGGATATACTATTCGGCTGGTTAGGAATTTACGCGTCGAGATGGTAATGAAGAAGAACTTAGTTGTTTTAGCATGTTTAGTTAGCGTTCTTGTTGGATATGAAATAGCAAGATGTAGCGAATTGCGTGGAGAAAATCTATACGCTAAATACACTGGATTGGCCCTTCAAGAAAGCGCTGCTTTTGCACTCGGTAATATTGATGCCTGGGCTTGGAATGGTGGGAAGAGTTACTGGCCGCCATATAATAGAGACATTTGGCATCTACATGATGGACTTATGTTTTGCTCAACCTTAGCAAGTTATATTAGTTATAGCAGATGGAAGCCACAATATTCTATCTTTTCTGAGCGCGGATTTGTGTTTGTTACTGGAAATCTTCTATTCACAAGCTGGGTACATCAAAGAGGTATTCGTCTTGTACAAACTGGCAAACTTTTCCCATCTGAGAAAGGGCATGGATTCTATGTTCGTTGGAAATGGATTAACCTTGAGATTAAGTCTAGCGACAAACTGCAATGGAGCCTGTTTGGAACTGGAATCGTTTTGCTAACGCTTGATGCTGTTTGGAAGGAGATTTTTGGTGACTAAACTGCTTGCCAAACTTGCTATGTTTTTGTTGCCCAATGCAGCAAAGCTTTGGTTGAAGGCCGACGGAAAGAAGACATTTTCTGGTCTTATAGGAACGGCTCTTGGTATCTGTTTGTGTCTGTTTTCGCAGACCGCTGAATATGGTAAAGATATTATTGTAATAGGAGTGCTGACAACTGTTGGTGGTTTTTGGCATAAAATAGTAAAGTGGAACAAAAAGCGAAAGGAAGAAGCAAATGGCACTAACAACGTATGAAGCAGTTAAGGTAGTTGGTATGACTTTGGAGGATGTTGGAGCTAAGGGTGAGGAGTTCGAAGATGCTCATCCTGGCGAGAGCTACAAACCTTCTGTTGGAGACATTGTCAAGTTTGTAACTGACACTCTGACCAACATGGGTAAGGAAGTTCTCGACTAGTAAGAGGAAGCCTGCTCCTTCCTGAGCAAGCCGCTAGTTAATTGTGCAGGTTCTTCAGCTGGCGGCTCTAAGGTGTAATAATAACAACATGAATTATATACTTTGAGAAAGTTAATGCTCAACAAAGATGAGGCTATTGAAGTAAGAATGAAGGTATGGCTTACTATTCTTATTTCCATCATTGCCATTATTACTTCAACTATTGCAATGGGACAGTATCTAACGTTTGGGCCTCTTGAAGAACACTATGAGCAGCTAGATATTCGTCTTGATTCGCTTGAGAAGAAATACGTTCAGGATATAGCTGATATTCGTGCAGATCAGAAGGTTATATTAGCAATGTTGCATGATGTTAGAAGACAACAATTAGCAGGTTCAAATTAAAAATTTTGATTTGTGAGATATATTGATGCTTGCAGCACAGCACGATTTTACAATAGAGGGTGGAGCGAGGTTTCTTCGTATTATTCAGTGGAACGACGATGCGGGTAATGCTGTTGATTTAACAGGTTATACTGCATCAATGCGCTGTAAATATACGAAGGAACATGCTGTGACTATCTTCGATTGGGGTACAGTTAGTGGCGAAATAGTGCTTGGTGGTGTAAACGGTTCCATAACGATAGACGTTGGCGAGCTAGTAACTGTGATGCTCGATTTTAATAGGGCTGTTTATAATATTGAGCTGACACCAAGTGGAGGGGTTCCAATTAGAATTCTTGAAGGAAGTGTTATTCTGTCGAAAAGAGTATGAATAAGGATGCAAAAAGAACAATATCCACTTCGGCCGATGTTAGAAGAACAGTTGACGAAATAACAGCTGATACATCATTAAGAATTGCTGATGTTGTTGATACTATAATAGTTACGGAGCTATCTATTGCTGCTGATACTATTACTATTGTTGGAACGCCGGTTTTTATAGAGGAAGAACATGAACAAGACTTTGATCGTTAGATCAGTTTTAGTAGTTTTGCTGTTGGCTACGACTATTGGTGCTATTACAAACACTACGCCCTGGCGTGAGAAGATGAAAAGTAGTTTGTCAACTGCACAGCTACGTGGGATTGCTATGACACCAACAGCTGGAATTACTGTTCAAGGCTCGTATGTTGCTGGGCTAATGATGCATCAGTTTAGTGTAGCAATCAGTGGAATGTACACACTGTGGGAAGATATTCTTGGTGGTTCAAACTATTCACGAAGAACAGATTGGAGTGGGACTGCTGGTAAGTTTGTTCAAGGTGGCGATACGCAGTTTGGAATTTATGGAGGAAGAAACAGGAAGTTCTATTCAAGTTTACTTGATGCGATTTATTCTGGTGGAGTCGTTCCTTCAACTGGAACGGTCTATGGACAACCATCTACAATTGACGCGATCGCCGATACTGAGATATTTCTTAGCTCTGGTCAGAAACTTGATCTTCCTCCCAGTAATAGAGTATCATGGACATATAGAAAGAATACAGAACGTTGTCAAAATTCATTTATTCAGGCGTGGAGAGATTCTGATATTGTTATAACTGGGGGACTATTTGATGGAAATAGTGATACAGAATATGCAACTGGTAATATAATTTCTGCTACAGCTGGTGGAGCGGTTTTAGGTGATCTTACTCTTCTTGTTGCTGATTCTCTTAAAGGTTGGTTTATTCATGTAATTGCTGGACTTGGAACTGGTCAATGTAGGAGGATAGCAACCAGTGGAGTAACAGTTGGAGGCAACTCAGCAATAACAACTACAGCAAATTGGCAAACTATACCTGACGCTACCTCAGATTTTCGTGTTACTCCGATGCACGAATTTAGAGGAGCAATAAATTTAGTAGAAAGCAATAATGTTCATATAACAGGCAGTCGAATAGAAAATTTTCCTGGTGATGGTATATATATAGATGGTGGTCGAGATATATTTATTAGTAATGTTTCTATAGCTATTCCTAGCAAATGGTTCTATGCGGGTGGTTACACTAATGGAGTAGTTGATGCTAACGGTTGTCATAACCTTGTTGGAAGAAACGCAATAACTATAGAAGCAAAAAACTCTCTAACGCCTTATCCTTGTGGGAATCCTTTTGACACTCCTGTAGATTCTTCAGCAGAAGGAGAAGTTAGCAATATCGTTATCAACAACTTTAATATAATAGGCGGTTATTGTGGTATAGATATAGAAGAAGTATATCATGCAGAGTTTAGAAACATTACTATATCGAACGGCAACATTTACACACCCACATGTATAGGAATAGGTGTAGGTGTCCATTATATTGAAAATCTACTGGTTTCTAATGTCAATATTAAGAGTGGTACTTCTTATGTACTCTCTTTATGTTGGCCAGGAGGGGGGAAAAATGTTACGTTTACTGGGTGTCATATTACAGGGAAATTAGGGGTATATCTAAATGGTGTTAGTGGATTAACATTTAATGGTTGTACGTTTGATAGTACCATTGGAAGCCCAGCTATAAACTCATTCGGAGATGTTAATAGATTGAGCTTCTATAACTGTACGTTTAAAGATATTGACCAGTATGCTATATATTATGGTGGAGGTAGTGGTGACACTCTTAGATCGCTAAGTATAAAAAATAACCTATTTGTGAACTGTGGTAAGGAGTCTAATAATACATATAGTACCATATATTTAGCTGGTGGAGTGTTTGCTAAACATGTAGAAATAGTTGGAAACACGTTTAGAAATGCAGTTGGTACTAACCTTCCAAGATATCCAATAGAGCTACATGGAATAGATTCTGTGTATGTGGCTTCTAATACTTTTGAGGGATGCAACTATAACTATCCATACTTTTCTGATTGTACGAATATTATCGAAAGTGGTTCTGCTCATGGTTCGGCAACTGATTTTAATGTTGTTGACAATGCTGCAAGATACTCAAATACTACTATTAACGATACAACGTTTAATGTAACAGGAAGAAATACCTCTATTCGTCTTGGTCGGGGCTTTCATTATACAGGAACGCCTGCTAATCCGGAGAGTAAGAATCAAATACTATTTGGTGCTTATAGAGATGTTATAAATGGTCATCGTGGTTATGGAGATGTTCTTGGAGCTAAGATAGTTGGACTTAATTACTATAACTATCCACCATTGTCCGGTTCGACTACTGGAACTGGTTTGTTGTTTCATAGTCTTAGTTCGGCGGCGACTAAGTATGATGATACAAAGTTGAGAATGTGGATTAGCAATTATGGTATTGGAATAGTTGGAACTGACTCGTCTCGCTATATAAACTTTACAACCAATACTGCTGATACTGCCTTTCTTGCTTCTACTTCGGCAGGTTCAGGTGGTTATGGTATTAGAACCACTGCAGGTGGTATAATGCAGACGAAGAATCTTGGTGGTAGTTGGCTTAATATTGCTGCTTCTACTACTTCTAGTAATCCGATTCTCGCAGATGGAACAGTCTCACTAACCGCTAATTGGGATGCTGGTAGTCATGAGATTCGTTCTAACACGTTTGAGAGCGATGTAACAACTGGAACAGCTCCGTTAACAGTAGCTTCAACAACAGTTGCTACCAATTTAAATAGCGATGCTGTCGATGGGTACGAGGGAGCGGCATTAGCTAACCAGCTACAGGGCGATGGAACGGCTGGGCGAGTTGTTAGAATGTGCGATCTTCATTTAGCTAATGGAACAGATCCTGGTACCTTACAGGCGACATTATATAATAGATGGAATGGGGATGCTGTTAGCAGTACTGATAACATTGGTAAGGGCTATGTTGGGACTAATTTTCGCTTAGATAACGTTGGCATTGTTTTTACGATTAGAGATGCGGCGATTACAGGGACAGTATTAGCTGTGTTTGAGGGACTAAAGTATAATGCTTCTGGTGTAAATGTTGTAGTTTATGATGGTATAGGAACTACAGAATCGTACGGTATAGATGTAACTTTTATAGATCTTTCTGCTGCTTGCAAAGATATTACAGCGTTAGTAGACACTGGCAATCTGACAGTTAAAATCTTATATATAACATCATTGTAGATAATGGCTATATCTCAACAATATAATTTTCGAGAGAACGAAGAGTTAATGGACACACTTGCGATGTGCGTAGGTAATACTAAGCTATTCTGTAAGACGTTTTTTCCAGATACTTTTGATATTCCATTCTCGTCGTTGCATGACCAAATCTTTGATCTGATTGACAATAGTGACTGCAACTATAAAGTAGTAGAAGCCCCTCGCGGTATCGGAAAGACGAGCATTGCGAGGGCCTTAGCCGCTAAAAATATATTGTTTCGTCTGAGTCACTTTATTCCATACGTTAGTAAAAGCGAGACAATGGCTATGATGCAAACCGAGAATCTGAAGAATGAGCTGCGTTACAGTCCGATAATTAGGAAACTCTTTGGTGATCTTAAAACGGTTGATTATTCTGGGGACGATCCTCAGTTTAGCAAAAAGGGCTGGATTAGCTACCAAACATTAATAATGCCTCGTGGAAATAAGCAGCAACTACGAGGACTTAATTGGATGAGTTTTAGGTGTGATCTACCTATTTTTGACGATCTTGAGGATGATGAAGAGGTTCAGAATGAGGAACTTCGTGCAAAGTTGATGGAGCTGTTTTTTTCCAGCCATATTAAGTGCGTTCCTCAACACCATAGAAAGTGGCAGATTTTTTATATAGATACTCTTAAACACGAAGATTCTATTATGGCTCATTTGTTAGAAGCCCCTGAGTGGGAGTCGCTTAGATTAAGCATCTGTGATGATGATTTTAAAACCCTTGCTCCTAACTTTAAGCCTCAGATTATTTTAGATCGAGAACTGAAAGAGCATCGTGATAAGAAGATGATGGATGTTTTTGCTCGTGAGTATATGGGTCAGGCAACATCAAAGGAGGATGCTGCTTTTAAAGAGGAAATGTTTCATTACTATAATGAGACAGATAAGGGGTTTCTGGAGCGTGTTAATGATGGCTATATTGAAACTGTTGTAATAGTCGATCCAGCTAAAACAGCTAAGATGTATAATGCTGAGAGTGGTATAGTTGTTTGGGGAGTTGATACTGAGAAGAACACATTCTATTTGCGTGAAGCAAGAGGTGAGCATTTCCACCCTGATGAACTTATTGCTGATGCGCTTAATACTTGCACAAGATATAGAGCTCGTGTTCTTGGATTTGAGAAAACAGGCCTTGGCGAGTTTGGAACCTTTCCGTTGTTAAATGAGATCAGTCGGCGCGGTCTTATTATAGAGCCCGTATTTTTAGAGGCTCGGAGTGGCAAAGGTGAGTTCAGTGGTGTAGGTGGTGGTAAGAAAGGTCGAGTCGCAAGTATGATAGGTTTCTACCGTCAAGGCCTTGTTTTTCATAACGAAGCTAACTGTTTGCCTTACGAAATGCAGTTGCTTGCATTTCCAAGACCAAAGCGCTGGGATATGATTGATGCGGCTGCTTACATAATTGAGCTGCTCGAAAAGGGTCTTCGCTACTTTGAACCGAAAGATGAATGTGATAACGTTAGCGAAGAGGAATTTGCTGAACTGATGGTGGAAGGTTCTGAAGAAGATGATTGGCGAACGATCTGACAAATTAAAAATTTTGATTTGGAAGTATGATGAATAACGAAGGCTACAAACAAGTAGATTATGACTATAATTATTATGAGAAGCTTAATCTGAAGCCTGGTTCTGAGCTACATGATAGCATTGTTAGACGTATAATGAAGCAGGTTAAAGATAGTTCTTCAATTGTTGAAACTCGCTTTGCATCATGGAGAAAAGTAGATCATACAATGACTACTTACGTTGAGTTGGATGAATATGAGAAGAGCCTTCAACAATCTAATCCTCGTAAACCGGTAACTATTGTAGTTCCAGTTGCTTATGCAACGCGTGAGACTTTGTTAACCTATCGAGTTGCAGCGTTTCTTGAGTCTCCTATTTTTCGTTACGAAGGCTGGGGCGATGAAGATAGAATTGGTGCAATGCTGCTTGAGCGTGTTATTGAGCTTCAGATGCGAAGGTTTAAATCTGCCCTTTCACTTTATACAATGTGGAAAGATGACTTTACCTATGGACTTGGTGTAGTTGCTTGCAACTGGGAGACAATTGTAGGTAAGGTTAAGAAAGATGAAGAAGTGAACGAAACAGGTTTCTTTGCTTCGCTTGGTAGATTGTTCGATAGAAATGGAAAGAGTTATAGACGAACCGAAAAAACTGGTACGTTGTTTGAGGGCAGTACGATATACAACATCGACCCTTATAATTACTTACCAGACGCTAACTCAAATGCGATGTGGCCGCAGCGAGCATGCTCACATGGGTGGGTAGACCGAACAGACTACTATACATTGCTTGATGAGGAGATTTCAAATCCTGGCTCAGGGCTTATCAACGTGAGATATCTTGACCATTTCTCTAATCGTCGAAGCGCTTACTTTGTTAGTGATGAGACAGGTAGAGAGACTAAAGCTGGCTATCCATCTGTAGGCAATATTATTGGTCAAAATAATGATGTTGATGTTGTTTATCGCTATATTAAACTTATTCCAAGCGAGTGGGGACTTGGATCAAGTGACAATCCAGAGAAGTGGTTGTTTGCAGTTGCAGGTGATAAGATACTGATAACAGCAAAACAGCTCGGTCTTGATCATAATATGTTTCCGATAGCTATTAGTGCAACTAATTGTGATGGTCATACGCCTATACCAATAAGTGCAATGGAGACTATTTATGGTCTTCAGCATACTATCGACTGGCTTTTTAGATCGCATATAGCTAACGTTCGTAAGGCTATTAACGATATGATTGTAGTTGATCCATATCTTGTTAACTATAACGATCTAAAGAATCCTGAACCTGGTAAGCTTATCAGAATGCGCAGAGCAGCTTGGGGTAAAGGTGTTAAGGATGCTGTGATGCAACTAACTGTGAGCGATATTACTCGACAGAACATTCCTGACATCGGTTTTGTTATGAGCATTATTGAACAGGTTAGTGGAGCAGGAGAAGCTGTTAAAGGACTGAGACGAAAGACAAGTGAGCGAGTTAGTGCAACTGAGGCTAACCAGGTTTTTTCGAGCGCTCTTTCGAGACTGGAAAAAGATGCTAAGATAGCGGGACTTCAGGCACATTTTGATCTTGCTTATCTGTTTGCTGCACAGACTAAGCAGCTTATGTCTACTGAGACCTATGTTAAGGCGATTGGTAGATTGGGTGAGGATTTAAGTGCTGAGTTTGGTGGACGGACAAAACTTGTCACTCCTGATGATATTGATGTTCTTTATGATGTAGTTCCTCATGATGGAAGCATTCCTGGTAATAGTGATGGAATAGCATGGACACAGATATTTCAGATATTAGCAACTAATCCTGCTGTTGCACAGCAATTTGATATTATTAGAATATTCAAACACATTGCAAGGTCACTTGGTGCGAAGAATGTAAATGATTTTGTTCAGAGGGGAGGAAATATTAACGCTCGAATTGCTACACCTGATAGAATTGATCAGCAGGCACAACAGGGTAATATTGTCCCGATAGGAGAAATTGGTAATGGCTGATGATAAGTGGCCTTTTAGTATTGAGGATGCTAAGAAGTTTAAAGATAATACTGTATGGGTGGAAATACTTACTATGCTACAGGAGCGTTTGCGATTATATCAAATACAGATAGCGACCGCTCCAGTTCATAATGTTCATTTTCCTACTGAGGATGGTAAAGTTAAAACTACTTATGGTGTTGAAGCGATGCAGGGAGCAATAATGGAAATAGGCTTCTTGGTAGAGGCACCTGACTTAATTATTGAAGATCTCGAAGCACAACGAGATGAAAACAAGGAAAAGGAAGGAGAAAATCATGCCTGATTCGAAATCAGATAAACCGGCTGTTTCTGCTGAGTCAACAGTAGATGATGCTTTGATAAAGGAGCTTAGCGAACTTGGACCTACTAGTTCGTCAGGTGAACCTACTCAGTCCACGGCTCCAGAACCACCAGCTGCTGAGCCTCCTGCAGAAGGAGCTTCTGCTAAGCTAGCAGCTCCAGTTGAACCAGATGCGCTGACTGATGTTTTTAAAAGAATGAACGAGATGTTTGAGGTCTATGCGCCTCCGACAGCTGAGTCTGCACAGGCTACACCGAAACCTATAGAGCCTCAGAAGCCAGCAGTTTCGAGTGTCTCTTCTGTCGAGATTTTAACGGATAAAGAAATCGAAGATGGAATTGATGCAAAGACTGTGAATAGTCGAATAGCCGAGTTTGGAAGTAGAATTCAGCAGGAAACAATTAACTCTATAACTCCTGTTCTTGCTAATATTGTTAATCAACAGGTTCAACTTCATATTGGGGCGTTTGAGTTCTACAAACGTAATCCAGAGTTTAATAAAATAAGACCTTTTGTGTCGAGTAGAGCTATTACGTTAATCAAACAACATCCAGAGTGGGACTATCCTACTTTATTTAACGAACTTGAAAAGGAGGTAAAAGGAACTATCGAAACTTTCACAGGAAGGAAAGCAGCCGAAGAACCGAATAAAAATACTCCAGCTTTTGCAAAGGCACCAAATGCAGCAAGAAGGGCTGCAGACGTAAGAACATCGTTGCAAAAAGAGTTGGATGAACTTAGACTAGGAAGATAGGAGAAAGAAAAATGGGATCACAAGCAAAAAGGGACATAGATGCTGTTGTGGTCGAGCGAGATAAGACGGTCTTCTGGACTACTGTTGCTGTCACAGATATTACCAAAAGCTTAGAGCTTTGGGAGGAGAATATCTATGTGAGTACAGTAGCGGCCGCTGGAACACTAACGCTTCCAAATGTTAGTGAGGCAAAAGATTTGACGTTTAATATCTGTTCGCTTGGTGCAACAAACGTACTTACAATTAAAGATCGAGGCGATTCGTTTGGTTGGACTAATATTACAGTTGTAAATGCAGGTGACAATCGTTCAGTTACGTCCAACGGCAAACAGTGGGTCTTGAACGAATCCTAGATTAGGAGGAAAGATGAAATTGCTCGCTGGTAGGTTTCACTGCCATCGACGTAACTGGTGTAAATAATCTTGTTTGGACTAACCAACCTGCTGGCAATACTGCTGGTAGAATTGGTATAGCTCCGTAACGTTAAAAAAAAAATAGGAGAAACTTAAATGGCTGTATATCCGTTTCTTGGGATGAGAGGTACTGGTGATTGGACAGATCCAACGGCCAGACCTGGATCCTATCGAGAAAAGATTTTGGAGCTCTGGCCTAATGGTAGTGCTCCACTAACTGCAATTACAAGCAAGACAGGTAGAGGACAGAAGCTAACTGACTCGAAATATACGTGGAAGACGAGGACGTTGGCGACTCAGGCAGGTGCAGTGACAGCAGTCTATATTGACGTTAGTCTTGTAACTGCTTATGTTTATGCTACCCATCAGGCTACTATCGGTATTGCTGGTGGAACTGTTCACGCAAAAGTTGCTGCCGCAACTGCGGCAATGTTTCGTGAAGGACACAAAGTGATCCTTAGGGACAGCAACCACCTTGAGGTGGACGTTCGTGGTAAGGTAGTTGGAGTTATTATTAATGGTGCTTCGAGTGTTATTAGCGTGAAGCTGCATGAAGCTGATGATAACGGTTCTGTAGCAGCATCATTTAACCTTGCCACTGTTGATCGAATCATGGTTATTGGTAACATCAATTCACAGTGTGGGACTCGGCCGAGAGCACTACGTTACGATCCCGTAGATGTGTACAACGTTACACAGATCTGGCGTACACCTGTTGAACTGAGTGGTACTGCCCTTGAAACTACGCTTCGAGGCAGGGATGCTTATATTGATGAGAAACAGCAAGGTCTTCTCTATCATGGAATTGAGATGGAGAAGGATCTAATCTGGTCAGTAAGAACAGAAGGTACAGGAGCTAATGGTAAGCCTGAAAACTCTATTATGGGCATTATTCAGTTCATCACAACTTATGTACCTGCGTCGGTCGATGATTTCTCATTGAATTCTGACTACATTGGAAAGACCTGGAAAGAGGCTGGCAAGAATTGGCTGGATGCTATGATTCAGACGATCTATGCAGTTGGTTCAGGTGAGCTTGGTAGTGAGGTGTTAGCGCTGTGTGGTGGCGGTGCTGCTGCTGGCATTCAGCAGCTGGTTGAAGCAAATTCGATGTATACAATTACTGAGAAAACTGCTGCCTATGGAGTTAGGGTTCTTGAGCTTCGTAGCATCTTTGGAACGATCTTTCTGAAGATTCATCCATTGCTCAACTTTGAGACAACTAACGCTCATACAATGCTGTTGGTTCCACCAGCAGCTGTGCGTTGGCTGCCTCTTCGCGATACACACTATAAACCTGATATGCTTTACGATCAGGGTGGTGCGCAAGGAGTTGATGGAAAGCAAGAAGAGTATCTTACTGAAGGTACATACGAGTACATGCTAGATGGCCCTTGGGGCTATTTAAAAGGTGTTGGTATGGACAACGCAGCGTAGAAGGAAGGGGGGAAATTTCTTCCCCCTTTCAAATTAAAACTTTTAATTTGTGAGGTTATAATATGCAAACTATATTGCAATTACGCGAGCTTGCAGACAATTTTGATAAAATCTGCACATACGAGAATAGATTGCTCAAAATGAAAAAAGGAGTGATTGTGCTCTGGGGAACTGAGCGGATCTATGCGATTAGGATAGAAGAGGAAATGAAGAAGAGAGAGCTATGGAAGATTACAGGTAATGGAAAGTTTACAGTTCTAATTACAGACAACTTCATTAACCAGTCTAAGCGACTGGCCGACTATAGTGATGTTGTTTCTATGGAAGCACCCGATAGCCTGTTTGAGGAGAAAAAAGTTCAATCAAAAAAGAGAGTAGTTGAACCGGTTGATGATCTTGAAGGATTACTGCAGTGACACTTGTAAATCTAAAGAAGATGATTCTCGAATCAAGTGGTCGTTACGATCTATACAATTCAAACGATTCGATTTGGAATCTAACTACTTTTATCAACGCTGGTGTGAAGTATCTTGATAAGAATTTCCCACTGTCGGAAGAACTTCGTTGGTATAAGAAGGATGTAGCGATAGGAGATGTTAGACTTAGTGTAGCAGATCTTCGAGCAGTAAAAGAGGTTTGGGCAGCTGACTCAGATGAAAGGAAGCTAGTTAGTCCAGTTACAGGGGGATGGTTGAGAGTTAACTATAGTGATTCTACCTCTGCTAATGTTACCTCTGGCCTGCCAAAGTATTGGAGCTATGATCTACATCGTTTAGCTCCATCACAGAAAGCTTTGACACAAGCAGTTCATACCGGTTTTACATATAGTGTTTATGACATTCTATTTGATACTGGCTATACACTACGTGGCATTCAGTGGATGCCACCTGCTGATGAGGTCTATACTATAGAGCTTCTTGGAACGTTCTTTAGCGAGGTCCTTTCAAATGCTAGCGATGTTAATTGGTGGACTATGTATGAGCCTGAAGCTGTTATTGCTTCTACAGTTTTGTGTATTGAGCGTCATAATCGCAATCTGGAGGGGGTAAGAACGCAGCGGGCGTTTATCGAGGATCTGTTGAAGGGTGATCAAGATGATCGTGTCGAGCAAGAGCTTGTTGGTAACAGCTTTATGGAGGGTTAAATGCGGATAAGAAAGGATATGATAGCAAAAGCTAAGGCGCTCAAGGAAGAAGCGGAAAGAGCGAAGCGCTTAGAACTTGAAGCTATGCTGGTTGAAAGAAAGGAGCAGATCTATGACGAGGAAGAAAAGTGGAAAGTCGAAGATTCACAAAGTGATGAGCGAGTTCAAGGCGGGAACGCTCAAGACTCCGAGTGGAAAGAAGGTAACGAATCGAAAACAGGCTATAGCAATAGCAATGAGCGAAGCGAAAATGACAAAGAAGAAGAAGCCAAGAAAAGCTAAGAAGCGATGAGAGAGGTTACTAAAATATTGCAGCTTAAAAAAGGCCTTCGTAGAGACTACAGGTTTCGAAGAAACAGCGATGAGCTCTATGAGCTATTTAATGCTGAGGTTACTGAGAACGGTGTAACAAAGCTTGTTGCTATTGAGAATGCTCTCAGTGTAGGTGTTATTAGTGCAGCAGCTGCCGAACTTGAGTGGCCATTTCCTCAGATAATTAGAGGGAACAAATATAGCTTCTTATGTGGGAAGACAAGAGTTGATCTAATACAAGAAAGCGATTGGACAACGCTTGAAGTTCCTACATATAATGCTATGGCTAAGGATACCGAGAAGAGTATTAGCATCGGGGGAGTTTGGCAGCTCTGTGATTTTCATGACAGTTGGTTGTTAACGAACGGAGTTTCAACAGTTTTTCATACAAAGGATATATTTAATGAGCCTGATAAGGTCTACGTCCAAGATAGTATTCCAGTAAACGCCTGCTGTGCTTTCCGTGGTAGAGCAGTTCTTGCTGGCTTTGATTCAGATAATTTCTGGAATAACGCTTGGAGAAGATTCTTTGAGGACTGGGGAAATAGAAAAGGGTTAAATATTCCTACCTATGAACCGCTTGGAGAAAATTTTGTATGGTGGAGCACAGTTGGTGGCGGAGACATGCTTTGGTTGTTTGATACTAATCTTCTGTTGGGAGGTAAAATAGATGGAACAGAGTACAGCTACGATAAGCCACTAATCTTTGACTATTGGCAACGTAATGAGAGTGGCTTCATGCCAATGAACTGGCGAGGCGCTGTTTACCAAGTTAGACCGCTTGGCAAGGGGCTAATGGTTTATGGACAGAATGGAATGACGTTTCTGTTTCCTACTACAGAACCTTTTTCAACACTTGGTAGACAAGACATTTTCAATCAGATTGGCTTGGCAAGTAGAGGAGCTGTTAGTGGAAACGAGAGCAATCACGTCTGTGTAGATGGCTCTGGTGTTATTTGGAGAATTACAGAGAAAGGACCTGAGAAGCTTGGTTATCAAGAGTACATGGTTCCGCTACTTGGAACGGAGATTATTGTAAGCTATACAGAGGAAAATAATACGTTCTATATTGGTGGATCTGATAGAACATTCAAACTAACACAGTTTGGTTTATCAAAACTTGATCAGATAATAACTTCTGTTTTCGTTGCCGAAGGTGAAACAAAGGGGTTCTGTAACATTGTTGGTGATAATGATTCAGAAGTTCGTATTGTTACTGATACGCTTGACTTTGGAGTTAGAGGAGAGAAAACAGTTACACAAATAGACATTCCTGTTGTTATGGATGTTGATGCTGCAGCTGATTGGTATGTCTGTATTTATTATCGTTATGATAAGAAGAAAACGTTTGTCCAGACCGAGTGGAGAGCATTAAATAAAAAAGGTTGGATTAGGTTTCAAGTCAGCGCAGTCGAGTTTATGATAGGAGTTAAGGCAACTAATTATGTTGAGACGGATGTACCTGAATCAATTAGCATTAATATTGCTTACACTGATAAGAGCAGCTTAAGGAGCCGGAATGTTAGCGAAAATGCTACCAGAATTAGTAGCTAAACATTGGAGTGAAGTGGCTCCAATGATTGAAGCAGCTATGCCATTAGTTGAGAACGTTGAGCATAGACGAAAGCAGTTGCTAAGTAGTTGTTTAGCTGGGTTGCTTACCTGTTGGGGAATGCTTAATGATGATAATAAGCTTCTTGGAATGGCTACTACAATATTTACTTATGATATAGTGACTGGTGAAAAGAATCTACTTATATATTCACTTCTAAGCACTGGAACGGAGCCAAGACTTTGGCAGGGATATTTTTTAACTCTTTCATCGTATGCTAAACAGGAAGGGTGTAAGTATATAGTTGGTTATACTCGCGTTCCAAGAATGAAAGAAATTGCAAAAGGTCTTGGTGCTGATTTGGAAGAGATTGTTATCAGATTGGAGGTTAAATGAGCGGAGGCGGCGGAAATAGTGGAGCGATAAGTTATCCTACTTATATGCAGAATGTTCATGGTTCGTGGCTTGGTGATGCGCTAGCGAATCCATCATACTATATGACAACGTTGATTGAAGCAGGTTCGGCAATGTCTCCTTATGATAATGCTAACGCATATATTCCTGATGCGCCACTTGCATCTAACCAGTCTCGATTCGATACGTTTAACACTCTTGTTGCTTCATTGAACCACTCTGCCGAGTGGGACGCTGCAATTAGTCAAGCTAACGCAAAAAGGGGAGCTGTTTTCATTTCTCCTAATAATGACGTTGAGACTATTGAATTGTTATCAAGAGGTAATGCTAACAACGAGTTTGGTGATGCTGCGGCAGACGCTATAACAAGAACAGGAAATTTGTTTACAGCAGGTGATGTAGCAATTCAGTTGCTTATAGATGGACTCGTAGATGATGCAGTTGCTAAGGCCACGTCAATAGATCTATCCGATGTAATGGATAATCTTGTTGATGCTTATGAGGACGACATTAAACCGGCGCATCTTCGATCTATTAGTAGAATGACTGGCGGAATGGCGGATATTAACGCAGTGAATAGTTCTGCATTTGTTATCGGTCTGACGCTTGCTGAGAATCAGTTTCAGAACGATGTTCGTAAGTTTATAGCAGAACGAAGAGCTGCTACAATGGATCGAGTTATTGCTGAATATGGAGAGACGTATCGAACAATGATGCAGCTCTATGCTAATACAGGAACTGCTAAAACAGCACAGCAGCTACAAACATACGCACAGGATTTACAGAACTATATGTCAAGTTATTTACAGTATCAAAAAGATAGAGATCTATTTCTTATTGAAGGTGCTAATCAGATAACCCAGCTGTTGTCTATTGAAATAGATTCTGATAAAGTAGCAACTACTATTCAAACCGAACTTAATAGAATGAAGATAATCGCGAAAAAGGAACAGACAGATCGTAATATAGATCTTGATGTGCTTGATGCGAAGTGGCCATTCGATCTATTACTGATGGGAGGCAATATGCTTGCTTCGATTAGTGGAGCAGCGTATGTTGTGAATCGTCCTATGTCTGCTGTACAGAGTGCATTAAGTGGAGTTATGACAGGTGCATCAGTAGGAGCAACTATTGGAACCGGTATTGAGCCTGGTGTAGGCACAGCAATAGGAGCCGGTATTGGTGTGGTAGCTGGGGCTTTTTTATAACAGTTTCAAATCAAATATTTTAATTTGTGAGGCACGG
>Ga0210051_1003106_pt1 | contig 16620 bp, 21 predicted proteins | sample CryGey092014_all_FD_185464 | JGI IMG/M metagenome (GOLD analysis project Ga0210051, IMG submission 185464) | Groundwater microbial communities from aquifer - Crystal Geyser CG23_combo_of_CG06-09_8/20/14_all (SPAdes) (version 2) | ecosystem: Environmental > Aquatic > Deep subsurface > Groundwater... | reverse complement strand
ATTGTTTCTTTGTGTCCTTATTTTTTGGAAAAGGAAAATGTTTGGTTCCAAGAAAATTTAAAAACAGTCCTGAATTGCCTGAAAACTCAGGCATTTTGGCAAGAGAATATTTTATTTTTGGAAAAAAACCAAAGCATATATGGAAAATGTTCTACTCCCCAGGCCCAGCGGCGCTGCTGCTTATACTGGTTCTTTAAACTTTCCCAGAGATTGCTTCCTGAAACGGTATCCATTGATACGGGAATATACATCGGGGTAACTTTGTAGTTGCCGTCATATTCCAGGAAGCATTGCAGAAAAATTCTGGAATCCTCGGTTACGATATCGCTCTGCCAAAAATCTACATCCACCAGTGCTTTAAAGCTCATGCTATGTGAGGAAAAGGTGAACAGCCTTTCAGGTCTTAGCTGCTCGGTCATCAGCCAAAAAGTGGTTCCGTTGGCTACCACCCTCATTAAGGCAGGAGAATCCCAAATATTGTTATTAAACAAGGGAACCGGCTGATAACTGGTATGAGTGGGATTAGGATTAGTGAGATACATGTTGGTCAAATACCCAAAATATTCCCGATGCACGCAGGTATCAATGTCAAAGGAGGAAACAATAATATTTTCATAAGGAATATTTTGAGCATCAATGAATCCTTTTGCTTTCCGGCCTGCCCAGGCAGAATTAGCTCCCTTGCCGGCCACTTCGCCAGGAAGATTAGCCGGATGTTCGGTAACCAGCAGTTTGAAAAATTTATCTCCGTATTCCTTTTGGATAATGGCCGCATTTTCGCGGGCCCTCTCCTGATCCTTTTCTTCGGTTGCTAAAACGACTATAAATCTATCCAGAGGATAATTGATATTTTTCAAACTTTCAAAAGTTGTTCGCAATACCTCGATCCCTTCTTGATAGGTGGGCAACATCACTAAATGAAAAATGTCTCTCCAGCGTTCGTGCCCGCTACATCGTTCCAGCCAATTAATTTTTTCTGCCGTTTTAAAGCGACGGAACGAGATAATCAAATAGAATTGGAGGTAAACCACTCTAGTAAGCCAGAGTAAATCATAAACGATAATAAAATAAATTACCCACAAGGGTTTAACAAAAGAAAGGCCAATGGCTAAGGCAAAGGTAGTCCAAGTCAAAATTCCCGGAATCATTTCCAGCAGGCGGTATTTGGTATAATCAGATGGTTTTTTAAACTTAATCATTTTTCTTTTTGGCAATAAGGACAATAATTGGTGCCGCGATTATTTATCTTTATTTTTTTTATCAGAGTTTTGCAGCGCGGGCAAGGTTCCCCTGTTCTTTGGTACACTTTGCGGATTTGCTGATATTTTCCTTTCTTTCCGGAAAGATCCCGGTAATCCGCAACCGAAGTTCCACGGTATCTGACTGCGCGACGCAATACCTTTTTGATTGAGAAAAAAAGCTTCTTATTTTGACCGGTTGTTAATTGATCAATTTTAGTGCGGGGATGGATTTGGGACTCCCATAAAATTTCGTCGGCATAAATGTTGCCAATGCCAGCAATTACGGATTGGTCAAGCAAAGCTGTTTTGATCTGACCTTTTTTATTTTTTAATACCTTCTTCAATCGACTAAAATTGAATTTCGGCTCTAGAGGTTCAGGACCCAGTTTTTTCAGCCGCGGCACCTCACTTTCTTGACTGGTGTTAATCAGCAAAATCTCTCCGAATCTCCTTAAGTCCGAAAAGGCCAATTCCCTATTTTTATCTAAATAAAAAATGGTCCGAATGTACTGATTGTAGGGATCGAGCAAAGGATGATTTTTTTTGACTTTGTTTTTCCATCCTCGTTCCCGATATAAAAGATGGCCCGTCATTTTCAAGTGGATCAACAAAGTTTTACTGCCTGATAAATCAATTAGAATATTTTTTGCTCGGCGCCGGACGCCAATGATTTTTCTGCCGACCAGTTCTTTTTTGACAATTGCAAATGAAGTCTGAAAACTTTTTGGCCAGTCGGTCCAGATTTTCTTAAAGACGTGTCCTTTTAATTTTTTATTAAGATCGGATACTATTGTTTGAACTTCTGGCAACTCGGGCATGGATGGTTAAGTAACATAATCATTAAGTTATTATTTTGTGCTTGAAATATTTCTCTTAGAAAAGATCGTGTTCTCGATTCCTGATTAGTAACAACCGATTTAATTACTGCTTAAAGGAATTATTGATTAAAGACAGGGCGTACTTTATCCACAAATAAGCGGCATTGCCCAAAATCGCCAAGTTAATTAGTACTAAAAAAATAATTGCCCAAGTTCTTTTAGACATAATTTAATATTCTCATTATACCTCAATCATCCCTTTTCCGACAATTAATAAAAAAGACCTCCCGCTTCGAACGGGATCGGTCTTTTTTCCTCCTTTAATTGGTCTATAGAATTGCGTCTTTGGCAGCTTTGGCCACTCGGAATTTGAGTACCGTTTTAGCCGGAATCTGGATCTGCTCACCGGTGGCTGGGTTTCTGCCCATGCGAGCTTCTCGGTGTCTTTTTACCATCTTCCCAATTCCCGGAAGGGTAAATTCACCGGAGCTCTTGGTCTCGTTATAGGCAAGCTCGGTCAGAGCTTCCAATAAGGTGACGACATCCTTTTTGGCTAGGCCGGTTTTCTCGGCCAGAGTTGTCATCAGTTGAGACTTAGTCATTTTACTCATATGCTATGAACTCCTTTACTTATTAGTTATACACAGATTAAATTATTATATCAAAAGTATATCTTATTTTGTCAAATTTGACTAGTTTTACCCTGAGCGAAGCCCCGCTGAGCGGGACGAAGTCGAAGGGTCTATTCCTTAGAGAATACAATCTTCCATCTATACCCAATATTCCTATTGCAATACTATTTCGCCCTGGTCAGCAAGATCAGTCAGTGAGTTGATCTTTATCTTTCCGTTAGAGATGGAATAAAGACTGTTATCAATGTATAAGTTGCGGCTGATGCTATTATTGCCCTTGTCAAAGTAGTATCCCGATTTTTGGAAGGCATTATCGTCTTCGTAATGAGTAATTCTCCCCTGCAATTCAAATCCCTTATCCAAAGAGATTTTATAGACGTAAGTTCCCTGATAAACATAGTCGCCGTAGGTATTCGAAGAAGTATCGGGATTATCTTTTAGGCTTTGATCAATCTCCGCTAATAAAACGGGAATGGCTAATAGATTTTTATCTTTACTGAACAAAAATGCCTTATGATCATTAAGTACTGGGGAATCAGTTCCGCGGTCGCCGATTACCACTTTGTACATTTCTTTAGGATTGGCGAAATCAGTCACGTCAAAAATAGCCATCTTTAAGCCTTGATACCAAGCAAAATCTGCCCCGAGCGGAGTCGAGGGGTCTTCAGCATCCACCGCTTCTTTCCCAATACCAATAATATGGTTTTCATCATAGGGATGGAGGTAGTCGGAGTAACCGGGAATTTTCAGTTTGCCCACAATTTTTGGATTTTTAGGATCAGACATGTCCAGGGTGAAAAACGGATCTACTTTTTTAAAGGTTACTAGGTAGGCTTTATCTCCCATAAAGCGGGCGGAATATATTTTTTCACCGGGGGCAATGTCTTCTACTGATCCAACTTGCTTCAACCCTTCGTCTAAAACATAAACGTTATTGGTGGTTCCCCCGCCGCTTCTGCTAACGTGTCCGATTGTGGCAGCGATTCTGAAATAATCCTTATGCTCATCCATAGAAAACTGGTTTAAGACTGTTCCAGGTACCGTTGCTTTTTTTTGATACTTGACCGCTCCTTGGTCTAAAGAAAATTTATAAATCACCGTTTCTTCTTTACTGGAAGGAATAATTTCGTTCAGAATACCTCCGGAATAGCTGTAGTTGGTGTTAGCAACATAGAGATTATGGAGTGAAGCGTAAATGTTGCCGCTGCCTCCTAAAATTACTTCCTTGCTGATTTCTTTATCGTAATCATCAATCGGCATTCCCACCACCGTCAGATACTGATCGGTCACAATTGGTTCAATATACGAAACAGCGGAACACTTTACCATAGAATCAAATTCTTTTTCCGCTCCTGTTATTTCCGTTGTTTTATAATCTCGAAAAATAGGAACAATTGTGCTATCAGTCAGATCTTCTGGTTTATTTTCGAAAAGCCGATAATCTGGATAACTGTTTAGAACAAAGTAAACATAATTATCTATTTTGCGCGAAGAATAATAATTACCTTCTAATTCTATTTTTCTTTTCAGTTCTGGATTTTTCCTGTCCTTCAGGTTATAAATTTCGATAAAAGTAAAGGAACTGTAGCTGGGCAGAACTTCAGAAACGCCGGTAGTTACTTGATAAGGATAGCTATAGCCAAAAACCAACAAATTATTTTCGTCAATAAATAGATCCGATGGTGTTCTATTGTCATCATAGGTTATTTTGGAAAGCAGCTCGGCTTGATCAGGAGGGTAAGCCTGCGATATGGTTATTATCTTTCCGGAAATTGTGTAAACATACTTCCCATCCGTCTTTACGGTATCCGCCTCATCCACTCCTTCTACTTGAATATTGGTTTCAGAATACTCCGCGCCGCCCCCGCCTTCGGCTGCTTGTTCAGCAGAACCTGTTGCCTTAAGAACATCAGATGTCCGATAATTTGTTTGTTCCACTTCCTTTAATTTATTATAAAGCGCATTACAGGAAGCAAATTTAGGCAAACTAGTGGTAACTATCGACTGATTTGTGTTGTGGTTTAGAGACACCTGATAATTTAGAATTATAATTAGGGCGACGGTAAAAAGACCACAGATTACCAATACAATTACAAAAAATGGCCAGCTAATAAGAGTTTTGGCTTTAGGAGAGTTGCTTTTTGTGGACTTCATGAGTTTTTTAGTTTAAAAATTATTTGAATACTTTCGACAAAATAGGATTAATTATAGAAAGAATGACGCTAAAAAGCAGTGCCCACCAAAAATTTTTCACATCAAACCCTTCCACAATATGAGCCATTAACATTACCAACAGGGCGTTAATTACCAAGGTGAACAGGCCCAGCGAAAGAATGTTAATCGGCAGTGTCAGAATCACTAAAATCGGCTTGATTACCACATTAATTATGCCTAAGACTGCGGCGGCAATGACCGCTGCTAAAAAACCGGAAACGGTAACCCCGGGCAATAAATAAGCGGTAACAATTATCGCTACGGTGGAAATTAACCATTTGATAATTATCCCCATAATTTAGGCATTTAATGACCCTTATTATTGTAGCAGATTTTTTGACATAAAAAAACTGCCCGGAATCGAATCCGAACAGGTTTGACTTTAACGAAGTGCCAATTTAGCAGATCAGCTCGCTAAACCGATTGACGACCTCTCTGGGAAGGACCAAAATTTCTCCGGGATAAACCCTGATTTGGTGCTCGCCGTCCGAAATCCGCTTTGAGCGCCACCGGTGTGCTTCAATAACTTCGTTAAGCAAAGGTCTAAGGTCTCCTTGCCGCAAAGCAAGATAGAATTCCAAGTCCGGAGTTTTCATGTTGGCCTGCGCCTTTTCTGGCGAAGTTCCAAAGATCAGATCGACCGCCTCTGCCACCAATCCCTTCTTAACCAGCATTCGGGCCATCGCTTCGGGAGGAGCGCCGCTGGGCAATCCCGACATTCTTTGAGCTTCCACCATACTCTTTTGATGTTGCTCATGCTGATCGGCAGTTTTCTTAACTTTTGCGAGTGACACGATTACCTCCTCTATTTTAACTGAAAAGATCATAACCGGTATTATAGAATCTTAGCACTTCAATTAATTTAGTCAAACAAAAAAACCTGCGTGCTTAATTCGCACCGCAGGTGTTAGTCAGATTGATAAGGTGCTACGCCCTTTTTACTCGTCCAAACTTACGGTACGGTTTGTTGCTCAGTTGATACGGACTTCTTCCAATTTTAGCCTCTCTGGCTGCAGCTAAGGGGGTTCCTGTATTAAGAATCAACTTAAAAGCACTAACTTCTCTGGCTGCTTTTCCTAAAAGAGCTATGTTTTCACCAGGATAGATAGTGATAACATATTGCCCGTCAGTGTCCAAAATTTTTCCATCTACCCAACGATGATTTTCCGGCTGAGCAATTATGGTAATCAATCTTGAATTTCCTCCTCGAGCAAGCGTTCTTAAAAAGAGTAGCTCTTTTGGATCCATGTGGTCGATGGGAGGGTTTTTAAGCTCAATTCCGAAAATCAATTCAACTGCCAACTGGCAACGACCTTGAATAATCAACTGCTCCACCATCTTCGGCAAATTGGCGGACGGTGCGATATTGGTTGTTCGGTAAACCCACTGCGTTATTCTTGCCCTGACTTTGACATGAATAGGTTCCTCTCCGCTTTGAGATTCCATAGTTTATATCCTCCAGCGCTGATTTAAGGAAGTGTTCGATTTTCGTCTTTTTGGTTACCGTCCTGGTTGTCCAGTGAGGAAATTCCGACCTCAGTGCTGCCAAGACACGGTTTGCCTTCTGGATTTGGGTGCTCTGGTAAAATTTCTGCTCCTGTTTCAACCGAAAAAGTGCCCCCGCATAATCGACAGTTTACAATTGTTGGCATTTCGCTACTCCTTAATTTTTGAGATGAAAAGGTCAGTCTTTTGCTTTTATTTAGCTTGATTATATCTTATGATTATAAAATAGGAAAGAGGCATTATAAAAAAGCCCGACGTCTGATAACGCTCGGGCTTTAGTCTCAAAATCTCAAGATAAAGAAAGCGGGAGGTTATTGCCACCCATATCCTCCGCACGGCACAGTTGTGATTTGGAAATCTATCCTTTTTCTAGGAAACTGAGCCCGCAGATGTGTTTTGAAATTCTCCACTGCTTGAGGCCCATTTTGGGCGCATAAACGACTAAAATCATCATCCTCCCGACAAGGAATTACTGTTCCTCCAGTATTTCTTCCCGTTGCTTTAACCGTCATACCTCCGGCAGGTCCTTCTACCTCCTGATATTCAAAGAGGTAATGGAAACTTAGAACCTGATCCCCAATTTGAGTTTGATAAGTTTTCATCATCTCCTCCGCTAGTGGGTTATCCTTAATCTACAAAGAACCAATCCATAGTCTTGGTATCGTATATCTTAGTAATCAGCCTGTCAAGAAGAGTGGATAAGAGCTCGTCTCATTTGATCAGCTAGCATCGCCCAGAGCTCAATATTTAAGCTCCAATCGTTATTCACTGATTGGAGCTTTTTTATTCCAATTTACTTTCTAATTTCAACTATGACTTTTTCCTTTTTACTTTAAGCTTCAATTGAACAGCCGCGTAACTTTTATTTCTAAAATAAACCGGCGTGCGGTAATGCGGCTTTTGGGCTGCTTTTTTAGAATAGCGCATTTCGCGAAACTAATTTTTTTATAAAATAAATAGGCACAGTAATAACAAGGACAATTGATTCCATTAAGGCGCCCAATGTGATCACTCTGCCTAAGTACTGATTTATTATTTTACCGACAAAGTTCTCCCCGATCTGGAAATAGACCAGCGCCCATCCTAGTACTACCAAGAATATGATTCCCCAAAAAGCATTCTTTAGATCGGTTGTGCTAGGTGCTATAGAAGCGGCAATGCTGGCGGAGAAATAAAGAAAAAGCCAAAAAGTCCAGTGATTAGCGTAACTGCGGAAAAAATCCAAAGTGCTTTGAAAAAGCTCCTTAATATTAGCAAAAAATGAAGCGCTGAAATCAATGCTGGGCAAATCCTGTTGGTATTTAAACAGAAAAAACAGTCCCAAAAGAGCAAGGCTACAGCCAAAAAGCGGAGCGAGGCCGATAATGGGTTTGCCGATTATAGGAATCTTGGGCGGGCCGTGCTCCACTGCACCGCCCTCCGGCGCAAAAAAACGGATCCGGAATATCCTCGCTCGCATTAATACACAAGCAATCGCATGACTTAATTCATGAATAACAATTCCCAATGTGATAAACAAACGATATCCTCGGCGGGGAAAAATGCGGCACCATAAGCAGTCTAAGACAAAACTAAATAGCACCAGTAAAACAAACCAAACGATAAAGGCAAAGTAAGATGATAAATTCACAGGATAAATTGACTTATTGATTAACTGGCTGATTAACCGAATTTTCTTTCACGCGGAACAGCGCTGAGGCCTGGGAAAAACCTGAATTATAGAACGTGCCGTCCTTTTTCACTAGCCGCGCCAACAAGTGATATTCCCCCTCTTCCAAATTAGGAATCATTACGCTACCAATTTTTTCTAATTGACTAAAGGAACCGGTTCTTTGCAAAACAGTGTCTGACCCTCGAAATACTCTTAAATCAATGCGGTCCACTTGGTTCAATTCTCCGGAAAGGGCATATTTTACGATCAGTGGCCCTGGATTCAAAACAGTCTGATTACCGGGGAACACAATTGCTATTCTAGGATCCTGCAACTGTTCATTGATATTGGTTTCTGTTTCAGTATTGGCGCCCTTAATTCCTTCGGAGGAATTACTCTTAAAATAGTTGCTTTGATTTAGCCAAGACCAGCCAATTAAAATAACAACGGCGGCGACAATAGTTATGATCAGATTTCTGTTGTTTATTTTCATAGCCCTAATTTATCTTTAATTTCTTTTTTTACCCTGTCGGAAGTCCAGGGGGGATCCCAGACCAGTTCAATATTTGCTTTCTTAACCCCTGGAATTGATTCTACTCTTTGCTTGGCATCTCCAATTATTTGATGAACCAGCGGACATCCTGGAAAAGTAAGGGTCATTCTAACATTCACTGTTCCTCCTTCTATGTCAATTCCATAAACTAAACCAAGATCTACAATATTTACTCCCAGCTCGGGATCCATTACATTTTTCAGGCTTCGCTCAACTTTTTCTTTAGATAGTGTCGATTTTTTATTACCCATTGAATTTGGAATTTTCAGTTATCAATTTTCAAACCTGATTTTATTGAAAATTAGAAATTGAGAATTTATTGATAATTGTGAATTGAAAATTGGAAATTAGATAGTTATTCGTACCTTAAAGCATCAATTGGATTTTTACGGGCCGCTTTAGAGGCAGGCATTAGACCAAAAATTATTCCCACTCCCATCGAAACTCCGACTGACAGAATTAGGGCCTTAGGAGTTATCAATGTCGGGATTCCAGCATACTGAGTGATTATTTGGGTCACGGTAAAAGATAGCACCACTCCCAAAAAACCTCCAATCAGGCTCAGTACTCCTGATTCAACAAGAAACTGGAATAAAATATTGGCCCCGGATGCTCCCAGCGCTTTTCGAATTCCAATTTCCCTAGTGCGCTCCGTTACTGAGACCAGCATGATATTCATAATGCCAATCCCGCCGACAATCAGTGATATTGCCGCAATGCCAACCACCGCGCTGGTCAAAATTCCAAAAAATTTGTCGAAAAGATCAAGCATGTCTTCAGTGGTCAGGACAGAAAAATCCTTAATTCCTTTATGTTGATTAAGCATTACTTCTCTAATTTGTTCCACGCCAGCCGGAACCGCTTCGGTGGTCTTAAAATCAATCATAATTCTAAAAATATTCAGTGCCTCTAGAATGTCCTCCGCAGTGGTTATCGGCATCATGTACGCTTCGTGCAAATTAGGCAGCTGATTGCTTAAAAAATTGTTTTCCTTCCCGCTGCCTCCGCCTAAAAATTCCAAATCAGTTTCAATAATCCCCACTACCTCAAATTTCTCTTCTAAAATAGTAACTTTTTGGCCAATCGCTAATCCTTCAAAATCCTGCTTGGCGGCGTCACGCCCTACTAGCATCACCCGGGACTTATTGGCTAAATCTTCTTCTGAGATATACCTTCCTTCGATAACCTTAATATCCACCACCTCATCCATCTGATTGTTGGTTGCCACCACCATGGGAAGATAAGGATCCTTATCAGGAGGAGTAACCGCCCCGGGAACCAGCATTAGGGGCGCTGCGGCATTGACGTTTTCTACTGATTCAATCGCCTTGACGTCATCCATAGTCAGCGAGGACATGGTTAAAAACGATTCTGCCCCCATTCCTCCTTTTTCAATGTCGCCGGAAATCACCGCCACCAGATTTCCGCCGAAAGAATCAACGGCGCTGGAAAATTCACTTTGCACACCATCACCGATACTAATCAAAGTAATTACCGAAAAAACTCCGATGATAATTCCGAGCATCGTCAAAAGCGATCGGAGTTTGTTCGCCCAGATAGCCGAAATGGCAAAGCGGATGCTTTCTAAAATATTCATTCTCTTCCCTCCTTTCCGCCAACGAACTCTCCATCAACCATAACCACAGTTTTACTGGCCCATTGAGCTATTTGGGGATCGTGCGTGACAACTATAACGGTGGCCCCTTTTTTATTAGCCTCTTTCAATAAGGCCATAATCTCCTTTCCTGTTTTGGTATCTAAATTTCCAGTTGGTTCGTCCGCTAAAATTATTTCCGGTTCATTCACTATTGCCCGGGCAATCGTAGCGCGCTGGGCTTCACCGCCCGATAGTTCATTGGGTTTGTGTTTTATTCTATCCGATAGGCCCACCGCTTTAATGGCGTTAATCACCTTTTCTTTTCTTTTTATTCTTGGCACTTTCGCATAAATTAACGGCAACTCCACATTTTTGTAGACCGAGTAGCGCGGCAAAAGATTGTAGTTTTGGAAAATAAAACCGACCTTTTTGCTCCGCAGCTTAGGAAACTGACGTTTCGGCAAAGTTTCAATGTTCTGTTCGTCCAGACGATACACTCCGGCATTAGGCCGATCGAGCAGACCAATAATATTCATCAAGGTGGATTTGCCTGAGCCAGACGGCCCCATAATAGCAATAAAATCACCTTTTTTAAGAGTGATGTTAATATTCTTCAAAACGGGTAAAAAATGTTCTTTTCCCAACTGATACGCTTTGTCGATTTTTTCTAGCTCAATAATCGGCTTAGACATTTTTATTTGTTCTTATTTTTTACCCAAAAAATTAAACTGATTATTAAGGTAATTATGGTAACTGTCTCCGCTGCTATTTTAGAGTTCGCGCTGTTTTGTTCAAAAAGCAGATAGACAACAGTATAAATCACTCCAAAAACAACGGCGTTGATTACTAGAATATATATCAGTTTTAAAACAGGATTGGCCGCTCCAGCGGATAACAATCTTTCGGGATCTTTTTCCTGCGGTTCAAACATTTTTTGCTCTTTTTGCTTAGGCATAGTATTTTATTTAGTTGATTAGCTTTTTAGCTTATTAGCTTCTTAAACTTTTGGAAATTCTAACAAGCGACATCCTATAAGCTACCAGCTAAAAAGCTAAGGCCTAATCCTATTTTAAACTATTTTGCCTGAAATGTGAATTTGGGATTTATCGCTTTGAGTAGATTCTTTCCGACTGAATAAGGAATTTTTCGAGCTTTTGATAGGCATCCTAAAGCTAACCCTGGAATCTTTTTATTATGAAAATCACTACCCCCACTGATCAGCAAATGATTTTTTCGAGCAAATTGATACAATGCTTTTTGATCACGGATAAAGTGGTCAGTTGCATAAACTTCAATTCCGTCTAATCCCATCTTTTTAAGATTCTTTAAAACCGATTTCCAATTATTAAAAGAAGTAAGACTGATCCCCTCACTAAAACGTCTTCCTAAGGGATGAGAAAGAAAAGACAGACCACCCGCTTGATGGATAACTTTAATTCCTTCTTTGATGGGAACGTGTTTTTTTTCAACAAAACCTGGTTTACCGGGAATAATATAGGTTTGAATGAATAATGATCGATTGGGCGCTTTACCATGCTTTTTTTGAAAATAAGCTCGATTTTTGGGATCGGCAATTATTTCATCCGCTAAATGGGGCCGAGCGATTAAACCATGCGCCCTGCTTTTTACCTTATTAAAGGATAGTTGATACCCCAATTTTTGCAGCTTATCCGTCATTTTAGCAATTTGTTCCGTCCTGCTTTTTTGAGAAAAGCTAATCAATTTCAAAAGATCGGGATTCTGATAATTGATCCCGTATCCCAGCAAATGCAGTTCATTTTTTTGATAAGCCACCGTAAGTTCTAATCCGATAATGTAGGATATGTTTAAGCACTTTGCCATTTTGAGCGCTTCTGGAACGCAAGCAACCGAATCGTGATCGGTAATGCTCAAAATGCTTACTTCTTGCTTTTTCGCCATTTTAAAAAGCTCTGATGGCGAATATGAACCATCGGAGTAAGCGGAATGCACTTGGAGATCTACTTTTTTTGACATCATCTTTATTATATCTCAATTGAATGATAATAAAAACTGTTCCTAGAACCGCTCTAGAAACAGTTAATTCCTTAAGCCTTGAATCCAATCTATTGAAGGAGATCTTTTAAATGCTTTATTTATCTCTTAATTCGCTGCCTCTGAGTCGTTGATGATAAATTAGTGACTACTCTAATTCATCCAGCCACCCCGCTGTTTTATTTAACTTTTGTGAGAAAAGTCTACTGGTGTCTTTAGAATTTTTAGCATGGTGGTACTTGAAGTAGATCCTGTCTTTCAAAATACCAATAATTTCTATTTTTCCGGTCCGGTGAGACATTATATACTTTAACCGCTTACAGATGATATGACCTTTTATCTTGCTTTTTGCCTCTTTAAATATTTTGAATCCTCTATAGAGCGGCACTTGGAAATGATTTTTTACTCTTTTAACGGGCCGACACTGAAAAACGTAGTAAGGAAGAACATCTATTTTAATAAGTTTATTAATCAATTTCGCTAAAGTATCTGGATTATCATTTACTCCCTTTAGAAGAACGGCCTGATTATGAATTTGAACATTGGCGTTCTGAAGAAGATCAATTGCCTTCTGGGAGTATTTCGTAATTTCTTTCGGGTGATTAAAATGGGTAACAACATAAATGTGTCTGCCCCTGACAGAATATTTCTTAAGCAGTTTTAAAAGCGATTGGTCGTTAATAATCCGTTGCGGAAAGGTGACTGGCGTTCTGGTACCAAAACGAATGAAATCAAGATGTTTGATGGGTAAAAGCTTCTCTAAAAAAGTTTTTAAAACTTTAGTTGGCAATACAAATGGATCACCGCCGCTAATCAATACGTTATTTATTTCCTTATGCTTTTTTATATAAGAAACTGCTTTATCAAAGCGGCGAATTACTTCTTTATCGGAAAGTCCGACCAGTCTCTTACGAAAGCAAAAACGACAATAGGCGGCACAACGGTTAGTAGCCAGAATAAAGGCGGTCTGGCGATATTTGTGCTGTAAACCCGGCATTTTGGTATTTCTATGCTCACCACTGGTATCATAAGAGCCTGCGGTAATCAGTTCCTTGCCCGATGGTACAATCATCTTTCTAATTGGGTCATGCCTATCTTTCTTATTAATCAATGACAGATAATAGTTGCTGATCAGCATAGGATGAATCTTCACCACCTCCTCCATTTCCTTTTCTTCTTTAGGAGTTAGCCTGATCTGTTTTTTTAATTCTTTAATACTGCAGATACCACCGGTCCACCTGTTATTCTTAGTATTTAGTGTCTTCATAGCAGCTTTAGTTTATGACGAATTATCTAAAAAATGACTATTTGTTTTGAAAAACTAGATTACTGTTTTTTAAATCAATTTTAACGACCTTCCCTCTTTTACCCTATTTTCAATTATTTGTAAAGCTAGGGGGTCAAGGATTTTACTCTGAATCACCAGTTTTAAGGGTCAGGCACCAAAAGCAGGATCGTATCCCTTTTTGCTATTTTAAAAAGCTCCTTTGGCGAATAAGCGCCATCAGAGTAAGTGGAATGCACTTGGAGATCTGCTTTTTTATTCATTACTTACTTGTTCATTACTTATATTATACCGTAATTCAAAAACAAAAAACCGCTTTTCTAAAAAAACGATTGTTTAATTCACATTCTTTATCCATCGGGTATGGAAAATTATAATTTTTTATTAATAGTAAAATTATTTTATTAAGTAAAAAACCTACAAAGCAATGCAGACTTTGTAGGTTGGTTTATCCCCTCCTCTCCTTAGTGCCAAAAGGCTCTTTTTTTGGATCTTTAAAGAAAGAATTAATCTGAGGATTTTTTCGTTTGAGGGTAAAGCTTTTTTATCGCCTCTACAATCATTTTGCGCGGGATGTACCCATAAGTTTTTCCGTCATAGAAAAATGTGCGGCATTCCGTATCTTCCTGGCAAACGGCGGAACAGCTGCCGCAGTAACTTTTGGTATGGCGCGGGCTTCCGTGAATAATCTCTTCAATATCCCGGCCGTTGATTTTGATCGTCGGAGAAGTGGTGAATCCCCGCTTTTTTGCCGCTTCTTTGGTAACAATCGGAATCTTTTTTACTGTGACATTTAGCCCCAGTTCCTGAATGGCTTGATCAAGATGCTTAAGAGAAGCTTCTAGGCTAACTTCACTCATTTGACATCGGATGCAGCGCGACAAATCAGTATGGAGGAATTCAATGATTATTTTCTTTGAATCGGCCATCTAAGTCATAATTACTTATTCTATAAGAATTATATCATTTTTAAAATTAATACAAAAGCAAGCGCAAATTTAGATCCGTGCTTTTTTCTTTTCACTTAATTACAATTTTGTTCCGCCGATAATCAACTTTTAGCGGGCTATTCTCTTTTATCTCTTTGTTAATAATTTGCAAGGCTAAAGAGTCTAAAATTTCATTCTGGATAATTCTTTTCAAGGGTCGCGCGCCAAAAGCGGGATCGTATCCTTTTTTGGCCAGATACTCCTTGACTCGGTCAGAGATTTCCAGCTTTATTTTCCGCTCCGCTAATCTTTTTTGCACCTGCTTAAGTTGAAGTTCCACAATAGCTTTCAGGTCATCTTTAGCTAGACTGTCAAAAATAATTATCTCATCCACCCGGTTAATAAACTCCGGCTTGAAATGATTCTTTAATTCAGCAAGGATTTTTTCCTGCATTTCTTTTTCTGCCGCTTTTTTAGTGTGCGATCCAAAGCCAATGTCTTTATTCGTAGCCCAATCCAAAATGGTCTGGCTCCCAATATTGGAAGTCATGATAATAATCGTGTTTTTAAAGTTAACCGTCCGGCCTTTGGCGTCAGTCAGCCGACCGTCATCCATTATTTGCAACAGGATATTGAATACTTCCGGATGGGCTTTTTCAATTTCATCAAACAGAATTACGGCATAAGGTCGGCGCCGGATTATTTCGGTCAGCTGGCCGCCTTCTTCATAGCCCACATATCCTGGCGGTGAGCCGATTAACTTGGCCACGGCATGCTGTTCCATGTATTCTGACATATCAATCCGGACCATGGCATTTTCGTCATTGAACATAAATTCAGCCAAAGCCCGGGCCAGCTCTGTTTTACCCACGCCGGTGGGACCCATAAAAATAAAGGTACCGATGGGTCGGTTTTCTTCGGCAATGCCGGCTCGAGAGCGGCGCACCGCATTAGAAACGGCGGCAATCGCCTGCTTTTGGCCAATTACTCTTTGAGCTAAAACGTTCTCCATCGAGGTCAGCTTCTGCTCTTCGCTTTCCAGCATTTTGCTTACCGGAATGCCGGTCCAGCGGGAAACCACTTCGGCAATGTCTTCTTCGGTCACCTCTTCTTTTAAGATTTTCTGGTCGCTTTGAATTTTGGCTAACTTATTTTCCAGTTTTTTAATGTCTTTTTCTAATTCCGGAATTTGGCCATAACGAATCTCGGCTACTTTCTGAAGTTCGCCCTTTCGTTCTTTCACTTCCGCTTCGCTTTTCAGTTTATCAATTTGGGATTTATCTTGCCTAATTTTGCTGATAATCTCTTTTTCACTTTTCCAATGCAGTTCCAGCTGCTTGCTTTTTTCTTTAATTCCGCTTAGTTCTTTTTCAATCGCCTTTAGCTGTTCTTTGGTTTCAGGATCACTATCTTTAGCCAGCGCCCTTTTTTCAATTTCCAGCTGAATCACCCGGCGATGCGACTTGTCTAATTCCTCAGGCATGCTGTCAATTTCCATGCGCAAAGCCGAGGTAGCTTCGTCAATTAAATCCACCGCCTTGTCCGGCAAAAAACGGTCGGAAATATAGCGGTGGGAAAGCTCGGCCGCGGCAATAATGGCGCCATCCGTTATTCTTACGCCGTGGTGTACTTCATATTTTTCCTTAATCCCTCTTAAAATAGCAATGGTGTTTTCGACGGACGGCTCACCGATATAGACCGGCTGAAACCTTCTCTCCAGCGCGGCATCCTTTTCAATATATTTTTGATATTCCTTTAAAGTAGTGGCGCCAATCGCGTGCAGAGTTCCTCGGGCTAGAGCAGGCTTCAACATATTAGAGGCGTCCACTGCGCCCTCTGCTCCGCCTGCTCCCACCACCGTATGCAGCTCATCAATAAAGATGATGATTTTTCCGGCGGCCGCTTCCACCTCCTTTAAAACCGCTTTGAGCCGCTCTTCAAATTCGCCGCGGAACTTGGATCCGGCCACCAGGGAACCTACATCCAGCGCCAACAGCTCTTTGTCTTTAATTGATTCCGGAACGTCGCCGGAAACGATTCTTTGGGCTAACCCTTCTACAATAGCGGTCTTGCCGGTACCGGGCTCGCCGATTAAAACCGGGTTGTTTTTTTTGCGGCGGGATAATACCTGCATAATCCGGCGGATTTCATCATCGCGGCCGATTACCGGATCCAGCTTTT
>Ga0210051_1003102_pt1 | contig 16658 bp, 16 predicted proteins | sample CryGey092014_all_FD_185464 | JGI IMG/M metagenome (GOLD analysis project Ga0210051, IMG submission 185464) | Groundwater microbial communities from aquifer - Crystal Geyser CG23_combo_of_CG06-09_8/20/14_all (SPAdes) (version 2) | ecosystem: Environmental > Aquatic > Deep subsurface > Groundwater... | reverse complement strand
GTTTTAGACTCTTACGCAAAAAGTATGCCAAATTTTACTTTATTTGACTATTTTAAAAGGGTTAGTCCAAGTAATCCGTGAAAACTGTATATTACTTCATTTTGCTTTTCAAAATTAAATCAAATCCAACATGAAAAAAATTATCTTTCTCCTTTCTTTGACGCTAATCATCGTTCTCGGCAGCGGCTGCAATTTCTGGAAAAACACTAGCCCGCAAAACCAAGAAACGGAAAAAGCGGCAGAAAACCCAATCGCGCAAGCCTTTTTTAATTTTGATTTTAGCGATGGCGCGGCAAAAAGTTTTGTTTTGCCCCTTGACAGCGGCGAAACTGTTTACGATTTTTTAAAAACGCTTGCTGATCAAAATCAAATCCAACTAGAAGCCCAAGAATCTTCTTTAGGTATTTTAATTCAAGCAATCAATGGTTTTACCAATGGCCAAGATAATAAATACTGGATTTATTATATCAACGGCCAGATGGCCCAAGAAGGCGTTTCCACCCAAAAAGTAAAAGTGGACGATAAAATTGAATTTAAATTTGAGACTAATCCATTTTAAAATTACACACCGAAATATGGCCTATAATCACTTCAATAAAACCAAAATCATCATTGCCGTTTCTTTAATTATTTTCGGAACAATCGGCCGGATTCTATTAAAAGATTTGCCAAACATTGAAACCGTAACCGTGGCCAGCCTCCTGGCCGGTTCTATCTTGGGCGGTTTTTGGGCTGTCATTGTGCCCTTAATAATTATTGCTTTATCTGATATGTTCATCGGCAATGACCCGATTTTAATTTTTACCTGGTCGGCTTGGGCAGTGATCGGCCTTTTATCAAAACTGCTTTATCGCAAACGAAAAAACACTTATAAGTTTGTTTTCCAAATTACCGGCCTCGGAATTCTCGCTTCTGTCTTTTTTTATCTTTGGACCAATTTTGGAGTTTGGCTGTTTTGGAATATGTATCCGCGTAACTTTTCGGGCTTAATCCAATGTTATTTTATGGGCCTGCCTTTCTTGCGCAATAATCTGGCGAGCGATCTGATTTTTATTCCAGTTATAAGCGCGAGCGTTGTTTTTTGCGTAAAATACTATAAACAGCGCCTTCGTAAAGCAAAGTATGAATTCACCACTGGTGTCAATAATAATTGCCACCAAAAATGAAGAAGGAAATATTGAGAACTGTCTAAAATCTATTTTATGCCAAACCTATCCGCGCGATAAAATAGAAATAATTGTAGTTGACAATAATTCCGCTGACAACACCAAAAAAATCTCCCAAAAATATGCTGATAAAATTTTTAATAAAGGCCCGGAAAGAAGCGCTCAAAGAAATTTTGGAGCAAAACAAGCGAAAGGAGAGTATTATTTATATTTAGACGCCGATATGATTTTGAGTCAGGATGTAATCGCCGAATGCGTAAAGAAGTTTAAAAAATGGGATTTAAAAACTGGGAATTCAAAACTTGCCGCTCTTTATATTCCGGAAATCGTGACAGGAAATAATTTTTGGTCAAAAGTGCGTCGATTTGAAAGAAGTTTTTACAATGCCACGGTAATAGATTGCGTCCGTTTTGTCAAAATGAAAAATTTTCTAGCGGTTGGCGGTTTTGATGAAACAATGTCCGGGCCCGAAGACTGGGATTTTGATAAAAAAATAAGAAATCTGGCGAAGGCGGACATTATCAAATCAATAATTTATCACAATGAGGGAAAATTCAATCTCGGAAAATATCTCCGCAAAAAAAAATATTATGCCAAAAATTTTGATATTTATATTAATAAATGGGGCGGAAACGACGCCGATGTAAAAAAACAATTTGGTTTATGGTACCGATATTGCGGAGTTTTCATTGAAGATGAGAAATGGAAAAAATTATTAGCGCATCCGATTTTAACGATTGGAACATATTTTTTAAGAGGCTTAGTCGGGATGCAATATTTAATTAAAAAAAAATAAAAAATAAATTTAAATCTATGTATGGTCTAAAATTTAGCATTTTAATTCCTTCCTACAATGTTGCGGGCGTTATCGGCAATACATTAAGAAGTATTTTATCCCAAAGTTTTACTAATTATGAAATTATTATTCAAGATGATGGTTCTCAAGATGGCACGGGAAAGGTAATAAAATCTTTTAAAGATAAAAGGATTAAATATTTTAAAAATGAAAAAAATTTAGGTTATTCAAGAACTTTAGAAATATTAAGAAAAAAAGCAACGGGAGACATAATTTACCTAGTCGGTGATGATATTTTAAGAACAGACGCTTTATTAAATACTTACAAGGCTTTTATGAACGACGAGAATATCGGCGCTGTCACCAGGCCTTATTATTGGTTTGACAAAAATATCAATATTGCCATCCGGGCCAAAAAACAATTAAACCCCCATAAGGATGAGGTCATAAAAATAACTGATGGTTCTGACAGAGTTATAGAAGTGCTTAAAACATTGGATCAGTTGTCTGGGTTAGCCTATCGCGTGAAATACATGGATCGGCCGTTTCATCCCGATTGTTTCCCTTGCCATATTTATCCCTTTGTTTCTATTTTTAAAAAACACCCGGTAGTCTTTTTAAAAGACTATAGTATCGCGGTGAGAATTGGCTATAGTCAAACTAGACGCATTTCTTCAATTTATGAAAAGTCGCCAATGCAAAGCTGGATAGAAATGTTTGATAATGTTTTTAGCGAGCCAAAATTTCAGAAAATCAAGAATAAATGCATTAAGGATTTTGTCGCCGTAAATTATGTTGGATTGGTGCAAATAAGAAATTTTGCTAAATATAAATATTTTTTAAGAGAAATATTTTATCTAATTAAATATCGTTGGCAAAATATTTTTAGTTTACGGTTTTGGTTTTTTAGTCTGGGTTGCATAGCGGCTCCGCCATTTTTTTTAATTCCGCTAGTAGACTGGTATAAAAATAAAGTAAACTCAAAAAAATTAAAACATATAAAATTTCAATATGAATTATAAAGGATTTTATCAATGAAATTATTCATTGAGGCAGTATTTATTATTTTTTTATTTAAAATATGGATAAACAAAAAAAAATCTTCTCTAAAAAAATAAGCTTGGTTACCGGCGGAGCAGGCTTTATCGGTTCCCATGTAGCTGATGAATTATTAAAAATTGGCCACGAGATTATTGTCCTTGACAATTTAAGCGGCGGATTTAAACATAACATTAACGAAAATTGCATTTTTATTAAAGGATCGGTAACAGACGAGGAAATATTAGATAAAATTTTTAGAGATTATCAAATAGATTATATTTTTCATCTAGCAGCCTACGCAGCCGAGGGTCTGAGCCACTATATCAGAAAATTTAATTATGAAAATAATTTGACTGGTTCAATAAATTTAATTAATCGGGCTGTGAAATTTAATATCAAACGATTTGTTTTTACTTCTAGTATAGCGGTTTATGGCACGAACCAACCCCCTATGGTAGAAACATTAACACCTCTGCCAGAAGATCCTTACGGAATTTCTAAATATGCGGTTGAATTGGATCTCAAAGCGGCCCATGAAATGTTTGGTTTAAATTATACGATATTTAGACCGCATAATGTTTACGGCGAAAAACAAAATCATGGCGATGCTTATCGCAATGTGTTAGGCATATTCATTAATAATATTATGAAAGGAAAACCAATGACTATTTTTGGCGATGGCAAGCAGACAAGGGCATTCTCTTATATCGGAGATGTGGCTCCTTACATAGCAAAATCAATAGAGATTCCCGAATCTAAAAACGAAATCTTTAATATTGGGGCAAACAAATCCTATACTGTTCTGAGACTGGCTGAAGTTATCGCAAAACATATGGGCGTAGCGGCGAATATTGAATTTTTACAAGCCAGAAACGAGGTTGTAAACGCTTATTCAAACCATGAAAAAGCTAAAAAAATTTTTGGAATACAAAACGAAACTCCGTTGGATGAAGGGATTGCGAAAATGGTGAGATGGAGCAAAAAGATTGGACCAATGAATTCCGTAAAATTTAAAAATATAGAACTGACAAAAAATATGCCCCCGTCTTGGCAAAAATTAATTTAATATTTTTGACCGCAATGAAGCTAATCAATAATTTTCGTAAATCAAAATTTTTGGGAAAATTTTTTCATACTCTTGATTATTGTCTTCAAAGAGAATTAAAAAACTGCGAAAGTGTTTTAGATTTGGGATGCGGACCATCTTCCTCCTTGCAATATTGTAAAAATATAAAATATAGCATTGGCGTTGAAGCTTTTGCGCCGTATCTGGCAGAGGCGCGAAAGAAAAAAATTCATACCGAATATTTGGCTAAAAAGATTGAGGAATTAGATTTTCCCGAAAATAGTTTTGACGCGGTAATTATGATTGAGGTTTTAGAGCATTTGCCGGAAAAAATTGGCGCCGGAATCCTTAAAAAAGCTGAAAAGTGGTCAAGAAAAAAAATCATCATTTCCTCTCCGAACGGGTTTATAGCCCAAAAAGAAGTTGATTGCAATCCTTTGCAAAAACATCTGTCCGGATGGGATTATAAAAAAATGAAGTCGTTAGGTTTTCAATGTTATGGTTTGGCAGGATTTAAATTTTTGTGGCATGAAATAGAAAGCGATACAATGGAATCAAGTCAACTGCAACGAATCCGTTTTAAGCCAAAAATATTCTGGCTTGTGGCCGCGTCGCTAACTCAAATCGGCATCTATTATTTACCATTTTATAGCTTTGGATTATTATCCGTAAAACAAAAACTATGAAAATGGACCAACTTGCAGAATATCTCCAGTGTCCTTACTGCAAAAATCCAAATTTAATTATCCAGAATAATAAGATTATTTGCATTTTTTGCAATATAAAATATGATATCATAGAGAACATTCCGATTCTAATCAACAAGGAAAAGCTGAACAGGCAAGAAAAAATGCAAACGGTTTGGTTTGACAAGCATTACTCTAAATTTTCTCGAGACCGCTATCATCTGGAAAAATGGAGGCAAAGCATGCTCAAAAGAATATTTGAACAAAATTACAAAAAAAAAATACAGACATATCTAGACATAGGGTGCGGAGCGAAAGGATATACAATCATTGAAGGAGTCAAAAGGAACAAATGGATTTCTGTCGGCACTGATATATCTTTGGAAGCAATGATCAGGGCAAGCAACCTAGCGAAAAGACAAGGGGTTTCCGATAAAACAGCCTTTGTTGTTTGCGCGGCTGAAAACCTACCATTCAAAAAAAATATTTTTGATTATATTTCCGCCATTTCTATTCTGGAACATTTGAAATATGATCGCCGAGCCGTAAAAAATATAATTTATGCGTTAAAGCCTCGAGGATATATTTATATTTGCGTGCCGAACACCTATCGAAAAATGTGGCCTTTTTTATGGCCGATATATTATTATGTTGACTTAAAAATAGGGCACAAGCAGCATTATTCCATTGAAAAATTAGATGATTATTTCGTAGGCGGGCATAAATGCAAAAAAATTAAAGCATTTTATAACGGACATCTGATAAAATTTTACCAGTTAGCGCTAAAAAAATGGAAATTAATAGACGATGATAAATGGTGGAAAATAGAAAAAAAAGACATTAACGCCAACAAGACAGGGGTTCAACTAAACGCCATTTATCAAAAGCAATGATGAAACGAAAATAATGATGCAAAAAATATTATTAATTAATCCGCCTTTATATTTCTCAGAAGGAATGCCGAAATCTTTAGATGTAACCGTGCCTCCGTTGGGTTTACTGTATCTCGCTTCTTATGTCAATAAATATTCAGATAAATTTAGAGCTGAAATTATTGATGTCGGAGCCGAGCAGTTTAGTTTAAACGATATAGGCAGAAAAATATTATCTGTCAAACCTTTCGCGATAGGCATTTCGTCAATGACCCCGCAGCTGCAAGGCGCTCTTGAACTGACAAAATATATCCGATTGCATTTTAAAAAAAGAATCAAAATATTTTTAGGAGGACCCCACATAAGCGCTGACCCTGATTTTATAAATAGGCATCCTGGGCTTTTTGATTATGTTATCACGGGAGAAGCGGAAAAAACATTTTTAGACGCTTTAAATAAATTATTAGACGGACAAAAAATTTCCGCTCTTCAAGCGGGAGAAGTAATAATGAATTTGGACGAAATACCATTTCCGGATAAAACTTTAATTAAAAGAAATAAATACAACAAAGCTGAATCAATGCTGTTTTCAAGAGGTTGTCCATACAAATGTTATTATTGCAGCCGCCCGTCAATCAGCAAAATAATCAGATACCGCTCGGTTGAAAATTTAATTGCAGAAATAAAACTTTGTTTGGAATATTGCGGCGGCAACATAAACTTTCAGGACGACACATTCACCATGGACAGAAAAAAAATTCTAGATTTTTGCGGGGCGGTAGAAAAAGAAAGTCTAATCTTAAATTGGGAATGCAACACAAGAATTGATTTAGCTGATGATGAATTACTTAAAATAATGAAAAAGGCGGGCTGTTCGCGAATTAATTTTGGCGTGGAATCGGGGAACGAGGAATTGCGCCGCAAAGTAATCAACAAGGGCCTATTTACCAATGAAAGAATAAAAAAAGTATTTAAGAGTTGCCGAAAGTACGGCATAGGAATAGCTTGTTATTTTATGATTGGGCATCCCATGGAAACTAAAAGCATGATTCAAGAAACAAAAAATATGATTTTAAATGACAATATTGATGTGCTTGGTTTGTCAATTCCGCTTCCATTTCCAGGATCATCTCTTTACGATATCGCAAGGAACGAAGGGATAATAAACGAAGAAATAATAGACCAATTTGCGGAGAAAAGATTAGGGGAAGGATACGCCGGTATTTATCCAGTATACATATCCAAAGAATTGCCGATAGAATATGTTTTTCAAGAAATGAAGGATATAAACAGAAAATTTTACATTAATTTCAAAACTTTTTGGAATAGGTTTGGACAAGACGCCCGTTCAATTAAAAAATTAAAAGGCGATGTGCTGGATTTGGTGTCTTTAATAATGATAGGAGCTTCCACCAGAAAGCCTTATATAGAAAAATGATCAAAAAAATAAAAAACATCGTTACCATCCCGCGGTCCATCTATCATTACAAAAAAGGAAGTTTAGCGCTTCCTTATCTGCCGAATATCGCCTGGATTGAACCAACGAATGTTTGCAACTTAAAATGCATTATGTGCCCCAATTCAGTGATTACCCAAAAAAATCCTGGTTTTATGAGGATGGAGCTTTACAAAAAAATAATTACCGAAGGAAAAAACCACTTTTCTGGCATAATTTTATGTCTTGCGGGCGAACCGTTCTTGCATCAGCAACTATCGGAAATGGTGAAATATGCCAAACAAAATGAAATAGGCGTCATGCTCTCAACAAACGGAACAATTATGACCCCGGAAATTTATAAAAATATTATCGCAGCCGGAATAGACTGGATTAACTTCTCTTTTGACGGATGCAGCGCAAAAATCTACGAAAAAATCAGGGTGGGAGGAAATTTTGAAAAAACTATTCAAAACATCGTTGACTTTTTAAAAATTAAAAAACAGCTAAAATCAAAAGTAAAAGTAGAGATTCAAATTCTCATTATGGATGAAAGGGGACAAAAAGATTTTGATAAAAATATTTTTGCGTTCAAAAAAAGATTTACTGGATTGCCCCTTGATAACATCCAATTTCGAAAACCCAGCACTTGGGGAGGAATTTTGTATGGCACCGACAAATACGAATATAAAAAACTAGGCAAAACTTATTCGCCCTGTTCCTACCTCTGGAGTTCTATGCATTTTTTGTGGGATGGAACTGTGGTAGCTTGCACTACTGATTTCTGGGGGGAAAATGCTTTGGGGAAATTTCCCGAACAATCCATAAAACAGATTTGGAATGGAAAAAAATTTCAGAACTTCAGAAAAGCTATGCTGGAAAAAAAATATCAGAGCTATTTCAAATATTGCGACAAATGCGATAGTTTATGGAGCGAGCGCATTCTTGGGCTGCCTCCAGGAATTCGAGGGGTTTCCGGCCTAGCTCTTTCCAATGTTTTCGGTTATGGAGCTATAATGACTTTGAAAAAAATTGCGGAAAAAATAAATTCCGGTTTCGTTATGAAATCAACGAAAAAATGAATGAAAAACGAAAAGCTATCTAATTTTTATTCATAGAATACCCCGTCAGCTTGCTGCGGGGTAAAGCTAAAAATGTGAGTCCAGAGCTTGCTCTGGGGTTAATACCTTTTATATCATGACAACACTAGTGTCTCACTTAAATTCAAACAACTCTTGAAATCACCGTTATTTTAGCCATTATTTGAGAAAAATATATTTTACGATTTGAATTCAGAATGGGATAATTGATAAAAGATTATTAACTTTTGTCAATTATGAACCAAGGAAAATACGTTCTTTCTCAAGTAATGGAATTCGTTCCTTATCATCAATTTAACGAATGCGTCAAAAAACACAAAGGACATTATCGGGTGAGAAGTTTTACTTGCTGGGAGCAATTTTTATCAATGGCTTTCGGACAACTGACTTACCGCGAAAGTTTAAGAGATGTGGTGGTTTGCTTGAGAGCGCAAAATCAGAAACTTTACCACTTAGGATTCCGTTCCCAAATTTCAAGACCGACCTTGGCCCGCATGAATGAAAAAAGGGATTGGCGCATCTACCGGGATTTCGCTCAAATTTTAATTCAGAAAGCGAGAGGACTGTATTGCGGCGACAAAGAATTCAATTTGAATTTGGACGGCGCTTGTTATGTTATTGATTCAAGCACGATTGAACTTTGTTTGAATGTTTTCAAATGGGCGAAATTAATTAAGGCCAGGGCAGCTGTCAGGTTGCATCTGATGTTGGATTTAAACGGCAATATTCCGGCTTTTTTCCATATTACAAGCGGAAAAGTGCATGATATTAATTTCTTGGATATGATTGAATTGGAAACCGGAGCTTACTACATAATGGACAGAGGATACGTAGATTTTGAACGACTTTTCATCATTCATCAATTAGGAGCTTTCTTTGTTACTCGAGCCAAAAAGAATTTCGCTTTTAGAAGATTGTATTCCAACAAAATTGATAAGGCAAGAGGAATCAGATGCGACCAGGTCATCAGACTTTCCAACTATCAAGCGGCGAAAAAATACCCCGATAAATTAAGAAGGATTAAATATTTTGACAAAGAGACAAGAAAGTATTTCGTCTTTTTAACCAACGATTTTAATCTTGAAGCCGGGAAGATTGCCGATCTCTACAAACATCGCTGGCAAATTGAATTATTTTTTAAATGGATTAAGCAACATTTGAAGATCAAATCCTTTTGGGGATATTCGGCTAATGCGGTTAAGACCCAAATTTGCATCGCCATCTGCTCTTATCTAATCGTTGCCATCATTAAAAAGAAATTGAATATTGACAGGAATTTATACGAAATTCTACAAATTTTAAGTGTTTCGCCTTTTGACAAAACCCGCTTAGATAAGCTACTTTCTGAGACTGAACTGCAAAACCTTCAAGAGCATTCCCAGAAACAAGCTAACCTATGGGGTTTTAAGTGAGACACTAGTGAACATGACAAATAATTTAGTTTCCATTATAATAGTGAACTACAACGGAAAAAATTATTTAAAAAATTGCATAGAGTCTATTTTAAAAAATAACTACAATAATTGCGAAATTTGGGTTGTTGACAATAACTCAAAAGATGGAAGCATTAATATGGTAAATGATGAATTCAGAAATGTTCCCAATTTGCACCTAATCAAATTGAGTAATAATAAAGGTCCGGCCTATGCGCGAAACATCGGAGCAAGAAGGGCTAGAGGAAAAATTATTGGTTTTTTAGATAACGACACAGAAGTTGATGTCAATTGGATTACGAAGGCGGTTAAATATTTTCAGAACGATTCAAGCATTGGAATTTTACAATGCAAGCTCTTGATGGTGGAAAATAAAAAACAATTTGATTATGCTGGAGAATATTTGAGTTCGCTTGGATTTCTAGTGCACAGAGCTTATCATAGGGAAAAGGACAAAGGACAATTTGATAATCCCGCTGAAATTCTGGCTGCCAAGTCAGCTGGTATGTTTATAAGACGCGATGTATTTGAAAAAATCAACGGATTTGATGAAGACTATTTTATCTTTATGGAAGAGACTGACTTAGGATGGAGGACATGGCTAGCCGGATACCGAGTGATATTTGCCTACGACTCAATCGTATTCCACCATTTTTCTATTACCAAAAAAATTGTCAAACCGAGCTTTAACAATTATTTGGTCAGGTTCCACGGAACAAAAAATTATATCTTAACGCTCTATAAAAACCTTTCTTTAAAAAATTTAATTTTTATTCTGCCGAAAAACATTTTTTTATGGCTTGGATTGGCAGCCTATCTTTGCATGCGAGGAAATTTTTCTTCCTCAAAAAATATTATGAAAGGAACATTCTGGAATATAACTCATTTTCCCCAAACTCTCCGTAAAAGAAAAAAGGTTCAAAAAACCCGAAAAATTTCTGATAAGAACTTATTCAAAAAAATTTGCAAAAAAAGATCAGTCTATAGTTATGTCAAACAATTTTTAAGCGCGCAAAAACAATTAGTAACGCCGGAAAACCAAAATGGATATTCTGTTATTTAATCAATATTTTACATCCAAAAAAAATTCGCAAGAAATAAATCTGGCCGCGATTCCGTTGAATTTAATAAATATTGGTTCATTTTTAAAAGCTAAAGGGATGAATTGCAAGGTTTACGAACTAGGCGTCTTTTCTGACGCGGAAAAAATACTAGAAGGGGATAGAATAAGACATGGATTATCTGATGATAAAATAATTAAGATCATTAAAAAGGAGAATCCAAAAATTATAGGATTAGGATGCATGTACTCAAGGCACTACATCGATGTGGTCAATATCGCCATCCTGATAAAAAAAATTGATTCGGCAATAAAAATCATAATCGGCGGCAATCACGCCACGGATCTTTATGCACTTGTTCTTAAAAATAATTGTTTTGATTTTATCGTGAGAGGCGAGGGGGAGATAACTTTTTATGAATTATGTAAAGCTATTCTTGCCGAAAAAAAAATCTTTTTAAATATCAAGGGGCTTGCCTACAAAAGCAACGATAAAATAATAAAAACGGAGGATCGGAAACTTATTGCCAATCTAGACGACTTGCCACCATTGGATTATTCCTTGGTGGATTTGAAAAAATACCTTGGGCATAGCAAGTCGCCGTACATCATGAGGCGGCCTGTAATGGGCATTACATCAAGCCGCGGTTGCCCCGGACATTGTGTATATTGCACTGTGCGCGCGGTTTGGGGAAGAACCTGGAGGGCAAAAAGCGCGGTCAGAACCGTTGATGAGATTGAGCGTCTTTATAAAGATTATGGCGTAAGAGAATTTTCTTTTCTCGACGACAGCGCCAGTGTTAATAAAAAAAGATGGAATGAAATATGTAATAGGATCATCAAGAAAGGATTGGATATTAAATGGTCAACGCCCAATGGCATTGCTCATTGGACCCTGGATAAACCGACACTCCTAAGAATGAAACGAAGCGGTTGTTACCGCATCACTTTTGGAATTGAATCAGGTGATATTGAAATAAGAAAATTTATAGGCAAACCCTATCCTCTTGCGCAAGCTAAGGAATTAATCCAGTATGCCAATAAAATAGGGATGTGGACTATTTGCACGAATATCATAGGCTTTCCCTACGAGACTGCAGAACAAATGAAAAATACAGTTGAATTCGCAAAAACATCCGGGACTGATTTCGCCGCTTTCTATTCTCTTTGTCCGATGCCAACCTCTGAAGTTTATCAATATTTTAAAAAAGAAGGACTTTTAAATTTTGATTCGGTTTTCAATAGCGATATTTTTGACTATAAAAAATATGAAGAAATGAACAAAATGTTAAATGACAGCGCCGCTCCGACCATTTATTTCAAACCGGGGGAATTAAAAAAAATTACGAAAAATGCGTACAAGAGTTTTATAACATACAGGGCTTTTACTTTTTTAAACCCATTGCGCATAATTAAAAAAATAAATTCAATAGAAGATTTAAGATACACAATTAGATTGGGTTTAATGGGAATAAAATTATTAATAAAATCATTTTACAAAAAAACCACGCAGGGATTATTGCGCGAGTAAAAATTGCATGAAAAAAAAATTAACCATCGGCGAAATTTGGGATAAAAAATGGGAAAATTTAGATATTGGCAAATTTAAGAATAACGCTTTTGAATATGATCCTTGGACAAAGCACCATAAGCCGATTATTGATAAATATGTAAAAAAAATAAACCCAAAAGGGGTATTTCTTGAAGCCGGATGCGGCATGGGGCATTGGTGTTTTTATATTTCTAAAAGATATGGAATAAAATCCATGGGCGTTGATGTCGCCAAAAAAACTATAGCCAGACTTCAAAAAAATCGTAATAATTTAGTTAGATTCACGGTTGACGATTTGAATGATTCAAAATTAGAAAACGATTATTTTAATATGCTAATAAGCCTTGGAGTTATTGAGCATTTTAAGAATTCTGGCCTTATAATGAAAAATTTTTATCGCATATTAAAACCAAACGGGATCGGCATCATAACAGTTCCCAATATCTATTCAGCGCATACTATTACGCGCCCGGTTTTGCAATGGTTTAACAAATGGGATATTGGATATGAAAAATCATTTTCCCCTAAAAAACTGAAAAATTTATCTTTGTCCAGCGGATTTAAGATTATTGAATACGGTGTTCTGCCTTCAGGGGAAATGTTCGGACATTTTTTAAACAATATCCCGACTATAGGAAAAATTTTTGAAAAGGCGAGTTTTTTCATTGAAAAAAAGCAAAATACTTTTGGTTTTATTTCTTTTGTCGCAGTACAAAAATGATTAGTAACAGCGCTTATGCAAGCTTAATTTTTGGCTTATGCCAGTTTAAACCATTAATTTTAAATTTCTTAGGACTTACGCGTTAGTATTTCTTTTAGGGGAAAGTAAAGCCCAAAAGTTTTCGCTAAAATATGGCCTAAAACTCGAAAATATGATTTTCACCTAGAGACATTAAGCATCCTCCTAAAGGAAAAAATGCTCATTTTTTCCTTTAAAATAAGCTAAAAAACTCAAAGGTACGTAACTTCTAATAATAAAATGAAAAAAAAGTTTATTTTAATAAGCTTGTTGTTTTTTGTAATTTCAATTTTTATGATCTCTAGAATTGTTTTTAACGATAGAATAATCGGCCGATCTTTGGATTTTCCAATTCCGCCAGTTGATTATTTAGTTAAAAATAATTATCTGATGAATTTTTATTCTTGGTGGGGCGCAATGAACGGCGGCGGCCGCAATAGTTTTGGTGCCGCTTTGATTCCGGCTAACTCTATTTTATATTTTCCCCTGCTATTTAATGCCGGAACATGGTTTATCGGCAGGTATCAAATAGTACTAACCTTGTTTACGGCCATGTTGTCTTTTTATTGCCTGTCAAGGAGGTTTATGGAGGAATATAATTTAGAAGAAAAAAATAAAATTATTTTATCTATTATTGCCAGTTTATTTTTTGTTTTTAATGGTTATTTTTTCTGCGACATAATTTTTGGAAGTAATGCGATGTACTTTACCTATTCGCTTATCCCATTGTTGCTTTATTTTGTTATTACTTATTTCAAAGAGCAAAAAAAAATTTATTTTGTTTTGTCTTTATTTTCTATAATTATAATCTCTTCTACTCTGCAGAATCTTGTCATGGCTTACATTCTGATATTTCTTTTTTCAGTTGTTCATAAAAAATTAAAATTTTTTGTAAAATTAAGTTTATTGCATTTTTTCTTGAGTTTATATTGGATATTACCATTATTTTATGTTTCTTCGGAAGTTGTAACGACTGAAATAAAATCCGTAAGCATTCCAAAAAATCTTTCGATGAGTCTCTTGGGCAGCGCTTCCCATTTTATTGATACAATTATCAATAAAGAATATTTTTCTCGCCGGAATACCTATATTTTAGGATTAAACAACATCTTTTTATCTTATCTGTGGATTTCTAACGCGTTTATATTACTCATTACTTCTCTTTTAATTTTGCTTAAAACTTCGCTTGCCAAGAAAAATCATCGGAAAACAATTTTAGGTCTTTTTGTTATTTTGATATTCTCTCTTTTATTTATGAAGGGGGGGCACAGACCTTTTGGCAAGTTTGTTATTTACTTATATCAAAATTTTCCTTTTTTCTCTCTGTTCCGTTCTCTTCAACATTACATCGGTTTTTATGTAATATCTATCTCTATATTATTTTTATTTTCCGGTCTTTTTTTGATTAACAAAAACAGGAGGTTTCTATATCTACTGTTTGGCTTAGTTCTTATCAATGCCATGCCTTGGTGGTACACCCTAGATCTGGGGACAAAGAATATCACAACAACAAACAAAATACCTTCATATTTTAACGAATATTATCTGACAAAAGGCGATAAAAAAATGTATGCCCTTAATAATTTACCGCTCGATTTTGCCGTATTACATGCGCCTCCGGGAAATTCCATCAATTTTTTGGCAATTGGAGAAAACAACTTTAATTTTATTACGCGCCCGGAAGGAAGAATTAAATCTCAAGGAGTAGATTGCGGGTTGTACTACGGCAATAAGAGATTTTTCGCAACCGATGGACCAAAAAACAATTTGTCTGACATTCTAGACAATATGGAAGAAGACATGTATTTAAATCCAAATTTTTTTGAAGAAAATAAAACCCTTTTGTCTTTATTAGGCGCAAGATATTTCGTGATACGCGAAGATGTTCGTCCTTTGTTTCCTAAAAATGCCACCCTCTTTAACCTTGAAAATGTTAAAAAAACGATTGAAGAAGGCGAACTTTTTTCATCAATAGAAAAAGAGGATTTCGTTACTATCGCCAAAATTCAAAATTTTCTCCCGCATTTTTATACTCCTGATAATGTTATTGTGACCGTTTCCACGGTTGAATCTTTGCCTGAAATCGTTTCTAAACCAGACTATCAAATCCGTTCCGCAATTTATTTTGAAGCCCAAAATGAAAATAAATTAAACAATTTATCAAATTTAAATACCAAAAAAACGAAAACGGCTATTATTGAGTTTAAAAAAATCAACCCGACAAAATATCGAGTATGGGTGCATCAGGCGAGCGGACAATTTCCTTTAGTGTTTGGGGAGAGCTTTCATAGCCAGTGGAAGGCATATCTGACGAAGCCGGAGGCGGAAAACGGAAATATAAAAATTAAAAGTTTGGATAAATACACAATATTTAACGAAGGCGATGATGATCAAGCGACAAAGGAAGAACTAAACGAGTTTATTGACCAAGATTGGATAAGTGCCCTGGGCAACAGGGAGCGAATTGCCTTTGTTTCCAAAAACTTTCAGAATACGATTCAAAATGATAATTTGCCTGCCGGCCATCTTTTTGAAACCTGGTTTGAAAAACCAATCAGCGAAAGCAATCATCTAACGGTCAATGGCTATGCAAATAGCTGGATAATTAATCCAAATGAAATTTGCCAGGCTAAAAATTTTTGCGTCAAAAATTCCGATGGGACTTATGATTTTGAATTAACAGTAGAATTTTGGCCCCAAAGGCTTCTCTATATTGGGCTATTTATTTCAGGAACAACTTTGCTTGCTTTCGCAAGCTATATAATTTGGAATTTGCAGAGAAAAAATCTTTGACCAAAACAAAAATAGATGGTTACAAAACTCTTTTTGATGTAAAATAAGGGTATAAGTTTTAACTTGTATCCTTATGCAACATCAAAACAAAAATCCAAGAAAACCGTATCCGTCGGATCTAACCGATAAGCAATTTAAGCTCATTGAGCCGCTGATTAAGAAAAGGAGGAAGAAAACAGGCCGCCCGCCCGCCGCTTTGCAAGAAATAGTCAATGGCATGCTCTATGTTCTGTCCACAGGCTGCCGTTGGCGAGATTTGCCGCACGATTATGGCGTCTCCTATGTGACTTGCTACCGCTATTTTATTGATTGGGTTAAGAACGGAACTTTTAAAAGGGTGTTTGAAGAATTAAAATACCAAGCCAATAAAAAGAATTTACTCCATTGGCGCAATGCCTATCTCGACGCTAGCGTGGTCAAGTCTAAAAAAGGGGGAAAAGACACGCGGGATTCTCGGGAAAACACAGGATAAATGGCTTAAAACGCAATATCGTGGTCGACAGCCAGGGCAATCCCTTGGCCATTGCTTGTTGCCGCGCCAATCATCACGACCAGAAACTCGCTTTAAAGACGATTGATCAAATAACCATTAGGGGGAGAGTCAGACGGCCAAAGCGCTTGGGCGCTGATAAAGGTTACGATTGCGATAATTTTCGCAAAGAACTTCTGAAACGGAGAATCAAACCCTGTCTGGCTAGGCGAAGCAACAACAAAAAGCATATCACTAAGCAGGAATTAAGGGAAAAGAAGTATTGCCGCCAAAGATGGAAGGTTGAAAGGAGCTTCAATTGGATGAATAACAACCGCAGGATTGACAGATTTATGGAAAAGAAAACTTCAACTTATCAGGGATTCTGCCATTTAATGTTTATCAAATATTATCTTAAGAAGCTGGCTAAATGAGTTTTGTAACCGTCTA
>Ga0210051_1003098_pt1 | contig 16670 bp, 9 predicted proteins | sample CryGey092014_all_FD_185464 | JGI IMG/M metagenome (GOLD analysis project Ga0210051, IMG submission 185464) | Groundwater microbial communities from aquifer - Crystal Geyser CG23_combo_of_CG06-09_8/20/14_all (SPAdes) (version 2) | ecosystem: Environmental > Aquatic > Deep subsurface > Groundwater ... | reverse complement strand
GCTCTTCGGAAAATCTGATACTCAAAAGAGCTACCGTCGGGACGACGGGAAGTAACGCTTCCGGAGATGTTGCAGTGGCAACGTCGTTGAAAGAAGACGCCACCTGCTTTAGCGGGTGGTAGTTCACGTGTAGGCTGAACGCACCAGAGGTTTCTGGCTGCGTAGGTTTGCACCTTGCAGCCCGAAGTGAATATAATTCTAAGCATAGTGAATATACAAAATTCAGAAACCGAGGGCTTTAGCCCTCGGAGTGTTCATATATGGCTGGCAAATTCGAGAAGGCGCTTGACGAGATAGACGAGTTGATACGGCTCAACCCAGAGGACGGGTTCTATTATTTCGTGAAGGGCACGGTGATATACCACTCTGGCTCGAGCATCCGCGATGCGCTCTCCATGTTCGAATACTCGCTCAGGCTCAAGCCGAACCTGGTTGAGAACCATCTTTTCATGGGCTACTGCAAGATGTGCGAGGGCAAATTCTATGATGCGGTTGCCGAGTTGAACTCATTCATCGAGCAGAAGGGCAATGAGCCCAATTCCTACCTGATGGCGGCGCTCTGCTTCATGGCCGCCGGGGACAAGACCAAAGCACAGGAACTGCTTGAGAAGGCGGTGGCGCTTGCTCCTGCCCTGACAGCGCAGACAGCCCAGCAGCAGTTCAGCGACCTTGTTTTTAATCAAATTGAGCTGCATGAAAAGATAAAAATCGCGCTGAAAGCCGCTGCTTCGGAAATAATTGGCCTATTCGGGGTTGCGGTGAAAGGGGTAAATTGAGCGCGTTACTGTGAGCCAGCCCACTTCTTGATTTCCCGGATATATTCATCAAAAGCAGGCACATGCTTAACCAAGGATTTCAATTCAGTTTGCCAAATCCCTCCCAGGGCTTTGCATCTTGCTGCGAACTTGCCAGGGCTGAATTCCTGCCCAACGAATTCCAATTTTTTGTTGATAATCCCAGAATCGGCACCGATGCCCTTCCTCAGCAGAAAAACTATGTCATACAGGTCCCGCGCGGATTCCCTGCTCATGATTGCCCTTACCTTCTCGGCAAATATCTCTTTTTGCGCCATGGCGTATACTTCGAATGCCGGTATTACGTCCATGTGGAAGCCAATTGTTGCCAGCTCTGGTTTCATGACAACACTTTCTCGCATGCTGAAATCGAGCGTTACCGAGCACAGCGTCTTTTCCAGCCCCTTGTAAAGCGGCCCTTTTATTTTTATCTTATATTTCTTGCTGGAAGCTGACCGGCCAGTTTCCTTCATGGTGTGTTCGATGCCAAAACCTTCCAGCCCTCCCTTGACAAGTTTGGCGAAATCAATTTCTTTCACGACACTGAAGTCGAGGTCCTCAGAAAACCGGTTCAGCCCGTAACATTTCGAAAGGGCGGTTCCTCCCTTGAATACGAGCTCGCCGGAGATTTTATTGTATAAACTGAACAGCACTATGCTCTGGTAGTAATCCTTTTCGGTCTGCCCGATATTCAGGCTTCGCAATTCGGCGTACTTTTTCAGTTCGTCAATATTCACACCCATAGCCTCCATTTTTTATCAGCGGTTTTGCCCGTTTTTTTCGCAAACGGATTCAGGTCATAATAGTTATTGTCCACTGGGATTAAGCCATGTATGTCCATGCCGTTGTATTCCCCAAGCATATAGCCCACCTGCCGATATATCTTGTTCGAACCGAGCCGTTTCAGGTATGCGCGTATTTTTTCTGCGTCAATAGATTCCCCATTCTTAAAAACGTTCCGTATCTCTTCAAAATTTCCCATCAATCCAGGGCGGAGGAATGCATCAAGCATAAGTTTTTCTATGTCGGCAATAAACGCAACGTTTGCCCCATCTCCCTCCTTGTGATATCCCCAAATATGGCTTAGCCGGGCAAATTCGATTCTATATCTCTTGAAGTCTATTGGCGGATGTCTTTTTGTGGTTGCCACCGTGATGAGCCGCGGAATCGCTTCGGTCAGCCCCTGGCGGTATGACGCAGCCAGGAATGACGCGTAGCTGGGGTAGTGGAGGTTGGTGGCAACTGCGAATATGTCGTCAGAAGCTGAATAGGCCCCTTTTGTCACGCGTGCGACTGCACCCTGCTTCACCATGCGGTGGACGGCCAGGCGGGCATAGCCCTTGCTGGACAGCCTCCTTGCTATTTCGTTAAGCCTGAGCACGGGTGTTTTTCTCAGCCAGTCCATGTTTCGCATGCTATGTCTTTTCCTGTGGAAAGTATTTAAAGTTATCATTTTTGATAATTATGGGGCAGATTTACAGGAAAACCGGCACACTATATGGGATAATCAACCTTTGGGATTGCAGTGAAAGGGATAAATGTAGCGGACGATTTAGCGGACGATATAACCTTAGGGTTTAATCTGATTCAGTATCGGGCGATTCGTATCCATTGTAATCTCTGTACTTGAGAATGTAGCTGTCATATATCCTGGTTGCCATTGCGGTATCCAAGGCAGAGCCGTCTCCGTTTCTCACTTCAAAATGCAAATGGTCTCCAGTGCTTGAGCCTGTACTATCCGCAATCGCAATTATAGCACCTGCGGATACGGGCGCGCCTTTAGCATACATCGCACTTTCCCTTTTCAGGTGCCCATACAAGTACTGATACCCATCTGCGCCCTGCAAAAATATATGATATCCATATGCCCCTTCATCTTTTATCTTTTCAATGGTGCCGTCCACCACTGCACGGACAGGCGTTCTTGGCTCAAAGTTTGAGGTGTCTATGTCTATCCCAGTATGGAATTTCCGTATGCCACTAATTGGGTGTATCCTCCAGCCATATCTGGAGGTTATGCTTACACCTGGATAGTCCTTCGGGTCTACGGGCAAGCCACGGGTAGTGAGGTCAAACCTGCATTTTGCCGCGCATGCCGTATTGAGCCTCAATCCATTGTAATTGCCAATCACTTCCCATGGGTATTTCCATCCAATGGGATTGCTGGTTTTGTATCCGCTTTCACCTTCTTTGCTCCATTCTACATAAGTTTTGCCATACCTCTCGCTAGGTGAATTTAGATAGATGTCGATAGATGTGTCGGCGTAATCACCCCTATTGTATCTCTTGAGCCCAAGGAAAACCGCCGTCCATTGCTTGTATGTGGCGTCCGTGCCCGTTGCCAACTCATCAAGTCGTGAATCTCCCTCAAACTTATGGATGTTTACTGCCAGTATGTCCGTTCCCCAGCAGACATTGAAGTCAGGGTCAAGCAGTATATTCATATCGTCTTTATTTGGTGCATTTTTATATATGTCAAGTTCTTGACAATCACTCGGCGCACCGGAAGGTGTTTTCCCCGTTAACTGCATAAGTCCATACCCCCCATCTCCACTTATTTCGTTTGCAACAAAGCCAGTATTCTCCTGCATTATCACCGCCCTCACGAGCAGCGGGTCGAGCTTGCGCGTTTCCGCCCATTTCTCTATTATAGGGTCGAATTTCGTGCAGTAGTCAGCATTTGTTCCTGCATCTGGTTTTGGATTGATTTCAGGCGGAAGGTTTGCGACAAAATCCTGCGGTGGCAACGGCAAACAATTTCCGCTTCCGCAGCTAAAGGCAATCACAGGCACCGCAGGCCCAACCTCATCCCTCACCCCTCCAATCTGGTAGGTGATGGTGGGCGCATTATCGGCTGGCGTTGTGCTTCCGGTTGCTCCGGCCCCAGTGGCTGTTGCGCTTCCGGTTCCAGATGCTCCTGCAGTTCCACCTGTTCCGGTTGTGCCAGTGCCTGCCGTGCTTCCAGTGCTGCCGCTTGTTGTGCCAGCTGCCTCAGCAGCCTTGCCTAATAACAGGTTGTAGTTCGCAGCCCCATAACAAATCAGGCTCGGCTTGTCAACCGGCATGATGATTGGGGAAATCGATGCCTGCGGGTCGCGTGCGCTTGAGCAGAAATAGCTCCATCCATCGTGAATGCTTTTTTTATTTGTCAGGGGTTGAGTTGTGCCTGTGGGTGTGGTGGAAGCACTGCCGGTGCCAGTCGGGGTCGCGCCAGATGCCGGAGATGTTGCAGGCGCCGATGGTGGCGTGGCCACGCCGGCTGCAGTTGCAGCCGAGCCGGTTGGTCCAGCCGGGGTTGTTCCAGTGCCAACCGCCGGAGCCGCCGATGCCCCGTTCGTCACGCCGAAATCGCAAGTTTCGCCAGTGGGCGCATTGCATATTATGTTTTCATCTGTCAGCCCGAGCTGGCTGAAATCAGCATCATCGTACTGCGCAATGGCAAATCCCACAACGCCGCTCTGCATAAGGAATGGGATTTTCGTGTACATTTCTTCGTAGAATTTCTGCACGTCAACATCGGTCCACTCCTGCCCGAGAGCGTTTGCATCGTTTGCCCTGTAATCCGCCTCGGCCTGCTCCAGCTGATTCGGGGTCTTCCCGTCTGCCTTTCTCTTTTCCTGTTCAATAAGAAATTTTGCATATTTCCCGGGCTCCAGGTATTTGACAATGCCCGGCTTTGCGCCTAAATAAGTGATGATTGTGGGCATGCCGTAATTGGCAAGCACATACTTGCTCACGGATTCCCTGCTCTTGAGCGGCGCTATCAACTGCCTGGCAATTTCAGAGGAAGAGGCGCTCTTCAGAAGACCCTGGTCCAGGTTGTTTGCAAAAATGCCTTGGCCCAGCAGAACGTTTCCGTCACGGTTCTCCCCGATAGGTGTTTTGGCATCAGGGGGGCCGAGTATGTCTTCAATTGCTTTGTAATCCCTGTATTTTGGCGCAAACACCACCAGGCAGTTCAGGCAGTTGTCTTTTACCGCATTGATTTGTTTTTTTACAAAATCAACCTGCGCCGGGTCTTCGGAATTGAAATCAGTCTCTGTGGTTATCATAACCGGGCCGACCTGGTTAGCGTTTGTATTCGCAAGCGCCTTGGCAATCTCAACTGTCTTGTCAATGTCCTTTTGGGCAAGCTTGCCGTCTTCCTTTTTCAAAATGAATAATGGGATTACGCTGTGCTCCGGATAGCAGCCAGTGAGCTGATTGGGCGGCGGGTCCGGGTAAGTCTGCCCTGTTTTCGCCACGAGCCACGTCACTGCGAGGTTCATCCTGCCGTTGCAGTATTTGTTCGCGTTTTCATATGAACTGAAGGAAGGGCCTGCGCCGAGCATGAATTCGAACGCAAAATCCCTCTGATTAAGGGTTATACTGGTGATTTCCTTTTTGCCATCAGGGTTGGTCTTGGTGGTGGTTCTAACATTGGTCAGTTCTGCGAAAAACGTGTCGATTTGCTTGCGTGTGCTGAAATTAACTGGTTCAAAACTGCATTTGCCGCCTTTCATGCTGAATTCAGACGGCGTGCGCGGATGGAACAGCTCATATATCGTGCCATGCAAATTCTTATTCTCGCATTTCATATACTGGCAGGTTGGGTCCAGGCTGCAGGTGCCCTCCTCTGGCGGCAATGCGTCAATGTCCTCGATGTTTATCTGCTTTGAAGTGGTGCTGATGCACGCTGAAAGCAGGGCAAATGCTGCCGCTGCGGCAAACATTATTATATATAGTAAGCGCGTTTGATGTTTATTTGCCAGGTCTCCCATGGTTAGTTGTTTGCGCGCACAAATAAAAAGCCTTTGAGCCATGGTTTTACTCTGAAATTTTACATTAGGTTTATAAATATTGTTTGTGCAGTTAACTTTTGATTGGTGGTGCTATGTCCGATTATCGAGAGAGAAACTATTTTAAAAATTTTGGTGTCTTGTTTATTTTTGCAGTGCTTCTTATGTCCGCGAATTTCGCGGCATTGCAGGTCTGAATGAACAGCTCGGGCATCCCATGCATGCCTGTGGTTGTCCAGGGCAGGTTCATCAACGATTCCAATACGAGCCAGGGCCTCGGCAACCTGCCAGTCAATGCCACTGTCTTTGGGCAAAACAATTGGAATAACACCACCACCAATGGAACAGGATATTTCTCGATGAACGTAACACTCCCATGCGGCGACGCAGAGTTCAACATGTCAATCAATGGCAACGGCACAGTGACCAAGGCCATTGAATTCACATCAAGCGATGCACTCATTATCGAATCTGCTTTTGTCAATGCCATGCCGCCTTTCCAGAAAGGTTCAAGCTTCCTCCTAGAGCTGACGCTCAAGAATGATACGGGCGCGCCACTGGTCAACAAGTCGGCACCGGTATTGGAGCTCTTCAAGGAAAATAGCGGTCCCACCACTTCAATTACCTCAGTTAACATGAGCAACCAGACAAACTCAAGCGGGAGTGTCCGCTACAACCTGACAATTGCTGCGGATGCGGCATCCGGCATTTACATCATCCGCGTGAACAACAGGTATTCCCGTGCATTCATGGTTTCATCTGCCCTGATACTTGTTGGCAAGCCAGAAGACAATGAAGGCTCAGTCAGGCCTGAATTCGGTGCGGGCAATAACGTTTCCATTGTCGTATTGGTAAGGAACAACAACACCCTGAACGACAGCGCAACGGTCACCGCAGTTGTCATCGCCCCGGGCGGAAACAACACAAATGTAACACTTTATTATGACAGTGCGAACAGCCAGTATGTAGGCAACTACACTCCCAGCAATACTACATCCGGCGACTACTCAGTCAAGATTTCCGGAACCCTGGGAAGCGAAACAGCCAGTTCATTTGTGAGTTTCAGCGTGAGTTCCTACAGGATTTCACTTGTGCCTGAAACAGGCATATTCGAGGAATTCGGCAAGAAAAAGGCAATTACGCCAGGCGGTCAGGTGCGGCTTGCGCTGGCTGTATTCAATAATACTAACGACGAATTGATTTCAAATTCGGTTGTCAACTGCACGACCCTTACCCTGGTGAATGTGGTGAACACAGGCAACGGCAGTTCATACAATAGCACGGTTGCATCAAGCTTCAATACCAGCACCACTGCCCTTTATGGAGGCACACCGACCTGCAGGGTGATGTTTGATGCACCAACCAATGCCGGCCTTTATGCAATCACGGTTAAGCTGACTTTCGATGGCATAGAAAAGGAGACTACTTCCTTCTTCCGCGTGCAGAACTTCCTGCTCAATGTGGTGCCGACTTCAGATATCGGAGTTGCTGACGTAATGGCATTCTCCCCGTCAACCAACATTACATTTACGTTAAGTGCCTATAACCTCTCAAGCAGGTCTGCTCTCAGCGGAACGCTTTTGCAGGACATTGCAGGCGTATCGCTCATGCCATTGATGATGTCCGCGGGCAGCAACTTCACAGCGCCTACTGTCACCAACACTACTTATGGCGTTTCCAGTCCTACAATCACGATTGAAGTGCCAGTTACGACAGGACCCTATATATTAACGGTAAGGGCAAATGCATCAGGTGAACTCATAGATGGTGAAGCATTCTTCCTAACAAAATACGTTGAAGGCTTCCTGGTGGCAGGAGGCATGAGCGCGATGATGGGCGGTGGTTCTGGTGGCCCAGGCGATGAGGGCGAAGGCCCTGGTGCCATGGGTGGCATGGGCGTCAGCAAGTGCAATGGCAGCCAGGTGTTCGGCGGCCAGGTCATGGACATCAAGACCTTCCAGGGTGTCAGCGGTGTCCAGCTTGTCGGCATATCCGAGGCGCGGGCAGAGTCTACAGGAAAGGATGTTTCTTCCTGTATGGATTTGACTACACCGGGCGTTTCATTGGCAAGCGGTTCAATCAATGCAACAATAACATTCAACGGCACGAGGTGCGACCTGAATACGCTATCAGGCTTCCACTTCATAATATTCAATGTAACTGTCAATGGCAGCCAGGATTTCCTGCCGGGCGGCTTCCAGTGCAAGCGCATGATGTTTTTCCCATCAGTCAGCGCCATCCAGACAGGCGGCCAGCAGAATCAGGGCGGCAACAACTACAGAATCAGCCCGACTGGTGCAATAAACGTGACAGTCACAAGCGCCTCAATTCTCAGAAACGGCCAATACATAAATGGCACAATGAATGTGACCCAAATCATGAGCTTTGACCCTGCCACGGGAACTGAGAACAGGTATCTGCCTACAATTGCAGGCCAATCAAATACTACCATGGTGCTCGGCAATGCCAGCCTGAACTTTACCCCGGCTGTATTCGGGCTCACGAGGTGGCCGAATGGCTTTAAGGAGATCATTGTTACCGTGTGTGACAATACGACAGGCACAACGTGCGACACCGAGCGCAGCGGGTTCGAAGTGGTCTCATTTGATGCATTTACACAAATGAGCTTCTTTGGCGGCATGCCACAATATGCAATAGGCGATGCTGTTTCGCTCAACATAAGCGCGCGCACAAACGTGAGCAACTTCACCATCAAGGTGGGCAGGCCATTTGGCGGCGGCGGCATGGTGGACGTTACTACCGTAGCTTACCTGGTGGATGATGGCTGGAACGGCTCAGGTCAGTGGGGCAGTGAGCTCTGGACAGTGAACTTCACGGTTCCAACAAGCGCCCAGAAAGGGTTCAACCAGGTTATAATCACCGTCACCAGCAATGCATCCGGCACAGAGGGCGACATATTGCAGGTATTTTATCCGCTGACTGTTGCCAAATTCAGCGTCAGCCTGCTGCAGGAGGAAGGGCTTATGATGGATTCCTACAGGCAGATTAGCCAAGATACCTGGGGCGTATTGCTCCAGTGCCCATTTGACGGAAACACCTTCTGCCCGGTAGGCACCACGCAAGGCATGGTTGCAAATAACACGACTTACAAATCAGCGCTGTTCGGCTCAGGCATCTATATTAACGACTCAAACACAGATGCGGCTTTGAATCTATCCGTGAATAACAGCACTGTTGTGAATTTCAACGGCCAGATGGGTTCAGTCCATCTTAGAATCAAGGCAGATTGGAATGGCACTGAAACACTTGGCCCGAACCGCACGATAATTGACATAGTGAATGCGAGCGAGACCGCAGAATACAAGCTGTGGAAGAATGGCATTTACCTGAACTTTTCAGTAAGGTCAGCAACCGGCACAGCTTCGATAATATCCGACATCTCAGCTTGGTCTGCCAACTCGGTCCACTACGTTGTAACCTCCTGGTCGCCTGGCTGGATGGAACTATATATAGATGGACGCCATGTGGGTGGCACTCAGAGCAATAACGGAGTAACGAATGCATTTGCCAGCGGCAGAATCTACCTTGGCTCCAATTACACGCTTGGCGAAAAGCTGAATGCCACGCTAGACGAGTTGCGGATAACCCAATGGCCGGCAGGCCCGTTCGACGTAAGCAATACAAATTCCTCAGGTTCGGCCTATCCATCAATGGATTCATATTATGGATGGAACCTCACAGGGCTGAACGTAACGAACGCCCTTGCGAGCAAGTCCGGCTCAATTTGCCTCAAGACCGGCTTAAACACGTCTGTCTTTAATGAAATGGGCTACTCTTCCGGCACGAATGTTTACCGCAATGGCAGTTACGTCCTGGCAATCGACAACGCCACGACAGGCAAATACGACACACTCGTGTTCAGGAATCTTTCAGGAACTAATGCAGTTGACCGCATAATTAACGAGAATGACCTCAACAAGACGATCATTGCAAACGTCTTTCTCTGGGAAGTGAAGGACTGTGGTTATTCCAAGATAGCCAATTCAACGGCAAGCGTCTCCGCAACCATGAACAACTGGGGCGGAGAGCACGTCATGGGCGAAGTGTTCGATGTTCCCATGAGGATAAGAAAAGGCACCACCAACATCCAGGGAATGATGCTGGATGCCAAGCGCTTTGTCAAGCAGGCAAGTACAGGCAATGACATGGGCGGCGGCATGGGCTTTGAGGGCACACTCAGCACCAGCCAATTCTCCAAGATGACAGGCATAACCGACAACAATGGGTTTGCCTTCCTGAGGCTGAATTTCTCAACCAACGGTTTCTTCCGCATGGCCTGGAATATAAGCAACGGCACAAGTTCGGATGAAGCATCATTCGACCAGGGCGTTTGGTTTGTGGTGCGCGCGTTTGACACGCAAATGACCAAACTATCAGGGGCTGCGTATTCCAGGATGTTCAACCTGACGCGCAGCACGCCAGCATACAACAGGTTTGCAGTAGGCTACACCGGCTCATACAATGAGTCGGCAGGCGGAGTGCTCGTGCCCGATGGAATTGGTTCGGTGTTCTACGTGGCATATGACAATGAAAGCAATGCCATCAGTGTAGATGATGACAGCGTATTCGGCTTGCAGCGGCCAATTGGCATGGTAGGCCTGACAAATCAAACCGGAGACAATGCCACGTTCCAGTTCGGCCCGGATAACACCGCGTTTGACGTGCCTAAATCCGTGGGAATGCGGCTGCAGGTGTTCGGTGCAAATTCCAGCTGGTGCAGCAACTATGGCCCTGCACAAGGATCTACAATCTCCATAGTCGGCACCAATTCAACCGGTGGCTCGTTCACGGTAACCCAGCACGTCACGCCTGCCATGGTTAACAACCAGCAAATCACCCTGTCGCCCTTGTTTACAAATATAACAAGAGTCTATGCTAACAACAGCCTCAACAACAGCCAGGGTGCGTGCTTTGACGGGGTTGAACTCACTGCAGGCGCCCAGAATGAGACGAACTACACGATGCAGGACTGCACGGAAAACGGCATCGAGGTAACCTGCCTCTCCCGGATGCAGCTCAGCCTAAACAGCTATGCTGGTGAGGGCGGCCCTGGAGGCGGCGAACCGCGTAACCTGGAGGTCAATGCGCTTAACCTGAATGGCGATGGCACGGGTGGCAACATCACACTTGCCTTTGTCAATAACAGCAACTCAGGCAATATGGGCATGACCTTCATCAACAGCTCGCTGGCCAGCACATATAACATGACCGTGAGGGTATGCGCTATGACGTTTGACAACCCTGCAAGGGGCATAAACAACGTCAGTGTCAACTTCACTGCGCAGCTGTTCTCTCCATATGGCCCGCCAAGGACAATAGCGCTCAATTCTACAGATGTTGCAAGCGGAGTGACGAGCACGCTCCAATACACAGGTCCATCCGGATGTACAATATCCACAATCCTGCCACCTGGCCAATGGCCCAATGGGTTCACGGATATTAAGGCAATCATGTCAAATGGCTCGGTATCAGAGATTGGGTTTGTGAGCTCTGTGTTCCAAAATGGCAATTAATTTTGATGGTGCATGACTATGGAGGAGATGACCGTGAAACCTGGATTGACTTCAATCTTTTTTGTTTTTGCATTTTTGGCATTGGCTGGGGCTGCGTTTGCATGCACTGTCAGCAGCATAACCACTTCCAGCACTGCGTCCACTGCAACGGTCGGCACGAATGTGGTCCTATCTTCCACGCTTGTCGGAAGCGAATCAAGTTGTGTGACCAGCCAGATTCGCCTAATTTCAACCAGCGGCTCGGGCAGCCTTACTGTGAATGACCCTGCCTCCCCAGGCTACTATACCAGCGCCACCATCTCCAATACTGGCACAGTGAAAACATTCACGGTGACTGCAGGCGCAGCAGATACCTATTCATATTATGTGCAGGGCACAACCAGCGAGGGCTCCACAACATCAACTCCGAGCAATATCCAATACACCGACACTTCGGCGGTCACGGTCAGCGGTACTCCCAGTGTTGCATCAATCCTGACCACAGGCACAACCACAATCAACATAACACTCACCAATACCCAGGCATCTGATATAGCAACTTCCTATGGGTTAAGCTATGATTCAGGAGTGGCTACGCTCAGCGGAGATGCAACCAGCGATACTGTAACAATCTCTGCTGGCTCACAGCGTGCCCTCCAATTCACTGTTACGCCTGTAACCGCAGGCACGGCAACAGTCACGATGTCACTGGGCTCGACCTCCAATGCATTCACATCAACCATTACCATAACCGCTCCTTCAACAGGTACGACTACAACTACTACCGGAGGCAGCAGTGGCCACCCCGCCACCACCACCACAACTACGGTCACGACTACCGTAAGCGCTCCATCTACAGTTCTTGATGCAACAAACACCTATCCCGTGGCAGGCAATGACATTCGCACAGGTCGCACTGCATCGGTGTCCGCAACCCAAACTGATATAACCGTCACAGTCACAAACCAGGGCAACACAGTCGCCCAATTGGACTTAAATGAGCTTGTCCCATTAACCATTGCAAGCCCGTCGCAGATAACCTTCTCCTCAGATGCAACAATCTCGCAGACAGATACCGGCACGTCTGCGCTCTGGCAGGTTACCCTCCTTCCCGGGGAATCAAAGACGATTACTTACACCCTTGCAAAGGTTTTAACCGGAGCCCAGGTATCCGCCATCGCATCAACCGTCACTGCAACCGCAGCAGCACCGGCTGCCGGAAAGGCAATACCTATCTCTCTCATGGTGGATTCCACAGTGGTTGTTGGAAAGGAAATTATCCTTACAGCCATTGACCCGACTAACACCAGGCTGCTGAAGGGTGTTGAAATAACCGTGACCAAGCCCTCAGGCAAGACGGTTTCCATCACCACTGACGCAAGCGGCAAGGCATCATTTGTGGCTGATGAAGATGGCATATACAAATACTCAGTGGGCGCCAGCTATTCACTGCAGGCAGGCTCCCAGACCGTAGCTACCCAGCCAGCTGCCACAACTCCGCCGAGAAAGCCGCCTGCAACCGCTGGCAGCACTGCGCCGCCTGCAGCAACCTCTCCACCTGCCGAGGGTGGGTTCCCCTGGCTGCTAGTTATTGTGGCAGTCGTGATAGTTGCAATAGTTGGCGCTGTCGTTTTATTGGGCGGTGGAGTCCTGCTGTTCAAGAAGAAAGGGATTTGAAGTCAGGTTCTCTCTTTGATGGGAGGTAATTAACCTCTCATTTTTTTCATTTTTTATTTGCCATTTTCCTTCTTAATAATGTTTGCAAATTTTACCATTATCCATCAAATATAAATAATTCTTCACTTTTGATACAATATTGTAAGGGAAGTTAATAATTGGGGGGCATGCGCTGGGAAGAAGGAAACTGTGAACGGAAAGAGAAAAGAAAGAGTTAGCCTCTAAACCAGGCTGGCATTGCTGTGGGCATAACTTTGCGGTTTGGCAATTGGATTCCACTGCGTCCCATAGCTGCGACATTTGTCAGTCTTTCTTCCATATACCTAAGTGCGACCACTGCCTGCTGGCTGACTGCCACTACCGTGTCTCTCCTTGCCTCGGCAAGTGCTGAATAGGTTTGCTGCTCATGGTTTTCAGGAATAGATACCCAGCACAATGCATAGGCAGCCTGTTTCCGCACCCGTTCATCCTCATCTTTGAGTCTCCTTGTGAGTATGGGTACAACCTTCGCGCCAAGGGCATCGTGTTGTGTTTGTGTAATGTGTGCTGAGCTTTTCAAACGGAGGAAATATGAGATAGCCCTTGCACGGATAACTGCATCTTGGTCATCCATCATCCTTACTAGCGGTTCAATGCTCCTGGCATCTCTAGAATAGCCAAGTGCCTGGCAGGCCAAAAAGCGTATGTAGGGGTTAGAGCTGGTGCTTGCCTGTTCTCCATACTGATAAGTGTCTTCGTAGTTCATCATCTGTATCACCAACGTTTATCGTGAAGTTGGCAGAATACCCCGCCCTTCGGGCGGGGATGAATGCCAAGCGTCAACTTCACGAGAATTTTCCGAATGAGCCTTCATACCCTGCACATTGTGCAGGGTCTCTCGCATCAGCGAGAGAGGCTCTTCGGAAAATCTGATTATTATACAATAACACATATATAAATGTTGCGATATCGCTAATTTTGTGGGTGATGGCCAGTAGCAATAAAAAAAGCGTGTGGCTGTGCCAATTCTCTTCCTATCTCAGCCTGATAGTTTCCAACGCCATCGGCGCCCGTGCTTCTATCCTCAATGAGTTGTTCACTGTCCTCGCCAGTTCAAGGCAGTTGTTCTCATCCCCGTGCATGGTGAACACCTTGTGCGGCGTGGGCGAAATAGCCCTGATATAGTTGAGAAGCTGTATCCTGTCCGAGTGGCCCGAATATCCCTCTACGGTTTCAACGCGCATGTTTATCTGCATGGTCTTGAGCTTGCCGTTTTCATCCTCAGTTGGGATTTCCTTAAGCCCTTTCTGAATTCTCCTGCCAAATGAGAGCACGCTTTGGTAGCCGACGAATATGAGCGTGTTCCTTTCATCCTCTGCCATCTGGCGAAGGTAGTCAACCGACGGTCCGCCGGCCAGCATGCCTGATGGCGCGAGTATCACTGCAGGCTCGCCTTCAACTACCTCTTTCCTGGGTTTCTTCACAGGCTCAAATATCTCTTTCTCAAACGGGCTGTCATTGCTGAGGATTCGCTTCTGTATGTTGTGCCTCAGGTATTCCGGATAGGCCGTGTGTATGGCAGATGCCTCAAGAATCATGCCATCCAGGTAGACCGGTATGTTCCAGTCAGGGAACCTCTTTGAGTATTCCTCGAGGACGAGCATGATTTCCTGTGCCCTGCCCACCGAGAATACTGGTATGAGCACCTTGCCCTTCTTCTCCAGCGTAGTGTGCCTTATGATGCTTATCAGGCGCTCGTCTGCATCGCGCCTGTTGATGCCGAAATCGTTCTTGCCGCCGTAGGTGCTTTCGATGAAAAGCGTTTCAGCCCTTGGGAAGTTTGTGTTCGCCTGGTTGAATAGCCGCGTGTAGCCGTATTTCAGGTCGCCGGTAATCACCAGGTTGTGGAGCCCTTCGTCAATGTGGAGATGGACCGCCGCACTTCCGAGTATGTGGCCTGCATTGTAGAATGTCAGTTTTATGTCCGGAGAAATATCTGCCACTTCCTCATAATTGAGGGTGATGCAGTTGCTCAGCTGCTTGTGGACGTCCTTGATTTTATACGGGGGATTCTCTGATTTCTTTGTAACTCCAAGGTAATCCATCTGCAAAAGCACTGAAAGGTCGCGCGTGGGCGGGGTGCAATAAATCGGCCCGTCATATCCGTATGCATAGATGAATGGCACAAACCCGCAATGGTCCAGGTGCGCATGGGTCAGTATTACCGCATCAATCTGGTCCAGGGCCATGTTTGTCGAGCTCAGGTAGGGGTATGCCTTTGCCGGGTCGGTGGTCGCAGCGTTTATGCCGCAGTCTATAAGCACTTTGGATTTGGATGTTTCCAGGAGCATGCAGCTCCTGCCAACCTCTTGGAACGCGCCAAGGCAGGTTATCCGTGCCCATTCAACGCTTCCGCCGTTGGAACAAATTTTCTTTCCAATGCCTGACAGGAATTTCTTCCTTTCAGGGGATTCCTTAATCAGGGTGCTCCTTATGCCTGCAAGCACGCTGCTCGCCATGGTCGGTGTCCTGAGGATTTTCGGCTGCCAGCCGGTGCGCACCATGATTTCGCGCATGGTCACCCCGTTCTTGCCGATGACCAGACCAGGCTTGAGCGCCTCAATCCATACTTCGCAGAACTCCGGCCTGAACCGTACCTTATCCACGCCTGCGTCCACCGGAACTATTTCAGTTATGGCCTTGGTGGTAATGTCCGGGTCGGCCAGCTGGCTCGGGTCGCTCCTCACAATCACGCGCTTCCTTATGGTGCTTGCGATGCGCTTTATGAGCTGGTCAGAATTGTAGAACTCGCGTATGTTCTTCACAGAAATTACTATGTCAACTCCCTCGGGCGTTATGTCTGTGACACCAACCGTGGAGGGAACAATCAGGGTTATGTTTTTCTCGATTTCCTTCAGGTCCAAATCAAACACCTTGTTGTAATTGCGAATGCCAGATGTACTATGCTAAATAGAACGTTTTCACTGGTGAATCAGGATCGCTCCCATGCTTATTTACTTCATCAAAATTTTCTGCACTTCATCCTTTGAATATCTCTTGTATCCGTTCTTCGTCAATGTCACGATTTCAATCCCTTCGCCGGTCGCGCTGTCCCTTTTCATTGCAATACTCACTGCGCGTGCGGCCAGCTGTATAGTATCCTCTACCGTTGAGTCCTCGTCAAATTCGCTTTCGAGCAGGCCATAAGCGATTGGGCTGCCGCTTCCCGTGGCTGCCATCTTCTCGCGCGTGCTTCCGCCGAATGCGTCAAGGCTGTAAATTTCATTTTGCTCTGAAGTGCCTCCTATCAGGAGCTGCACATAGAACGGGAAGAACTTGTAGTTCTGGAGCAGGTTGGCAAGTATCATGGCCGCTGCCTTTGCGTTCATGGGCTTATCCATCCTGTACTTGTAGAGGTTGACTTCCGCCTGGAGAATCCTGACGAGGGCCTGGGCGTCTCCGACCCCGCCGGCAACTGTCATGCCCAGCGTGTCATCTATTTTATATATCTTGTCAACTTCCCTGCTGGCTATGAAAGAGCCCATGGTCGCGCGCTTATCGCTCGCGAGCACGATTCCATCCTTGCAGGTCAGGCCCACTGTAGTGGTGCCGGTTTTCAGACGTTTGATTATCTTCGCCATATTCCCACCCTCCTATGCTGTCTTCAAGTCTTGCGCGCCTAACGGCGCTGTCTTGTGTGCGCAAAGCGCACGGTCTTCCGTGCCGCAGCAGCGGCACTGTTTTCACGTCTTCCCGCATTGCTGCCGCAATGCTGTCTTCCTGATTGGTCTTCACGTTTTGCACTTATCGTGAAGTTGGCAGAATACCCCGCCCTTCGGGCGGGGATGAATGCCAAGCGCCAACTTCACGAGAATTCAAGGACAACAGCCCTTGAGATTTTCGGAAAGTCCAGCAGGACTTTACGAGCT
>Ga0210051_1003095_pt1 | contig 16697 bp, 17 predicted proteins | sample CryGey092014_all_FD_185464 | JGI IMG/M metagenome (GOLD analysis project Ga0210051, IMG submission 185464) | Groundwater microbial communities from aquifer - Crystal Geyser CG23_combo_of_CG06-09_8/20/14_all (SPAdes) (version 2) | ecosystem: Environmental > Aquatic > Deep subsurface > Groundwater... | reverse complement strand
CTGTAAAGAGTGCTCGGACAAAATGAAGGTTGAAGAAAGTAAAAAACTATATCGCTCCAGAAAAGATAGAGTTCTCTTCGGCGTTTGCGGAGGAATAGCAGAATACTTTAATATAGACCCAACTATTATAAGATTAGTCTGGGTTATCATGACACTCATTTATGGAGTGGGCATACTGCTCTATATAATACTGACACTCATTGTTCCAAAAGAACCTTTAGAAGATTAATCCAAAAAAGGAGCAGTTCTCAGAAAATTTATAGTTTTGACTGCTCCTTTGTTAATTTCAGAACAAGCTCATAAATCCTTACTTATACTTTTTTATTACTCGGTGCCAGGCACTTTGAAATGAAAAAAACGATATTTTGGTGCCTGGCACTTTATAATATATTTCGTGGAGCTTTAAAAAGACCATTGACTTTTTGATCTAGTTATGTAAAATTTATTTAGATGATTATCTAAATAAGGACGAGAGTAAAAGAGAAAATGCCATTAGATGCGCTTTTTAAAGCTTTAGGAGACGAAACAAGAAGGGAGATTTTAAAGATGCTTGCAAAGAAAGAAATGACAGCAGGCGAAATTGCAAATGTGTTTAACCAATCCTGGCCTACAATTTCCCACCATCTAAAAATTCTTAAAGAGGTAGGTCTTATAAATGATGAGAAAAAAAGATTGCATACTATTTTTACCTTAAACACGACGGTTTTCAGCATAGTATATTCTTATATACTGTTCAGAAAAGTGAACAGTAATAAAAATTAAGAGGAAGGAAAAATGGAATTCATTGTAAAATACTGGGCATATTTACTACCAGTTCTGATTATTCAGGTTGTTTTCCAGATTATTGCTCTTGTAGACCTTGCAAGACGTCCTCTTGAGGAGATAAGAGGACGCTCAAAACCTTTATGGGTAGTGATCATCATAATTTTCGAAATCCTGGGACCAGTTATTTATTTCATATTCGGGAAAAAGTACGATGCTGGCGATAAAAACTGAAGGATTATCAAAATACTTCAACAATAAAAAGGCGGTTGAGGACCTGAACCTTCAGGTTCCGGAAGGTGTTATCTTCGGATATCTCGGACCAAACGGCGCCGGTAAAACAACAACTATAAGACTTCTTTTAAGCCTGGCGAAACCCACGAAAGGCAGGGCTTATATTCTTGGAGAAAATATAAGTAAAAGCAGAAATTATCTCAAAAAAATAGGATTTTTACCAGAAGTGCCGAGCTTCTATAACTTTTTCACTGCAAAGGAGTTTTTAAATTTTATTTCTGATATTTCCGGAATGGTAAAACCCAATAAAAAAATAGAAGAGATGTTACAGCTTGTTGAGTTGAATAAGGAGAAGAAGAGGATTGGAACTTATTCAAGAGGAATGAAACAGAGATTAGGTATTGCACAGGCTATACTGAGTGACCCACCCTTGCTTATACTCGATGAACCGACATCTGCGCTGGACCCCGAAGGAAGAAAAGAAACTCTTGATCTCATTGCATCGTTTAAAGGGCAGAAAACAGTGTTTTTCTCGACTCATATACTCGGCGATGTTGAAAAAATATGCGACATGGTAGGGATAATAAAAGAGGGCAGACTTGTGCTCAATGACTCCATAGAAAATCTTAAAAAGAGCCACAGCAAAAGGACACTGTTTATAGAGGTAGATAAGCCAAAAAAGCTGATGGAAACATTACAATATCTTAACTGGGTTGAAGAAATGTTCCCTGTAAACAAAAATGGAATTATGCTAGAGGTAAAAGATTTACAATTTGCTCAGAAATCATTACCCGAAATTCTATCAAAAGAAAACATATTGTTGAATAAATGGGAATTGAAAGAACCAACTCTAGAAGATATTTTCCTTGAGGTGGTGCACAATGGTAACTAAACTAATGAAGAAGGAGTGGAACGAGTACCTGAAGACAGGAAAATTTTATATTCTCCTTTTTGTATTCATATTCTTTGCAATTTTAAGCCCGATAACTGCAAAATTCATGCCTGAATTTATAAAAAGCCTCTCGCAGGAGATAACAATAACCGTACCGCCTCCAACATGGAGGGATTCATTTGTACAATTCAGTAAAAACCTAAATCAGATAGTATTTATAGTTATTGTGCTCGTTTTCCTTGGAAGTGTTGCAGAAGAGAAAAACCATGGTACAGCATCACTTGTCGCTGCGAAAGGCATTGATAGAAGAAAATGGGTGTTTTCCAAATTTCTTTTCCAGATTTTATTCAGTCTTGCAATGCTCACAATTGCATTTTTTCTCTGTTTTTATTATGCAAAATTGCTTTTCCCTGAAACTCAATTCTACCTCGCCTTTTCCTCTACGGTTCTTTTCGCGGTTTATCTTTTCTTTATTCTTACCCTCACGATATTTTCAAGTTCAATAGGAAACAGCATGCTTCAGTCAGCAGGAATATTCTTTGCTATTTTCATAATTCTTAATATCTTGAATATAATTCCACAGGTAAATCCTTATAATCCAATGACACTTCCCTCGATTGAAAATCAGTGGATTGCTTCAAAAGTAGCATGGGGAAATACAATAAAGCCGATTATCTCCACCGTGTTGCTTTCACTTATTCTTATTTTTTCGGGTGCAGCCTATTTCCACAAGCAGGAACTTTAACTATTCAAATCTGAACAAAACAACAGAAGCAAAAAGTGAAACACATGCAATTGCAATAAGCACATAAAAATTGGAAAGAACAGAACTAACTCCGAATCCTCTTGTAATAATTTTGTTGAAACCGTTTACTGCCCAGTATTGTGGGGTAAATCGAGCAATGCTCTGCATAAACTTTGGAGCAATTTCAATGGGCCACCAGGAACCACCAATCATGCTCGTAACCATTGAAACAAGTACTGCAAATGCGCCTGCCTGACCAGAAGTCCTCACAAATACAGATAAAAGGGTCCCAAGCCCCGTAACCGCAAGTACATAACTTACCGTAAGAAGTGCGACACCAAACGGAGAATTCCCCCAGTTTACCCCAAGCACATACTGGCCGAAAAGAATAAGGATTAAAAATTGAACAAGGCCAAGAAGGAAAAAGCCAAGCATTTCCCCTGAAATTATTGAGAATTTGCTTGTAGGTGTTGTTAAAAGGCGGGCGAGTGTACCATGATGCCTTTCTGCAACCATTGCAGCACCTGCAAAAAATACACCCATCATGACAAACATCGCAGCAAAACCCGGTGAAGATAAATTCATTCCCACAGCTACGTTCTGCTCTTTTTGCTCTACAGCAAGGACTTTATAATTAACGGCAATCGAAGGTGAAGGCTCAAAGTAAGCATCGGCAATCTTGTAAGCCCTTTCCCAGATCTCAGGCTTTGAAGTTTCAGGGACTTGCACAAGCGTGTTTAACTTTTCAAGGGCAAAATTTGCCGAAAGCGCATCAATTGACATCCTTTTTGCAACTTTTCCTATAAGTTCCTCAATAAAGTAAGAAGAACTTTTTTCTGACTTCAAAAGCTTTATTTCAACGGATCGATTGAGTTTGAGACTATCTGAAAAATCTTGAGGGATAATCAGGCCTACTGATACTTTCGTATCTTTTACAAGCTGGGCAAGCTCAGTTTCATCTTTTTTTATAACAATGACTATGTCTTTTTCTTTTGCTAAATATGATTCAAAGTTGCTGCCATAAGTCCCATTATCTAAATTGATAATTCCTACAGGAACGGTATTGCTACTACTTTTTGGGCCGCTCATTGAGCCGATGAGCACAGTCCAGATAAGAGGCATAACGAGAAGCCACACAAGTGCCCCTTTGTCTCTCAGGGTGATTTTCAATAGATTTATTGCTATATTAAAAATTTTCTTGAGCATATTACACCCCTCTTGCCTTAAGCCTTAAAGTTCCAATGAGGAAGAAGAGAAGTGCCATCATCACGAGAACTCCACACTGAGGAAGAACTTGCGCAAAATTCGCATTGCTTTCCATAAGTTTTAAGAAGCCGTCTAGTGCCCACCTGTTTGGAGTAAACTTGCTTACTACATTCATCCATTGAGGAAAAAGGAAGACGGGCCACATTCCTCCACCAAGAAAACCGAATATCATTGATAAAGCAGGACCGATGCTTCCAATCTGCTCTTCGCTTTTAGCGATTGAAGCAAAAAGCGTTGAAAATCCCGAGAAAGCAAGAACAGAAGAAACCATTAAAATAAATATGCCCGAGAGCGATTTCCCCCAGCTAACTCCGTAAAACAGAGCTGTGAAGATCACGATTATCAAAAATTGAACAAAAGCAACAAGAAATATTCCTAAAAGCTTCCCTCCAAATAATACGTTTTCATGAACGGGGGCTGTCCTAATCCTGTCGTAGGTTTTAAGCCTTCTTTCTTCAAATATTGTTTCAGCCCCGGAGTTTGTGGCAAACAGGAGATACATAACAGCCATACCCACAGCATAGTAACCCATTGCGGGGATTTCGTTTGTTGATTTCTTTTCGGTACTCGACTTCACAAGGACAATGTCTTTTTCATTTTCGATTTCCTTGAGCCACTCTGGAATCATCTTCTGTATATCTTGCGGGTTTACAGAGCTATACGGTGCAACAGTACCTAAAAAAGTTTCTACCATCGTCCTTCGCTTCAGCACTTCGAGAGTGTAAGACTCAACGATACTTTTTACGACGCCGCTCTTTATGGACTGTTCAGGATCGGCAAGAACCTCTATACTTGCATTTTCCCCTGCCATGATAGCATCAGAAAAGCCCCTGTTTAAAATTACAACAGCTGCAAGTTTGCCTTGATTTATTCTGTCTTTTGCCTCTGCCTCTGAGTCTAAAAATGTTATATTTAACATACTTTTTAAATCATCGGAATCAAATACATCATTTATAAGGATTTTTGAAAACTCACCATTGTCGAAGTCAACAACCCCCATATCTATAACAAAGGGCGTGCTCGTCCACATTGGCTTGAATACAATGCCCAAAACGAGAATCAGAACAAGCGGCATAACAAGAAGTAAAATAAAGGCATAAAAATCTCTTGCCCTTAACTTTAGATCTTTTATAGCAATGAAAAAAATCTTTTTCATCTCAATCCCTCAGTTCTTTCCCCGTAAGGTGGAGAAAGACACTTTCAAGGTTGGGTTCTTTAACTTCTACAGATTTAATTTTGATGCCTGCATCTCCAAATATTTCTATTATCTGGGGCAAAAGCTTTCTGCCGTGCAGAGTCAGTATTTCAATAGATTCATCTAAAACTCTTGCTTCACTTACATCGGGGATTTTTTTGACAGTTTCTACTAAATCTTTCGATATTTCATTTGCAGTTGAAATACGCAAAAGATCCCTTTCTCCTACAAGAAGCCTCAATTCGTTCAAACTACCAATTGCAATAATTTTTCCAAGGTCCATAATGGCAATCCTGTGGCAGAGAAACTCTACCTCTTCCATGTAGTGGCTTGTGTAAAGAATTGTAAGGCCTTTTTTGTTAAGCTCCTTGAGTGTTTCAAGTATATTTGTTCTTGACTGAGGGTCAACTCCTACAGTCGGTTCATCAAGAATTAATAATTTCGGGGAAGGAAGTAAACCCACTGCAATATTTATCCTTCTTTTCATTCCCCCTGAATACTTGTTTATTGCTTCCTTTCTACGATCCGTGAGACCAACAACTTCGAGTACATCATCTACTTTCTCCCTGAGTTTTGAACCTGTCAATCCATACATCTCACCAAAGAAAACAAGGTTTTCCTGAGCAGAGAGAGTCGGGTAAAGAGAAACGTCCTGAGGCACAACGCCAATTCTTTTCTTTACCTCCATAGAATCTTTTAATATTGAGCATCCATCAACGAAAGCGTCGCCCGAATCTGGCTTGATAAGGCATGAAAGCATTGATATCGTTGTTGTTTTACCAGCGCCATTTGGGCCAAGAAGGCCGAATATCTCTCCTTTCTGAATTTCAAAACTTATTCCTCCAACTGCTTTTATGTTGCCATAACTCTTCGAAAGTTCCTTTACCTCTAAAAGAGCCATATCTCCTCCTTTTAACTTTTGTTTAAATACACAATATTTTTACAAAATCTCAGACAACAATCCTCAAAAATAATAATCAAAAGTCACCAATAGAATATTGAAAAACAAATTTTTTTCAAAATCATGTTTAATATCTTCAAAAGAAATTTAAGATTTTTAAATAGTAAAATACTTTCTAAAGAGTAAACGCTTATGTATCAAAAATTTCATGAAGAAAAACTAAAAGGAATCAAGGTCTCTGAAAAAGTATGGAAAGAATCTGATGAAAAAGAGTTCAGATTACAGAAGATTAAGAATAAAATGTCATGCTAAACTGACGAAGTCATTCTGAACTCGTTTCAGAATCTATTTGTTTCAGCATCCGATAAAATCAACAAGTCAAAAGACCCTGAAATAAATTCAGGGTGACAAAATAGGGTTTTTCATAGGTCTCGTATCATTCAAAATCAAATTTGCTTTTAAAAATTGACAAAAAAGCGCGTTTTAATTATAATTTCTCAACAGGAAGAACAGGCACCTGGGGCCGGGCTCAGAGAGCAGCAGCAGTATTACTGCAGGACTTCCACCAAATACATTTTAGGAGAGTGAAAAATGAGTTTTAATGCCTGGCTTCTCATGAGATTTTCTCCTGAGAAAAATCTTTTAAGAAAGCGTATTGGCTATCTCGAAGCATGGGTAAGTATTATTGGAAATGTGCTTCTATTCTTGTTGAAGCTTTTAATTGGCATTGCAATAAACAGTTTATCACTTATCGCAGACGCATTTCATTCGCTTTCAGATGTACTTACTTCAATAGTTGTGCTCGTTGGTTTTAAATTCGGAGAAAAACCTGCCGATAAGGAACATCCATTCGGTCACGGAAGGATAGAAATAATTGCCACTCTTATAATTGCTTTTCTGCTTATTGTCGTTACTTACGACATTGGGAAATCCGCTATTCTAAGAATAATTTCTCCCCAAAAGGTTAAGTTTAGTTCAATAGCAATTATATTCATGATAGCTTCAGCAGGGTTTAAAGAATGGATGGCGAGTTTCTCTATATTTCTGGGAAAGAAAATAAATGCTTCTTCTCTCATAGCAGACGCATGGCATCATAGAAGTGACGCAATTGCATCATTGCTTGTTGGATTGGGGTTAATCTTTATGAGGTTTAACCTATACCTCATTGACGGAATTCTCGCTCTTGGAGTGGCAATCCTGATTGGATGGATTGCGGTTCGACTGATAATAATATCTTCAAGTACCCTTATAGGAGAAGCACCCGACTCCGAACTTATTAGCAAAATTAGTCAAATTTCACTTTCCGTACCTGGTGTCATAAATATGCACGATATATACGTTCATGATTACAATACAAATAAAATTATCTCGCTTCATGTTGAAGTAAACGATAATCTGTTGGCAGATGTCGCTCACGAGATTGCAACTACTGTTGAAGAAAAAATAAAAGAAAAAACACATGCATACAATGTCACAGCTCACATAGACCCCAAGGAACGAAAGAGAAAAGATTAAAAACAGAATCTCTAATCGATAAAAGTGATATAATAACACCTAAACAATATGAAAGTTAGATATCATCTTCACAAGGGAGGTAAATATGAAATGGATTACAAGGGCTCATGTTCATGTGGATAGAGTTGCATGCCCATGGCTTATCAGTAGATTTATTGATTCTGATGCAGAGTTTATGTTTGTTGCACCGACACTTGTAAAGAAAGTTGCAGAAGTTAAAAATGCAATACCTTTTGACGCCGAAGGTGTAGAACTTGGACATAAAGACGGGCACTGCAGTTTTGTTACAATCATTGAGAAATATAGCTTAAAAGACCCTGTCCTTCACAAAATTGCAGAAGTCGTAAATGCTGCTGATACCGGTAATCTTGATAAGAATCCTTATGCACCGGGGCCTGAAGCAATTGCCTCTGGATTTTCCATTATGTTTCCTGATGATTATGAAAATCTTGAGAACCAGTTCCTCGTCTATGATGCACTTTACGCATTTTTGAAATTGCAATTGGCAAAAGAAAAGAGTAAATAATATTAACATGAACTCTACAAAAAGAAACCCATTAAAGGGTATAGCAAATTTCCTCGGCTTAAACAAAACAATACTCACCATGCTTATTATGGTGATATTCCTCGGGCTTGGTGAAAAGATGGCAGAAAGATTCCTCCCTCTATATATTGTTGCTCTCGGGGGTTCAACAATATTCGTTGCATTTCTCAACGGGATGGATAATCTTCTAAGTGCCCTTTACTCATTCCCCGGCGGATACCTGAGCGATAGAATCGGATACAAAAAATCACTTCTTGTCTTCATAGTTATGGCAATAATAGGATACCTTATCGTGATCGTATTTCCAGGGTGGCAGGCAGTGCTTGTTGGTGCTGTATTCTTTATTTCATGGACTGCAATTTCCCTTCCTGCAATTATGAGTCTTGTTTCAAAATCTGTAAAAAAGGAAAAACAGACAATGGGAGTTTCGCTTCATTCTCTAGTAAGAAGAATCCCCATGGGACTTGGGCCAATTCTCGGAGGAGTTTTAATAGGTATTTACGGAAAAGTTCTTGGAGTTAAAATTGGCCTTGCCTGCGCGTTTGTTCTCGGTCTAATCTCAATTTTCTTTATAAAACGCTACATGGCAGAAGACCCCGTAATTAAAGGCAAGGGTATGAGCTTCAAAGAATCTTTTTCAAGTATAAATCCTGACCTCAGGGTACTGCTTGTTTCCGACATACTCATAAGATTTGCAGAGCAAATACCATATGCGTTTGTTGTACTCTGGGTAGTTAATAACCTCCACTTCAGCGCCTTTCAATTTGGTCTACTCACAGGTATTGAAATGGCAACTGCAATGGCTGTTTACATTCCCATAGCATACCTTGCCGATAAATACGGCAAAAAACCATTTGTAGTAATAACTTTCGGTTTTTTCACAATATTCCCCCTGTTCATCTACTACTCGAGAACTTTTGAAATGCTTATCTTTGCTTTTATCATAAGAGGGTTAAAGGAGTTTGGAGAGCCAACAAGAAAATCGTTGATCCTCGACTTTGCCCCGACCGATAAAAAGGCTTCAACATTCGGCACCTATTATCTAATCCGCGATGTTATTGTGTCAATGGCAGCATTCTCTGCAGGATTCCTCTGGAATATAAGCCCAAAGGCAAATTTTATAACTGCATTTGCTTTTGGCATTGTGGGAACACTATTCTTCCTGATATTTGGCAAAGAAAAGAGAAAAAATAAAGAGGAAATATCCACCTTATGAGAATGGATTAAGAGCATTAAAAAATTGACAAGAACATATAAAACCCTAAAATAAATTAACATGGATAACGAAAAGATTCAAAAATCATTCACGATAAATGACCTGCCAAAATCTGAAAGGCCAAGGGAAAGGCTTAAAAAATTTGGCGAAGAGGCGCTTTCAACACAAGAACTCCTTGCATTAATCCTGAGAACAGGAGTAAGGGGGGAATCAGTTATGGTTACTGCAACAAGGCTTTTAAGCACATTTGGAAATATCAAAGGAATTTCTGAAGCATCCCTCGAAGAACTTATGGAAGTTCCAGGCATAGGTTTAGCAAAGGCATCACAGATTAAAGCATCCTTCGAACTTGCGCGAAGAAAAGATGAACCTACAGACAAGAAAATCACAATAAAATCATCCAAAGATGTTGTAAAAGCCGTTAAATCTCAATTGAAAGACAAAAAGAAAGAACACTTTCTTGTTTTATCGCTTGATTCAAGAAATCACCTCATTAATACAAGCAATGTATCGGTAGGTACATTAAATGCAAGCCTTGTCCACCCAAGGGAAGTTTTTAAAGAGGCAATCCAATCGCTCGCGGCTTCGGTAATCCTTGTCCATAACCACCCATCAGGTGAAGCAGAGCCATCAGAAGGAGATTTACAAATCACAAAAAGGCTTGTTGAGGCAGGCAAAATAATGAGCATAGAGGTGTTAGACCACATAATCATAGCAGGCAATGATTCATTCAGTTTCAAAAGTAAGGGGTTAATATGAAAGATGAAGTTAATGTATTCCAACCTAAATTCAAATATACCCATCGAACTGTTAACAATCTAACCAAAATCACTCAAGCAAGAGAAGTTATTCTCAATGCAAAAATCATTCCAAAGTGGGAAATTTCTCTGAGGCGCGAAGCTCTTATTCGTTCCGCACATTCTTCAACAGCCATTGAAGGTAACAAACTTACATTAGAAGAGGTTAGTCAATTAGCTTTGGGCAGAAAGATTATGGCTACTAGAAAAGAAAAACAAGAAGTCTTAAACTATCTTAATGTTTTGCAGAATATTCAAGATTACCAAAACGATGGCAAAGTTACAGAAAAACTTCTGCTTAAACTCCATAAAGATATTACTAAAGAAACATTAGATCTTCCAAGCGATGAAGAAAATTACAGAAAAGTGCAAGTTGTCGTTGGAAACAAATTCACCGGGGAAGTAGTTTTTACGCCACCAAAGACAGAAAAAGTACCACAACTGACAAAAGCATTATTAGAATGGATTAACCAGGAAATAGAATTACATCCAGTCTTAATTGCAGGTTTGTCACATTATGAATTTGTAAGAATTCACCCATTTGTGGATGGTAATGGCAGAACAGCTCGAGCTTTAGCTACCCTGATTCTTTATATCAGAGATTTTGATATCAAGCGTTTCTTTACCCTGGATGATTATTATGATAGCGACCGAAAAGCCTATTACGCAGCATTAAAATCAGTAGATAAAAACACTTTAGATACAACTCCATGGATAGAATACTTTACTGATGGTGTTCTAATTTCAATCAACGGAGTAAAAAAGAAAATATTATCTCTTTCCATTAAAAAATCAGGTCCTCAAATAGCCCTCACCAAAAAACAGATGAAGATTATGGAAAAAATTGTAACAAATGGAAGGATAACCAGCAAAGAGATCCAGGAAATGTTTAAAATCTCTCGTCAGGCAGTTCATAAAGAACTCAAAAAAATGATAGAATTAAGTGTAATGGAACCCAGAGGAGAGGGCAAGGCAGTTTATTATGTTGCTAAAGCTGATTGACGCAAGGGTTGACGCAAGGATTGACGCAAGATGGAAAAGAGCATAATGTTTTTGAAGGGGGAAAATAATAGGAATAAAAATATTAGACCATATAATAATAGCGGGCAACAATGCCTTCAATTTTAAAAGAAAGGGGTTGATATGAAAGAAGAGTTTTATGAACTTCCGGAAGAAAAAATCAATAAAGAGACAGCTAAACAAGAAGGAGTAAGAGATTATATTACTGATAAAATTGTAAAGTCGGGAGTGAGAGAACACGAAGAAGCTGTAAATGTATTTTCTAAAAAATTAGTAGAAGAATTAGGCTATTCAAAAAACCAAATCCAAACAATTCCACAATTTAGAGTTAAAACTTCTCCATCGGGACAAGAAAAATATCCTGTTGATATTGTTGTTTTTAGAGACGAGAATGGAACTTACAACAATGTCTATATGATAATTGAATGTAAGCAACCAAATAGAAAGGATGGGAAAAAACAATTAGATATATATCTTAATCTTGTACCATCAGTAGAAATAGGCGTCTGGTTCAATGGAAAGGAACATCTTTATTTATGGAAGACCAAAGATCCAGAAACAAGAAGATGGAAATGGGATGATAAAGTTTATGAATTACCAAAGCGAGGTCAAAGAGTAGAAGATATTGGAAAATATAAAAGAAAAGATTTAGAAAAACCAAAAAATTTGAAACAAACCTTTAATGATATTAGAAACCATTTAGCCGGGATGACTACTGGTATTACTCGAGATGAGGCAATTGCTCAAGAAATAATCAACCTTTTATTTTGTAAAATTTATGATGAAATAAATACACCTCCACATGAGCAAGTTGAATTTAGAGCTGGTATTGGAGAGCCAGCAGAGGAAGTAAAAAATAGGATCATAAATCAATTTGATAAAGTGCGCAAAGAGTATGACGATGTTTTTGACGAAGGAGACAGAATAAAGTTAGATGCTGAATCTATTGTTTATGTTGTTGGTGAACTTCAAAGATATGTTATTACCGAAGCAGAGAGAGATGCTATTGGAGATGCATTTGAAGTTTTTATTGGACCTGCATTAAGAGGCGCAGAAGGACAATTCTTTACACCAAGAAATGTTGTAAGAATGGCTGTTGAAATACTAAATCCTAGACTTGGTGAATATATTATAGATCCTGCTTGTGGTTCAGGCGGTTTTCTAATTGTAGCTTTAGAACATGTTTGGAGAAAATTAGACGAAGAAGCAAAGAAAAAAAATTGGTCAGAAGAATATTTAGTAGGCAAAAGAAAAGAGGTGGCTTCAAAATTTATTGCAGGAATTGATAAAGACTCATTCCTAGCAAAAGTAACAAAGGCATATATGGCCATAGCGGGTGATGGTAGAGGCGGAATATTCTGTGAAAATAGTTTATTATTGCCTTCTGAGTGGAATCCAAAAACACAACAAAAAATTGAATTAAATAAATTTGATGTTCTATTGACTAATCCGCCTTTTGGTGCAAAAATTCCAGTTAAGGGTGAGAGAATTTTATCTCAATATGACTTAGGTTTCAAATGGAAACTTAATAAAGAAACAAAAGAATGGGAAAAAACCAATAAACTTTATGATGCTCAGCCACCGCAAATTCTATTTATTGAGCGATGTTTACAACTGCTTAATCCCGGTGGAAGAATGGCAATTGTACTACCAGATGGTATTCTAGGAAATATTACCGATGGTTATATTAGGAAATCAATATTGGACAAGGCAAAAATTTTAGCAGTTGTAGATATGCCTCCTGAAACATTCCAACCTTCTACAAGTACAAAAACAAGCTTGCTGTTTTTACAAAAGAAAAAGGAGAATATTGAAAACTACTCTATTTTCATGGCTGTTGCTGAAAAATGCGGACATGATAGAAGGGGTAAGCAAATTAAAGAAGACGACTTTCCAACAGTATCCGAAACTTATAGACAATTCCTAAAAGAAAATAAAATTAACTTTTAGCTATGTTTAAACAAACAATAGTTTATTCTAATGAGATTGAGGACAGATTGTTGGTCCCATTTTATATAGCCAAACAATTGGTTAAGAAATATAACTTAACTCTCGGTGATATTGCCAAACAAATTACTAACGGTATTGATTTAAGAAATTTCATTAAGGAAGGGACTTTATATTTCAGAATTAGCGATATTAAAAGAGGGCAGATGAACTTCTTAACTGCTAAAAAGGTGAAAGAAAAAATCAATGAAGTTCCAAAGAAAATACTTATTCGTAGAGGCGACCTCTTAATGAGTAGAAAAGGAACTCCTGGTGTCACTACCTTAGCGACAGAACTCGAGGAGCAAAGCATTATCGGAACAGAAATCATAAAAATAACAATAAAAGAAGATTCAAAAATTCTACCAGAGTTTTTATTTGCTTTCCTAAACCATAAGTTTGGGTTTAACCAAGTTTTGAGTAAATTGACAGGAACTGTTTCAAGGGGCATTAATCATCCCGCACTAAAATCAATCCGTGTTCCCGAGGCAGATTACTCAAAACAAAAACTTATCGCAGATAAAGTAAAAAGAGTTTTTGAAAAACACGTGCTGGCTATTTCAAAAATAGAGGAAGCCAAAAAACTTTTCGAAGAAGCGCTTGATATTAATTACAATGAGATAGATGAAGAGAAAATATACAATGTCAGCTCTACTGATTTATCGGATATCCTTACACCGAAATTTTACTACCCGAAATATCTCAACACTCTTAAAGCATTGAAAAAGAAATTTAGGACTATAAAGCTTGGAGATATTTCTGATATACAACGCGGAGAAGAAGTTGGCTCTAAAAACTATCATACATTTTCTATTAAAAGTGATTCCGATATCCCATTTATAAGAACTTCCGATCTCGTAAATTATGAAATTGATGATTACCCTGATTATTATATTGATGAAGAGACATATAAAGATCTCGAACAAGATTTAAGAGTCGGTGATATTGTTTATACTAAAGATGGTAAAATTGGCCTCTCGGCTATCCTAACAAACGAGGACAAATGTATTTTGGCAAGTGGTCTAGCTCGTATAAGAATTACAAAAATCTTCAATCCTTATTATGCGTTTTTAGTTTTATCAACTAATATCGGTTATTATCAAGTGTCACAGAGAATTGTCATTGCCGCTACTTTACCTCATTTACAGCAAGATCGCCTCGCAGAAATTGAAATCCCAATTATTAATAATCAGGTTCAAAAAGAAATCTCTGAACTGGTTGCAGAAGCTTTTAGACTCAAGACAGAAAAAAAGAAGTTATTTCGCGAAGCACTTACAAAAATAGAGGAATTATTAAAATAAATTTTTAAATGATCAAAATTAAATTGAAAGAAGCTTTTTGCAATAGATTGTCTTAATAAGTTTATAATACATATCCTGCAGGTAATAACGCCTCCAGTTTTAAAGAAAGGGAGTTGATATAAAAGAGATGAAGACTCACTTGAAGAAGCGGAACTAATAAAAATGGCTAAAAAAGTTTTTGGTAATGAAGTTGGACCATGGACAGAGCTTAAATTAGAATATATCAAAAAATACTTAGAGGCTTATTCAAATATATTAAGAAGTACATTTCCAGAATACTATTTTATTGATGCCTTCGCCAGCAGCGGATTTTGCAAAAAAAGAAAAACTAGAGAATTAATATATGGTTCTCCTCTAATTGCTCTAAACATTCAGCCTCCGTTCACTAAATATTTCTTCATTGAACTAAATAAAAATAAGGCAGATTGTTTAGAATCCGAAAGAAAAAATAATTATTCAAACTTAGACGCTAAAATAAAAAATGGAGATTGTAACATTATAATTGACTCAATTTTAAGTTATATAAATGATAGCATTCCTTTTATTGCCTTACTTGATCCTCAGGCAGGAGACTTATACTGGGAAACAATTCATAAAATTTCACAGAAAAAGAAAGTAGAAGTTTTGATCAATTTCCCATTTGGTATGGCAATAAGAAGATATATGCCGTTAACAAAAGGAAAAAACATTACTAAAAATATGAAAAATAAGCTTAACAGAATATTTGGAGATGATAATTGGGAAAAGATCTATTTGGAAAGAAAAAAGAATACAATATCATCGACCGTAGCTCGTGAAAAATATTTAGATCTTTATATAAATAACCTATTATCAGTTGGTTTTAAATATTATGCAGTTAAGAATGTTAAAAATTCTTTGGGAAATCATATTTACTATTTAATTTTTGCAACTAAACACATTAAAGGATTAGAGAAGATGAAAGATGTTATGGTTAAAGACGAGCCAGAAAGAAATACTCTGTTTTTCTTACAAGAATTAACAAATGAAATTTATAAGATTTTTAAGGATGAAGAAAATTTAAATTTGGATACAATTTTAGAAAAGTTGTTACCAGGAAAACACTTATATAGGAAACAAGACTTTAAAGATGCTCTTAAAAGATTAGAAGCAGAGAAAAAACTAATTCGTATAGAATCAAGAAAAGATGCAAAATCTTTTAATAATGACGAGTTGTTTAATATCGTATAAAAAAGGGTATAATTAAATAAAGGTATATTATGAAAATTAAACACTCTAAGAAAATTTATCAAATAGAAAGAAAAAGTCTCTTATATAAAAGTGGCGTTGAATATGCTGATTTTTGTATAAATCACGTAGAAGGATGTGCTCACGGTTGCAGGTTTCCTTGCTATGCTATGATGCTTGCTAAGAGATATGGTAAAATTAAAGATTACGAAGAATGGCTACAGCCAAAAATTGTAGGAAATGCTTTGGAATTATTAGATAAAGAAATTCCAAGATATAAACATAAAATCAAATTCGTTAATTTATGTTTTTCCACAGATCCCTTTATGTATAAATATCCAGAAGTAGAAGATTTAACTTTGGAAATAATCGAAAGGTTAAATAAAGATAATATCCGTTGCATTATTTTAACGAAAGGAATTTATCCAAAAGTTTTAATTGATACTAAAAAATATGGCAATGATAATGAATATGGAATTACTATTGTTTCTTTAGATGAGAAGTTTAAAAAAAGATTTGAGCCTTATTCTGCTCCGTACAAAGATCGAATTAAATCATTGAAATATTTACACGATAAAGGTTTAAAAACTTGGATTAGCATGGAGCCTTATCCTACTCCTAATTTAGTTAAACAGGATTTGCAAAAAATTCTAAAGGGAATTTCTTTTGTAGATAAAATTATTTTTGGAAAGCTAAATTATAATGTGAAATCAAGAGAATTTGACAATAATGTAGATTTTTACAATAATTGCGCCGAGACAGTTATTGATTTTTGCATAAATAACAATATTGAATATCACATCAAATACGGAACACAAAAAATAGATAACAAAAAAACTGATAGGATTTTTGTTAAAAGTTTTGCTTGAGATTAAAATTTGAAGAATTTTTAAACAACAAAAAAATGCTCACAGGGTACCCAAAAACCCGAATTTTAAAACCCGCTTTTTAAGCCACTTTCCTGAAAAGTTGACCTAAAAATAATAGTTTAGAAACCCGCATTGTACCGTAGAGTGCCGATGAATACTAATCAGAATGCCCCTAATCTAACGCGTTCTATGGGGCAAAAAATGGGCTGGAGGATATAAACTACCACCTCACCCTAAAGTTTTGAAAT
>Ga0210051_1003094_pt1 | contig 16702 bp, 21 predicted proteins | sample CryGey092014_all_FD_185464 | JGI IMG/M metagenome (GOLD analysis project Ga0210051, IMG submission 185464) | Groundwater microbial communities from aquifer - Crystal Geyser CG23_combo_of_CG06-09_8/20/14_all (SPAdes) (version 2) | ecosystem: Environmental > Aquatic > Deep subsurface > Groundwater... | reverse complement strand
CAGCACATGAATGCAGGCTTGTTTTTGCCAGACTCGCTAGGCATGGCGTGGAGGGATGGGAAGGCGAGCATCCTGAGAACGCTGGCATTCTTTGCTGATCAATGTTGTATGACACTTGATCAGCTGGAAAAAGAAGTGTCAAATGTGAGAAGGCGCATGGATGTAGAAAGAAGGGCAAGGGATGGATATAATCAAAAGCATCCCTTGCGATGGTAAAGTCATGAAATCATGTAAACCTATGGTTGAGAAGATGGAACATATTCTTGGACTGACTGACATATCTCATAGGAAGTTGATTCGGTTCAGGTTAGATGCAGGTTTTGGTACAGATGAGAACATCGACTATGCCTTGTGGCGTGGTTATCATTTGCTGGTCAAAATGTATTCAGGCAAACGAGCTAAAAAGCTGGCAAATTCGGTAAAGGAGTGGGTGGATATATCACCGAGTTCAGACAACAATTCAAGGCAGGCAGGTTGGATAACCGAACCTCATCGTTACAGCAGAAAGACAAAGCAGTTATCCATACGCACAATGAAAGATAAAAAATATCAATATAGTGTTATCGTCACCACAGATATGGATGCAGATATACAACCTACAATAGATGACTATGATGACAGGAGTGGAGTTCCTGAGAGCAGTTTTTGTCAGGACAATCAGGGGTTAGGTAGCAATAAGCGCCGCAAGCGGGGGTTTGATGCTCAACGGATGCTGATGTTATTGATCCAGTTGTCACATAATCTAATTCGTTGGATACAGAAATGGATGATAAGTGCGATAGAGCAATCTTTGGAAGAGCAATCATTACCGGAGACATCCGATAATACAATATCTACAGACCAATCATCACCAGAGAAAGCAATAAAGACATTGAAAGAGTTTGGGATGAAGCGATTTGTTTGTCAGATTCTTTGTCTTACTGGCAAAGTGAAGATGAAAGCTGGAAAGGTGCTTAGTGTTATTATCAACCCATTGTATCCACTTGTAAGACGCATTATCATTGCGTTTAAGGCACTTTTGAAACCATATGGAATTAGTGTCTCATTGGACGAAATTTAGGTATAATACTTGAGAGATAGCCTGATTATTTGTCCAAATGCCTATCAAATATTTTATATGTAAAGAATGGAGGTAGCTCCCATGGCAATCAATACGATTGACACAATTAAACATATCGCACCTAATGCGCGTGATAATTATCTTGAAGCGATCATCCAAGGCGACTCACTATTCGAGCAACATGGTATTACGACACCATTGCGCATGGCGCATTTCCTAGCTCAGGCCCTGCATGAGACAGGTGGCTTTACAATCTTGCGAGAGAACATGAACTATAAGGCACAGCGATTGATTGAGATATTCGGTGTCAACCATCATTCTGCCGCTGTGACGAATTCTGAGGCAAGAAAACTCGCAGGCCATCCGAAAGCCATTGCGGAGAGAGTCTATGGTCTCGGTAATCTGCGCAAGGCGAAAGAACTTGGCAATATAGAACAAGGCGATGGGTTTCGCTATCGTGGCAATGGGGTATTACAGATGACTGGTCGAGGCGCTCATCAACGCATGGGAGATGCCTCCGGGGTAGATTTTGAGGGCGATCCTGATTTGGTGACAGATCCTGAACATGCCCTGAAGCCAGCCCTGCACGAGTGGACTCATAATAACCTGAATTCCTTTGCGGACCAGAACGATATCCGCACCATTACCCGCCGTATTAATGGCGGTTTCAATGGCTTAGTCGAACGTGAAGCATGGCTCAACAAGGCATGGAATTTGCTTAAAACTGAAAGCCAGCCTGCAGAACCTTGGGAAGCAGGCAATGAGGATGACAAGGTGAAGTGGCTTCAAGAAGCCCTCAACAACCTTGGTGCGGATCCCAAGCTTGTCGTTGATGGCCGCTATGGACCTGGCACAAAACAAGCTGTGAAAGATTTTCAACTTGCCATTGGCATTGTTGCTGACGGTATCGCAGGACCCGTCACTGAGGCTGCGATTAAATTGAGGCTTGATACAATCAGGTAGCTTTCACTAGGTGTAGTTATGAGAAAGAAACTAAGTACACGACTTCATAATTATGCAGCGAGTTGATTGCTTTGGTTAGGACAAAACTTTGCTCTGAATTTATCTTTTGTATACGTCCACTTTACCGGTCTTGGATTTCTATTCAGTTCTGTAAAGTAATCCATGAGTCTATCTCTCATCGGATTGGATACAATGGGTATTATAGCCTCTGGTGCATTGATCATAGTTTCGGATCCATCACAGAGCGAAAATATAATAAATGCACTCATTCAAAATGGAATATCATGCTCAAAGATCGGTCAGATCGTAGAAAATGGACTGATAATTAAAGATGATACTAAAGAGTATCCTTTATCAACATTCGTGTCTGACGAGATAACGAAGGTATTTAAACATATCTAAAAATACTATAAAATATCAATAAATTGTTATAAAATACATGAATGGAGATGATTGAAGATTGAAAACTGGTCATAACTATCAAATGGAGATTAATTATGAATGATTTACTTGGAGATAAAAAAGAAGAGACAAAGATCAACCTCTCATCAATTCTAAAGGGTTCTGACTATGACCTTTCAATTTTTACTAATGACGAGATTGCTTGGCTTGAGGAAAGAATCTATGTCAAGAATGAAAAACCTTACGTTGAGTGCATATCTCGTGGAAAAGAGATTCAGTTGAAGCCGGAGGAAGTTGTCCGTCAATTATTTACAAAGAAACTGATAGATCAATATGGCTATAAAGGACGCATAAAATTTGAGCATCCTGTGCAGTTTGGACGAGAAACGAAATCTGCTGATATTGTCGTCTTTGATAAAGATAGACCGACTGTTGAATATATAATCGCTGAAGTCAAAAAACCAAAACTAAAAGATGGCAAAGAGCAACTAAAGGGATATTGCAACGCTACTGGAGCTCCGATTGGTATATGGACAAATGGCGGTCAGATTTCCTATTATAACCGTAAAGATCCAAATTACTTTGAACCTATAACTGACATTCCTAAAGTGGATCAAGCACTTGCTGATATTTATCAGGAACCTTTTACTTGGCGGAATTTAGTTATAGAAGATGAGATTGCAAATAAGGGAAAATCTCTCAAGACGATTATCACCGAAATGGAAGACGAAATTCTAGCCAATGCTGGAGTTGATGTTTTTGAAGAGGTTTTCAAGCTAATTTTCACGAAATTGTATGATGAATTAAAAAGCAAAGATGATAAGATCAAGCTTGATTCAATAGTTGAAATTAGTTTATTAGAAGAAGAAAGAAGCGATTATAATAGATTAAAAGAATTTCTGATGAAAGATGATACTGTTTTAAAACTTGATAAAAAATTTCGTTTGCTTGAGTTCAGGAATACTGGTCAAACAGAAAGCGATCTGAAAAAGAAGATTCAAAACCTTTTTAATGAAGCAAGAAATAAATGGCATGGTGTATTTCCAGAACATAGCATAATCGATCTTTCACCTTCCCATCTTTCGATCTGCGTTTCCAGCCTTCATAACGTCAAGCTTTTCAATTCAAATTTGCAGGTTATTGATGAAGCATTTGAATACTTGGTAAATAAATCGTCTAAAGGTGAGAAAGGGCAGTATTTCACGCCTCGATACGTTATTGATATGTGTGTCAAGATGCTCAATCCAAAAAAAGGCGAATATATGATTGATACTGCGGCGGGTTCTTGTGGATTTCCCGTTCACACGATTTTTTATCTAACAGGGCATCTTTTCGAGAATAAAGAAATATCAGCAGAAGAAAAAGATGATGTGCTAAAAGTCTTTGGCATTGACTTTGATGAAAAAGTTGCCCGTGTCGCAAGGACGCTTAACCTTATTGCTGGCGATGGAGAGACAAATGTTTTGCATATAAACTCTCTTGATTATGAACGATGGAATGAAACAACCGATAACAGGAATTGGCTTTTGACTTATGGTGAAGGCTATAATCGGCTTGAAAAACTCAGGAAAGACAGTAACTCAAACAAGGAATTTAAGTTTGATATTCTGATGGCAAATCCGCCTTTTGCTGGTGACATAAAGGAATCTCGTATAATCCATAAATACGAATTAGGCTATAACGAAAAAAACAAGCCAAAGTCAAAGGTCGGCAGAGATATATTATTTATTGAGCGAAACCTAAACTTTATCAAGCCCGGTGGACGTATGGCAATAGTTTTACCCCAAGGTAGATTTAATAATACAACAGATAAGGATATTCGGGAGTTTATATCTGAAAGGGCAAGAATATTAGCAGTAGTCGGTTTGCATGGCAATACATTTAAGCCGCATACAGGGACAAAGACAAGTGTTTTATTCCTTCAAAAGTGGGATGATAAGCTATGTCCAAAAAGAGAGGATTATCCGATATTTTTTGCTGTTTCTGAGAAAGCAGGCAAGGACAATTCGGGTGAATATATCTACTTAAAAAATGGCGATGGTAAAAAGAAACTAGACAAATATGGTCATATCATCATTGACCATGACCTGCACAATCACAATGGCGAATTGCCAGACGGCATTAATGAAGCGTTTATCAGATGGGCAAAAGAAGAAAAACTGAGTTTTTGGAGATGAAAGATGCAATATTCGATAGTAAATTATTCTGAACTTGAGAAAACATCACTTAGATTTGATCCAGAATACTACCATCCCTTAAATCTGACACTTTATGAAAAATTGGTTTTAAAACCCCATCAAATGATTGGTGAATTCTCTTATGTAACAGATGGAATACATAATCCTATTCAGTTTGACGATGAAAGCAATATAAATCTGATTTCAGCCAAAGCACCTAAAGATAATTATTTTGATCTCTCAGGATGTGGAAGAATATCCACTGAGCAAAACAGCAAAAATCCCAGAACACGATTAAAAGAAGATGATGTAATTGTTTCATCTGTTGGCACAATTGGTAATTGTGCTGTGGTTGATAAATCAATACTCCCTGCTAATTCAGATAGGCATGTTGGAATAATAAGGATAAAAAATGGTTTCTTGCCAAGATTTTTGTCATCGTTTTTATTATCTAAATATGGTAGATTTCAAACCTATAGAGAATCAACAGGAAATGTTCAATTGAATCTATTTGTCTATAAAATAAAGGAGATAATTGTCCCAAATCTATCAAAAGATTTTCAGGAGTATATTGAAAATGTGTGTATAGAAGCAAATTATCTAATTCTTTCATCAGATCAATTATACTCTCAAGCCGAACAAGTCCTTCTCTCAGAGCTTGGGCTTTTGGATTGGAAGCCGAAACATCAGCTTTCCTTTGTCAGAAACTATTCCGATATAGAATCAGCAGAACGCTTTGACGCTGAATACTTCCAGCCGATGTATGATGAGATAGAGAATTATATTAGAAGTTATGAAAATGGAAATGATTTATTGCGAAACCAATTCAAACAGAATAAAAAGACATTCAAAATAGAACCTGAAAGAGAATACCAATATGTAGAAATTGGTTGTGTCAATATTTCCGATGGAAGTATTGATCCTTTGCAATTAAGAGGAGATGAGTTGCCGACAAATGCAAAAATAAAACTGCTTGAAAATGATCTCATTGTTTCAACAGTTAGACCATATCGAGGGGCAATTGGAATTGTAGATAGTAATAATTATGTTGGGAGTGGTGCATTTACAGTATTGCAGGAGTGTGGGGGAATCAATAAAGAGACTTTAATGGTTTTTCTAAGATCAAAACCAATGCTAAGTTATTCCTTAAAATTTAATACAGGAACCTCTTACCCAGTAATAACTGATAATGATATACTTAATTTTTCTGTTCCGATTATTAGACAGGAAAAACAAGAACAAATTAAGTCTAAAATCAATGAAATAAGAAAAGCGAAATATGAATCTCGTAAACTTCTTGAAATCGCCAAGCGTGGTGTTGAGTTAGCAATCGAGGAAAACGAAGTCGAAGCCGAAAAATGGATTAATGAGGAGTTGTTAAAATGGAGTGTGTCCCATATATGAAACATAATTGACAATATAAGAAAATAAAGTTAAAGTGTCATCGGATATAAAGAAATCAGATATGAACTGCAAAGGAGAAAACCGATGGCACTTGAAATATTGGTACCAATTAGCACAGAGGTAATAGAAGAGAATCCAAATTGCATCATTGACGGTAAATATAAAGATGGTGCTCTAGTGATAAACATAGACGCAAGAAAGCAAAATCACCACCAACAGCTTGGACTTCCACAAACTACAAAGATTCATTGGGGAAAAGAATACACTGTCCCAGTGCAAGAATTGTCCGGGTTGTCCTGGCCAATCAGATATGAAGTCACCACTGGTGAAGGATGGTATCTGGATGAAAAAGGGAACAGACATTTCTTTACACCGAATGTGAAAGGGCTGAATCTGTATAAAAGAGTATCTGACGTTGTAATGCGTGCAGGTGTATTCCTTTCCATCATAGCAGGTGTAGGATGTCGGCGTGCAGCATGGCTTCTCGAAGTGCTTTTCCATGTCATAGTAAGCAAGTCCACTGTGGATAGATGGATTGATGATATAGCGAATATACTGCCGAGGGCAGAAGCAATGATACAGGAGATGAATAGTAGGCAACCAATAACCGAGGGTCATCTTGATGAGCTTTTCCCACGTGGCAGAAGCGGAAGTTCCAAAGGCAAATGTGAATTAGTACTTCGTGACGAACATGGAAGGATCATAGTGGCAGAAGAGATAGCCAAGCGAGATGAGGAGCATGTGAAGCCGTTCCTTATGAGGATGAAAGCACTGGGATTGGTTATCAAGACATTCTACATTGATCATTGGAAAGCTTATGAGAATGCCATAGTGGAAGTATATCCCGATGCAAGTATCCAGCATGATTACTTTCATATTATCCAGAACGTATGGAGAAAGGTATGGAGTTACTTTATAATACATAGACGTTCTGTGAAGAGCAGTAGCGAGAAAGTGACAACATCCTTGGATCAAGCAAGACTGGAGAGTCTTGCCAAGACACTTTGGGAGAAACGACATTTGCTTTTCAAGTCTGATGAACGAATGAGCCAAGAAGAGAAGGAAGACCTGATGGAAATCATGGAAGCAGATAGTAAGGTATGTAAGATGCGTATTTTTCTTATGAGTGTTTGGAGTCTTTTTCGAGATAGTAAAAACGAAGAAGAAGCGTATGAAGCACTGGCAGAATTGAAGAAGATAAAGATAGAACCCAAGGCAGAGAAAGCACTTAAGAGCGTTTATTCTTTTCTTGAAGAGAATTTCGATAGGATGATTACATATTTGAAAGTGCCTGGGGTTAAGCGAAATTCTCTTAGTGAATCTGGAATGCGGATGTTGCGGAGATTGGAAGTGGAGCATGATGGATTCCGAACCCCAAAGGGAAGACAGAATTGTATTAAGATATATCAAGCTGTCAAATATCTTGGTTGGTCGGTACATAATCCTCCACCTCTAATCCATGTTTCATAAGTGGGACACACTCTAAGCCTTGTGGTGTCCACACATAATCCAGTTATGGTGCTATTCTATAAAATCTGTTTCACCTAGAAACCTCATAAAAGCCAATGCTTTATTGATATTTGTATTGACAAATTATATCAAAAAAGGGAGCTGAAAATATTTTTGATGAGCATGTAGAGAAGAATAACATTATTAAGTTTCAATTCTACAATGGTTCGATTAAAAGGGGGATAACAAGCAAAGAAAGAAGACTACACCAGTGCGTAATCCCTGGTGTAGAGGGATTATTAGCGAGTTCAGGCATGCTATAACAAGCAATGGTTGCTTGATCCTTTACGCTTGAAAAATATAAAAGGAGACTCCAAAGTAAAAGTTTTGTTTTAGTTAGTCACGCTGGGAGGCAGACTTCATGGGTAGTCCGTCTCTCTATTTTTCAGGAGGCACTATATGAAAGACGAGTCGAAAAGGGTTTATTCTGTCGGTATGTACGAGGGGATCGTACACCCACTACTTGCGGCAGGGCGTAAGAGACTTGGAATGGGAAGATTGTTATGTGCATGGTGCGGAAAGCTATTAAACGCAAACATCAAGACTGAGGGAGGGCTTGATAGTCATGGGATATGCCCAGAGTGCAGGGATAAATATTTCCCGGCTGGAGATGAGTAATGACTGCAATGTGTGAACGATGCGGGGAAGTATATGAGCTTGAGATTACCACATGGCCTGTAAAGCATAAGTATTGCGACATTTGTCGGCAATCTATTAAGGCAGAAAACAATTTGCAAAGTACAAGAAAAAAACGAGCAGCGGAAAGACGGAAAATCGTTGTTAGGGAAGAACATAAGGTTATACCAAATAAAAAACATATGTCAAGACTACTGGCAGATAATATGGATTGGCTAAACGCTGGCTCGTATTGTGGGAAACAAGGCGAATTAAGAGAGAGATTCCAAGAACTCGTGGATAAATATGACGATTTCTTGTTAGCTAAAGCGGAGATCGAACTCCATCCTAAATGGATCGCTGAGTTAAAGGGATCGAATGAATCAGAAAGACGCGCTTGGATGATCGGCTTTTTCTCTGCTTTTAACCACCCTTGACAGATACGCTATGTTAGGCTATAATTAATATGTATCATCAGAAGGGAGGTGATAATTTGAGAGGCATACTAAAGATTAAAAGCACTTTTTATCTTACCGTAAAGGAAGATAACAAGTTAGAAAAATTAGCAAGACAAGAACGGCTAACAAAGTCGCGGACAATCGTTGAGGCGGTGGAGTTCGCATTAGAACATCCAGAGCCATTTTCCGAGTTTGTACAAGGGAGGCTGAAAACAGAAGCAGAGGAAGCGGCGACGGCAAAAGCCGCAACGAGGGAAGCCCGCTTGAAGGCAGGCGAATTGGAGGTAAGGTGAATAATGTCTGAATACGACAAGCAAATAAAAGAAATAGCCGAAAAACTTGCTTATGGCGATGGCTTTTTAGCAGAGGAGTTAAGGTCAGGGATGTGTCTTTCTGTCTTAACGTCCAAGTTAGCAGATAGAGAAACTGTTTTGAGTATAGCAAGACTAAAAGCAGCTGGCTATCTAGATAAAAAAGGAGGAATAAGTGGCACGATTTCTTACAATGGATAAATCAGACCTTGAAGAGATGGCAAATGACCTTGAGGAATTAGAAATGGATATGTGGTTGTTAATCAATTCTCCAACAAAGCCTTTAGGGTGGAAAACTAAGTTGGAGCAGATGAGATACAAGATAGCAATCTATCTTGATCCCATTTGTTGTGTTTGTGGCAGGTCCCCGGCTAGATATGTTAATAATAGCTGGTATTGTGAAAGGTGTGTGATAACGAGTGAGTGAAGAAAAAGCTATTTATCATGCAGGATGTAAAGTTGACGAGATTAAACAAGCTACATTAACAATCCTGGATGATCTGGACGACATAGATAAGCAATCAATTATGATGTGGGGTAATGATCCCCTACATGCAAATGTAGTTCAGATAAAGGCAATGACAAAAGAAATGAGAGACGCTGTCGAGGAAATGATCTACAACTCGATTCAATGAGGAGGATAATATGCCAGTAGAAAACTTAGCTGAAAGCTATATAGACCGCTGTATCTCAGCGACTAACCTATACGTTGAGATGTATAACAATAACATGCGGTGGGAGATTACTGGCGGTATCGCCCTTCCGTTAGGTAAGGAGTTTAAGGAAAACAGGTTTAAGTCAATGACCGGGAGAAAATGGCTTGAAAATTATGAGGGCGTTATCCGTTGAAATAAAATAAAGAGGGTAGGTGAGGATGTTGACCAAAAGGGACTGGTATCTAAAGCAGATCAAGTCAGGGCTGCCAATGCAAGTGAAGCTGGCAAATGGCAGAGAGTTCGTTATCTTGTCCGTATCAGGCACGATGGATAACGCTATATGCCAAACTAAGAATGAATATGAATCGGCAGCATACGCAATAGAGCAGAATTTCAATGAGTTTTGGGATCGGATAATAAGTCTTATCCCTCATTACTCGAAAGGGAGATAAAGGAAGCATGGGACAGTACCACGCTATGGAGTCAAATAAAATTACTGCAAGCAAAATCAATTCTTATATGAATTGCAGTGCGCAGTTTTTCTTCCAGTACATAGAGCAAGTCAAGGCATATAGCAGGTCAAGCCTGTTGGTAGGTGTTGCTTTCCATAGCGCAGAAGCACAGAACGACATTCAGAAGATTGAGTCTGAAAAGGATATGCCTGTCGAGGACGTATGCGATATTTTTGGAACCCAATTTGACGAGGGTAGTCACGAGACGCTCTTTATGAAGGACGAAAACAAGGGCGATCTCAAAGACAACGGATATTCCCTTATCCAGTGCTACCACAAGGTATTGACGCCGACTATATTTCCGAAGGCAGTAGAAGCCAAGTTTGAGTTAAAGTTGTCTAATACCGATATGGTATTCGCGGGAAAGATGGACGTGATAACCAAAGACGATAAGATAATAGAGCGTAAGACCAAGCGGGCAAAGCCTTCTAGCGTTGATGTATCGCACAAGTTGCAGGTAACAGCTTATCAGGCAGGTTATCAAGTGACGTACAAAGAAAAGCCAAAGGAATCGCAGATACACTATGCCATAACGAAGAAGGTGCCTGAGTGCATATCTTACGTCGTTGACATTGATGATAAGGACACAAAGTATCTGGTGAGCATGATTAATTTGGTTAAAGAGTCCATAGATAAAGGTATTTTTATGCCAAACAGGAATTCATTAATGTGTAACGTCAAATATTGTTTGTATTCAGAATTATGCACCGCTAAGTACGGCGGGACAGTTAGGGGGAAGTGAATTGGAAAGAGAAAATGAGAAACTCGAGATACAAGGAATCGTCTTAGAGGAAAAGGCCGAAGAAAAACCAGAAGAAGATTCAGGTGGTCTTGGCAAATTTTTCGAGATAGTAGATTTAGAGCAAGCTATCGAGATCAGTAAATTCATACAGGGACAGTATGAAGAAGAGCTTGTCTATAACATTCCAAGAGCGACAGAGTACGGAGGCATGATTAATTGGGGCGTTCTCTGCGATAAAATGCCTGACAAGTGCAGCTATCGCAAGCAAGGCAGAAAGCATATCCATACGCTAGGTATCAATATACTTGGCGCAAACAAGGCGCGTCAGTTATACGGCAAGCTAAAGATAGAGCTTAGCAAGCCTGAGATAGTCAAGGTAGAGGACAAAAATTACTGGCTAGTGGGCGGTTCAATCGTGGATTTACATAATGGCAATACACAAAACTATTTTTATCATGAGCCTGTAATGATAAAGACCCAAAAAGGCGGATTTTATTTCAACCAGTATGCCTGTATATCATGTCAAACCAAAGTAACAAGAAAGCTGATTCTTGATGTAATCCCTGGCAATCTCAAATCTCAGTGGATTAAGGACTACACAGAGGGCAAGGATTACACCAAGCCATCAAATATTGCGGACGTCCTAAATGAAACCAAGTCGGTTACTATCACACAGAATAAGCCGAAAGAGGAATCAGAGAAAGTAGCAAAGACTTTCCTTGACATGGAACTCTTAACAACTGTAGCGGAGTTATCTGCTTACTGGAATGATCATCTTGATTTGTATAAATCTTTTACAGAAGATGAAAAGGTCGAGTATTTGAGTGGGTACAAAAAGTTCGTAGAAAAGTTAAAGACCTCAGAAGATTCACTATTGTAGTGCTAATCTACCCTAGATTAGTGGTGAATTACCCACGCATGAATGTGGGGGTAATTCACCTTGACATTTCGGTCATATAAACAAAATCGGTTTCCCGTTTAGAAATTCACACCAAACCATATTGCATTATTTGATTTAGTTCTACCTATAAATATATCTAGCTCATACAAATCAGTAATTTCATCATCTGTTAAAACACGATTCCAAATCATTACTTCATCAATCGAGCCATTAATAAAACCGCTAGCCCCACCAACAGAGTGTCCCAACCAATCATAGCCAGCTGTAGTGGTCTTTTGAGTAGCCAATACTCCTATTATATTATTGTCTATTCTAAGCACTGCATTATCTATGTCATTCTGTTCAACACCCACGATAGTATAACACCAATGGTGCCATTGACCACCCAGTGCTATTGCCGAAACATCCGCCCATTGTCTCAAGTTGTGGCTACCTAACCACAACCGCTGCTTACTGTCACTAACATAAGTACCTACATTTGAAGTGGGTTCAAATGTAACTAGCGGACCTACTCCTGTTGTCTGTGTGCTTTTTAACCAAAAAGACACGGTTCTTGCACTTTTTGTAGTTAATGTAGCGCCACTTGCGATAGAAATCTTCCCTGATACACCGCCAAACATACAGGCATTTCCAATAATGCCATTCTTCCTACCAGCCCATGTTAAGCCAGTAACACGTGCAGAAGTAGTCCCATTATTGCCATTTCCTGAATAATCTAACATTGCCTGTGAACCATAGCCTTCGCCTAGTGGAAGATAGTTTGCGTCAGTTTTTAAATAATTTGCGTCAGTTTTGCGTCAGTTTTGCGTCAGCTTTTTTGTAGCATCCATGCGGGTTGCGTCAGAAGTGACAGGTTTTTTTCACTCTTATATACTTTTGAAGGTATTTATCATATATATTATCATATATATTATGTCTAAATATATATAAGAGTTGGCGAAATGTGACACTTCTGACGCACCCCTTTATCCATGCGGGTTTACACGAAAAAAAACTGACACAAAAACTGACGCAAAAACTGACGCTGTAGTTTGTCAACAAAGTGAGAAGTCAACCAAGTTCATCTTTTTACTACACTTTTATTTTTTATGCGGATGAAGTGTATAGGAAAAAGGCAGATAACCCATGACAAATAATAGGCATATAACTAAGTGCGTATTCTTTTGACGCAAGGCAAGCAAGGTGATAATCAGGTGTGGTATAATAGAGAATATCATCCACAGAGAAGAATAGTGAAAGCAGTAAATGTTGGATTCCAAGCCTTAGTACCATATCTAACGTTGCATAAAAATTTATTCCCTCTCGGCCCCTCATTAAGTATATTAGGCAATTCTGGATATGAATTCGTCCATAAGGTATTTTGATGCGGCATGGCGTTTAATAATATCACCATGCCCGCCGGTGGAGTATCTCCATAAACATCATGCAGAAAGGCGGTATTGTATAAAGTCTCGTTAATAGTATCAACAAAGACGTTATTAGCGACAATGTTATCGCGCCCACCATTTATGAATAACCTCAAGCAATATTGCATGGTTCATTTGAACATTGTTTCCTTTCTAAACGTTGGATGGTCAAACCCAATACTATAATCATTGTATCATAGGTACTGAATATTTCTATATTAGATTTAATCTTGGATTTTCGTTCTTCCATCATATACTCTTTCAATAGATAGGCTTCATCTCGTGTTAAAGTATTATTTGTAAACTTTGTGAGTAAAACATCTTTCTCTGGCTCAGTCTTCCACGTTCTTAGAGAATTAGCAACCGTCGTTCGCACATAATTCTCAAACATGCTTACAATCATCGAATGTTCTACAATTTTTCGTGAAATATCCTTCAGACATACATTTATCTCATATATCTCATTACTGAATTTTATAGACCGCTCTTCGAGTCGATGGTCTGCTTCTACACTAATGTTAGCAATAGCTGTATCTAATTCCTTCTTTAGTCTTTCTTTCTCTCGCTGCTTATCACTACTGTATCGGATTAGTAGTATAATAACCCCTATTATTGTAGTTATGAAAGATGCACTACCAGAAATAATTAAGATTATGAACTTAGTAGTTTCCATGATATTTCAGCAAGGGGATACCTACATTTATGTGGGTGGTGAAGTGCCCTCTCTCCTATTTAAAAAAACACTTGACGAGTCATAAGAATTTTCGTGGCGGATACTCCCAGCTAACGCTTTCGTCATTTATGCTGGGGTAATTCACCTCGAAAGAACATAAGACCACCACTAACTTGTGGCAAATAGTTTAAGCGTCTCTAACTTTGCTATAATGCTATTTACCGTTGTATTGGTTGCATTTATAGCAGTTATAATCTCTGCCTCACTATCCAGTTCACCTGCCACATAATTTGCTTTTAGATCAGCTTCATGTGCCTGTGGAGTAACATTTACTAATCTACCATTTGTTGCCGCAACAGGCATATAGCCAGTAGTGAGCTTCGCTCCGTCTGTCATTACCAACTGCTTACGTGCAGTGCCAGTTTTAATTGTGTAACTTATATCATCTGTTACTGGTTCAAATGCCCCTTCCTCTGGATTAGTAAGCAATACCGCATCTGTTGGCGCAAATTTTATTGGGGCAGTCCCCCCGGTAGCAGTCCCTTGCAAAAATAATACTCTACCTATCTTCAATGCCATAAAATCACATCCTTTGTGAATTACCTCCCCGCATAAATGTGGGAGTATTCTTGACAAATTTCTATAAAATTCCGACTAATGGTACGATCGTCCATAAGACTGGTAATGAATCAACAGTAGTGTATAATACAAAGGCATCATTGTCTATCGTAACCCATGCCATGCCGTTAGCCTGTGGCGTGCATGTAACACCATAGTTACCGATCTTAAATCTATTGTCAAGCGTCACCGTCTTACCTGCTATACTGCCTTTTGTTATCCCTGACAAACCTTGAAGATAATCAAGTGGGCTACGCTGTATTTGGCCTTGCCCATCAAGGGCCGCTACAATACTTTCTACATAAAAATGTTTACCAGCCCCACCTGTATTGACAACGATAAATGCTATATCTATATAATCGCCACTAGCGGGAACGATAAAATACATATAGTTATTACCCCAATCTGTGCCAACAGTTTTACTACCGTTTGTTGTTATTGCACCACCCGCCGCATTATAAGCACCTAACGACACAGTCATATCGGCATCCCTTTTGCAACGAGCATTGACAACGATTGTTCTACCCCAGAGCTTGTCAGTTGTTCTAAGTTGATAATGTATATACTGTGAGGCTACCTGCGGATCCCCTGCCCTGATTTTCCATACATTCATACCATCAACTATGGCATACTCGAACCACCCACTAACCGTCGTACCATAAGTAGTCTTTGGAATGAATGGATGGATCCAATTCTGCTGCAAGGAAGGAAGTCTAGTAAACCCATTTGCGATCAGGTTAAAAGGATATTCAAGAGCAATCTGATTTTTCTCTGAATCATATTGTGATCTACCCGAAAAAGAATAATTAGAAGTAGCTGCCGGTAATTTGACACGATAAGTATTAGCAGTAGTCCGAACTGCATCTATTTGTCCATAAGGTACATCACTAATTTCTACATTTTTAACATTATCTAGCCAAATAAAATAATCTGGGTCTCCTGGTGTTCCACTTGTTGTATAATTTCTTATCTTAATATTTTTTATCTGGTTAGCAGAGACTACTTTTGCTATACTTGCTCCTATTACTATGTCAGTGTCATGGCAAGACTCTGAATAAATATCATCAAGGGTAATAGTTGTAGGTGCTGGGGTAGGATCGCCTGCCTGTGAATCGATTATAATACCAATCGAGTTGCTTTCAATAGTAGCACGCTTTATAGTGCTTCCCATCCCTGACCTTATCTCTATTCCATAAGTGTTTTGATGTAACTGTGCGCCAAAGATGCCTACTGCGTTCCAGTTGTCCGTACATCTTATACCATAGACATTATGTATAGCTGTCAAACCATATTCATCACTACTAAAACTAGCCTCATTCAGATACCCGACATTAAACCCCAAAAACCCTACGTTGTATAAACGATGTTCTAGACACCACGCAAGATGTAGTCCAATAGTTGAATCTGCGGGGTGTCCCGCACTATTATTCATAATAGTTAAGTCACGTATAATGCCCCCAGCAAACGATTGTGTCGGTCCTGTTCCTGCGAACTTTACAGCAGTACCAGTACCATAATACTTTATTATGCTACCTCGTACCACACCATTATAATAGGTAACATCGTATTGCGATACACTAGATGACAGGACACCTACCAATGATGGAAATGGAGTGATTTTGTCGCTATCTAATGTTATTCCGACAGTCGTGGTTGTCTTATACGTGACAGGATGAAAGAATACCGATCCACCTGCGGCATAAGCGGAATCAATCGCATATTGGATAGCATCAGAGTCGTCATGCGAATCATCACCCAATGCACCCCACCATTCAGGTAGGAATGTACTAATTTTGGTATTCCCTGTAAATGATACGGCTCCCAGTCCTGTAAATATCTGATGTAATGGGGCTTCTAGGTTGCCGGTTAATGTAACTGTCACGCCTGTATCTATTGATAGAACTGCATGTTTTGAGAATTTTATATCCGATGATATGGTGATATTACTTGAAATGCGAAACGTACCTGGGGGGACGTGTATGCACCCATGAGTGCAGGCGGCTACGGCATCAGCAAACGCACCTCTGTCGTCTGTTACATCATCTCCCTTAGCATTAAAGGCAAGTAAATTAAATTCACCGACCTCATCTGATTTCTGTATCCACGCACTTGGCGGTTGCCCTACTATGCCAGTCGTTGTTCTTATTCTACCCATAATTTTTACCTCCATTGACTATTTGCCTAACATTCACACTGCGGTTTGTCTCTTACTGCTGTCTTCTACCCATGTTGAAGTTGCGGAATCGTATACCAATACCGTAGTGCTATTGGGCGTAGCAGACCAATCTATATTTC
>Ga0210051_1003084_pt1 | contig 16720 bp, 15 predicted proteins | sample CryGey092014_all_FD_185464 | JGI IMG/M metagenome (GOLD analysis project Ga0210051, IMG submission 185464) | Groundwater microbial communities from aquifer - Crystal Geyser CG23_combo_of_CG06-09_8/20/14_all (SPAdes) (version 2) | ecosystem: Environmental > Aquatic > Deep subsurface > Groundwater... | reverse complement strand
CGGGTGTGGGATTGGAAACTGTTGGTGCAAGTTGACCAAGCGCTCCAGGTGAAGCAAGCCCAGGATTCGGTGCAAGTGGGATATGGAGGGGTAACAACCCCCGTAGGCATTTTATTCCAAATCTGAACATCATCCAACCAAAATGTCCAATTGCCTGAAGTTGTATGTCCATCTATCGTTCGAGCAAAGACCGGACCCTTATAATAACCTGGAGTAACAACTGCAATTCTATTAAAATCTTCTGCCTGGGCTATATTTTCTTGATTAATTTTAGCATCAGAGGCGGCATAACTGCCATTGTTGTCTCGCCACACTCTGAATGATCCGTCAGCCGTGCCAAGTGATGAAGGCATTTTGACTTCAATAGTATATTCGTGCCATTGATTGTCTTTCAAAAAAATACTGTCACCCCATTTGGGCGTAGTTTTATACCAAAAATGCCAACTACCTCCGTTCACCCATCCCGCACCAAATGTTGCTTCTATGCCGCTACTATTGCCTCCCCTCATTCTAAAGTGATTTGCTCCACCCGAAACAACTCCAACACCATCACTAACATAATCTGTTGCTTCTCCTTCCCAGTCCACCGGAAATTTTGCGGCGTATTTTATAAAAAGATCATCGCCATAATTCATCGTGTTTCTTCCGAAGATATTTGTAAAATCAGATACAAAAAATGAATCGGTGTCATTATCATTAAGTATGTGACCATTGGGATCCATACTTCTCACAGCGAAAGAACCCTTAAATGGATTATTCGAGTCCAAGGTAAATCTATCTTTTTTACCGGATATGTCCTGAATAAAACCTCTCTCTAAATAATGACCCCATATCGCCTCGTCTGAATTTCCGGTTTCTTCAAAATCTGCACAAATTTTCAGTCCCTCTGGCATCGGACTTGGACAGCTGGCCTTTGCAACAGATGAAAAACCAGTTAACCCCAAAAATAGCGCGCAGAAGATAATTATTTTTTTTGTCATTTTTTTGTATATATTTAAAGTTTTTTATTTATTTTTTTAACTCTTTTATTATACCATCTTTCAACAAAAAAATAGACTGCCTGTGGATAATTAATGGATCGATTCGACTTTTCAAAAATAGCCAAAAAAAACCGTTCTTTCTAAAAAAACGGTTTTTATATCTTTTCAAATGTTATCCCGACGGGGGGAATATCGTCACTCATTTGTTTAAATGTATTTTTTAATAATTATTGCGCCGACGCTTCAGCCTGAATTTGAGCTTGAGCTTGCTCACTTCGTTGAAAATAATAGGTGCTGATAACTGTTCCCACCGCGCAGCCAAAGGCGTATAGCAAAACCAGTTGCCAGTTGTTAATATCATCAACTATTCTTTGCAACACATAGTACCAAATCAGGATATTGACCATAGTCACCATGCCACTAGCCAAAACTCGGGTTTCCACCACCATTTTGGTCCACAGCGTAGCTATAATCATCTCCAAAACTCCGATAAAAAATAGTGTCATATATTTGATAATTAATGATTATTGCTCTTTTTGTTAATGTTCGATTTTGCCCAAATAAAAAGCCGTTTTTACGACTATTTACGCCCTTTCTTCAGGCCACATACCATTTTAGCAGAAATTTAAGGATGGGTCAAATGAAGGCTTTTTTTATAAACAAAAACGGCCTTATAGCCGTTTTTTGTTAGCGGGCATCTCGAGTTAAGTACCCGACACATACAAGCAGTATAAGGGTTTTCTGAACATTTGGAAAGGGTTGAATTTGAGGTGTTTGGGTCGGGGTTTAATTCGAGAAATGAGACAAATGAGACACGAGACAGCCATTGTCTCATTTTGAGGAATAAGACAGTGCAATGTCCCATTATAGAACTAGAAGGCCTTAAAATAGGATATTTGGCCAGTTTCGGGATCCTGGACGACATTCTCAATTCTACGCTTGGTACCAAGGAACATTTCCTCATCTAGCGAGTAAACCAGCCTTAGCCCTCTTCCTCTATATTCCAGACTGCAAAAAAGATAAGTCATAAATGAGCCGGTAAACCGATAGCGCCGAACGCAAGTTTCCAGCTGATCATCAAGCTCCGCCTCATAGCCTTTCCAAGAACGCAGATTGGGAAAGGTTTCAATCCAATATCCGGCGGTAAACCTGAGCAACGAAATGATTTCTTTCTTAGCTGACAGGTTGCCTTTTTGCGCAATTCTGACCAGCGCGATACTGATGACATTCCTTATCTTTCTGTCTTCAGAATCTTGCGGGGATATGAAGGCGTAAAGCTTATGTTTGTGCTTTTTGAGCACCAAGTTTACTTCTTTGCGGCTGCGATACCACTTCAGTGCCTGCCATTGTTTTTTTGTCTTGCTGTGCTTGGATGCCCATCTTTTTTGAAAATTTTTGTCTAATTTGCTGATGATCCTATCCCAATCAATATCGCCGATTTCATTTCTAACATTTTTCCAGATGAAGCGATAAATACACGGTGCGTTTTTAGAGATCCATGAGCTATTAATTTTGGCGGGCTGTTGTTCTAAAAGTAAATCATTAAGTCCTTTAATCGCTTGTTTGAAGTCCATCATTTTAACCCAAAATTCTTCTGGTAATATTTCAAGCGTTTTTTGAATAATCTCTCCAGGTATTCAACTTTTTTGTCCCTGTAATCATAAAGCTTGTTGCTACTCTGGCCACCCCGCTGAATTCTACCAATATACTGCGTTAGCTTTCCCTGAAACGCGAACGGAAACACCAAAAACAAACGATCCAGATTGGGGAAGTCAGTGCCTTCGCCGATCAATTGACCGGTCGCTAAAAGTATCTGAAAATTGCCATCGTAAATTTGCTGGATTTTTTCCTTGCATTGCTTGGTTGTTAGGTCGCCGGTGAGCTGAATAATTTCGTAATCTTTTTTCAGATAGTGACCCAAAACCTCGACATGTTCCTTGCGTTCAGTTAACACCAGACATTTCAATCCCTTATCCGTTTCTTTTTTGATATCTTCGATAATAGCTCTGTTTCTCTCCGAATCGAATGAAATAATTTTATAGAGCGTTTGAAAATTATCCACTTTTACCTTGAAAGGAATTTCCAAATTTGTTTCCCGAACAATTACTTCCATTTTTGATTTTTCATTTTTTGGCTGATTATAGTTTGCGTCAATTGTATGCAAAACTTCGCCGAGGTAAATATAGATGAGTTTTTCATCGTTGTTTTTGCGTTCAGGCGTGGCGGTAAACCCATAAAGGTAATATGGATTCAGTTTTGTGATAATATTTCTAAACATCTTGGCTGGCATATGATGACATTCATCCACAATTACCAGTCCAAACTTATCAGTCAGCTCATTCAATTTTTCCAACCGATTGAGTGTTTGCACCATCGCGACTGTAACCTTTTTGCCAATCTTCTTTTTAGCGGCAACAAATTGCCCAATATCTTTTTTAGGAATATTCAAAAAGCCCTCGACTCTTTCCAGCCACTGATTGAATATCTGCTTTTTATGGACAAGGATAAGCGTTGGTTGCTTTAGCTTGGCAATGATGTCTATGCCCATAATGGTTTTACCTGATCCGGGCGGAGCGACCAGCAATCCGTTTTCCGCTTCCAATATTTCCTTAACTGCTTTTTCCTGATGGTCAAAAAGCTTATGGTCTGTCTCAAATTTTATATTTTTCAATTTTGTCCTTTCGTCAACTATTTCAAAAGCTATGCCTTGCTCGCTTAAAAAATCCTTGAGTTTCTGCAGGAAGCCTCGGGGGATGGCAATCTTGCCATCAATGTCCTCAATCAACTTGAAGTACCTCTCGACTTTGTGAACATTTATGCCCATTTTCTTGCGAATGGTATATTCCAAATTGAAAAAATTGAGTTCATCGCGCAAGAAATTGACAACTGCTCGGGGTAATTTATTTTTATCGATAAGGAGTTGTTCGCGAATGGTTATTGTTAAACTTTTTTGATTTGATTTTTTAATGGTCTTTGATTTTCCATTAAATTGATCATGCAAATTATCCAGCGTTTTTTCGGAAACCTTCTCAACTTTTTGTAGAAAAATCCATTGATCAGGATATGGCTCAAAATTATTTTCCCAATCCAAAAATACAGTGTTGCCGATTTTTCTGGATTCACCCTGCAACGGCAAAGCAATCAAATTCCCAAAGCCTCCTCCGCTTAAAGTATCTTGATTTGGGAACAATCTGTCAAAAGCATCTTCTTTGGAAAACTGATCAATTATTTTAGCTTCGCGAAGAATATTGAGGCCAATGTTTCGACTTTTGTAAGCCGGATAATTATTTTCAAAGAAAATCCAGACATGCCCGCCATTGCCAGAGCGGGAACGCTCCAAATACGCCGGCAACTTATATTCCAAACATTTTTTGAGAAAACTCAAGGCATCCTCCTTCCATTTGTTGCCGTCAAAATCGGCAGCTAAGAAATACGAGGTATTATCTTCCAATAATGGATAAACTCCATAAATCCGATTGCCAATCAAATGTTGCTCAATATATTGATCGTTGAGTTGAGCATATTTCTTATGGCCGCAATCTTTGCATTTCTTGCGCAGAAGCTTATTACACAAACCTTGCTTCCATTCATTGAGACAAACTGGTGTGTACCCACTAGCCGATTTGTCCTGCTTTTCCCAGCGCATAGCAAAAATATCTTCTCGGCCCCGGAAAAGATTTTTGAAAATGTGAATTTTTTGATTCGGAGTAAACATAATGTGATTTCATCCAACCATACAATAATAGGCTCTTTACTCGTAATATTTGCTTATCCTCTCAGTGCCAGTGACAACATATTTGCCTTGATATGTATCCTCATCCGTCTTGTAGGCAATCTTGCGAGTAATGCCAATTTTTCTTAATTCTTCGCGAACTCTTTTTATGTCCTGCTCATCTCGCCAGTCATAAGTATAAACACAAATAACTCTAGCTTTTGAATTTACAAAGCCAGGATTTATTTTTGCGGTTGCCACTTTAGCTGAGCCTCCCAGTTTGCCTTCTTCGGTAGCAATTTTTATTTTCTCCCAAATCCTATCAACACTATGACTACTGACAAAAATCAACCATTTGCCGCCACGAACAGAATGCTGCGGATATTGACCAGTCTTTCTTTCTGCATAAATCCAATAATCGCTGGTTGTCTTCGAGGGTAATTTTTGTGAAAGAAATTCCGCCATCTTATTTTTCTTAATAAACTCTAACTAAATCAAAAAATAATAATCAAGCGGAATTGAAATTACGTCAACCTCTTTATCAACTTTTAATTCCGTATTGGAAAATACGACGCCATAATCCGATTTGATTTTTCGCATAGTATTGATAACTTGTTTTTTGTCCTTACTGCCAAGCCCAACTTCAATCACGATTTTTTTAGAATTTCCTATTTGCAAAATGAAATCCGCTCCGCCTTGAGCGCTATCATATCGAATAATGCCATCTCCTCTCAGAATAAACTCTCGATAAAGATGCGCTCCGATGGAATCCTCCAACAACTTTCCTTGCCGCGTCAAATAAGTGCTTTCATTGCCGGTGAAATAGAAAAAGGACATTCTGATTGCCGGACTCATAAAAAGATATTTGTTCGGCTTATTGGCAATGGTCATGTTCGAACCATGTGGAGGAATTTTGATCACCAATTCCGCTTTTTCCAAAGCATCGAAGATATTGGCAATAGTCAAGCGATTAATACCGAATTTTTCCGCCAAAGTAGTCAGGCTCGTCACGTCATTTTCCGCAATAGCCACTAAAATTCTTTTTATCGCTCCCAGCGTGTCCTGATCGAAACTGCCCAAAATAGGCATGTCTTGCTTAATAATTTTATCCAATAACGATGAGATGTTATTGTAAATGGAAACTTCATCCGGCATCATCAAGGAAAAAGGAAATGTTCCATAAGATAAATACTTTTTAATATCATTTCGGTCAACCTTTGACCAATAGGCGTTGACATCACTTCCTAACTCTTTCAATTTGGCATGAGCCTCTTGAGCGGTTTGTGAAAAATAGACGGCTTGTCTGATTCTATTTTTCAAATTGGGCGTCGGATAAACTTTATTTTTTATCATTTGGTATTCTCCAAAGCTCATCGGGGTCATTGGTTCAAAGGTGGCGCGCCGGGCAATGTTGGGAGTCGTCTGCAATCCAATCGCTGAAGATCCAGTGGCGCACAAAAAAATATTGTTAGTTCTTTCAAATAATGATTTCAGTGTGATTGCCCATTTGGGATCCGTTTGCACTTCATCCAAAAAAATCAATATCGGTTTTTTGATGCTTTCCAAGTTTTCACCGATAATTTTTTCATAGGCTGAAAATATTTCATTGATGCTCACCTCGAAATAATTTCTCAAATCTTCCACGGACAGAAAAACACTTGGAAATCCTTACTCTTAAAATCCGAGCAAACCTGCGCCATCAAAGTTGTCTTGCCAACGCCTCGAAAACCGGGTATTATAACCATCCGGTTAGATGATTTTTTGGCCAGAAAATCGGTGATGTATTTTTGCAACTTAACATACAAAAAACGCCGGGGATGCTTTTCTCCATTTGCGCCATGGGTAAAATGCTTCAACCGATCATTCGTGGTTAAGATTTGTTTTTGCAGGTATTGGATTAAGTCTTGATTCATAGATAGTTGATTATACTACAATTATACGTTTGTAGTATAGTGCACTATACAAGTGATGTCAAGGGCTTGTTTTTTGGCTCATACAGGGCATTTTAGGCCTACTTTTGTTGTTTAAATATCATTCAATCATTGCGTTTTCCGGCAATAAATCTGCGCTAAAACTAACCAATTTTAGGCAAAAATTCGACAACAAAAGACAGCTGTTTAGAAACAGTTGCCTTTTTCAGGAGCGCTCTACCAAGAACCCAATGGCGCAGAAATCAACACTCCGCACCCTCCGCCCAGCCTGTTCCTGTCAATAACCTTCAAGACCACAAAAGCAAAAGCATCGGCCAGATCATCGTGTTTTTCAACGCCAAAATGAACCAACTGGTTAATCAACTTTTCCCCTCCGACTCTCGGGAAAACAACCCGGCCGGAAAAGATATATTCCGAAGTAGAAGTTAGCTTTGCCCTTTTATCATAGTTATTGACTTTTACGCCTTCGGTTCGAATTCCTTCCGCTTTCAGTTGTTGGATGACCGCCGCTTGATAGGCAACATCCTCCACGCAGATATACCGTGTGTCGTGACTATACATACTATCAACCATTCGTATTCTTTCCAGGGTTTCCGGAAAAGTCAGGTGTTCATTGATCGGATTAGGTAAGATGTAGATTTTCAGATTGTCGCCGGAGCCATAAACATAACCAGTTACCATAGCAGTGCAATCAGCCGTAGTTTTTTGCGAAATAGCCAAATCCACGCCCACAACAATGTAGTTTGGTTTTCCTTCCGGCAGCTGGTCATAGAGCTGGATCCATTCAGCTTGAATCACTTGGCCGTCGTCCGGAATAATCCGCAACATTATTTCCCTCTGCCAAGCCACTTCGCTGCTTATCATTTTATGCATTTCCTCAACATCTTCCATATTGCGAAATTTCCCCGGCCAAAGGATTTCGTTGGATTTGTTGATCAACGGATATGCTCGGTAGATGCCATCCATTCTGCCAGCCTCAATATTGTCCTTGAGCCGCATCAGTAGCGAATCTTCGTGCAGCAGATTGCCGATCACCATTATCTTTGTATCCCGATCACCAGCCGGAATGATTTCGCTCATCAGCCAATTGTATGTTTTGTCTCGGCCTTCCAAAGTTTTCGCTGAATTGGAGTCCTCCACATCATCCAGAATGATGAGATCTGGTCGATGCTCGCCGTGGCGAATACCGCGAATTGATTGTTCACTAGAAGCGGCCGTAATGCGCGCTCCGAATTTAGGAATTTCCAGTGAAACCGAACCCCACTCTCCGTCTTTTTCTTCAAAGGGACCCAGCTCTCTGGATAAAACGGCATTGCCCTCAAACTCGCGCTTGATATTATTCAGATGCCGTCTGGCTTGGTTTTGGGTTTGTCCCAGAATCAACACAAACTTTTTCTGCGGTTTGCCGATAATTGACCAAATCGGATAGGACAAATTAACGATGGTGGATTTAGCTGAATCGCGAAAAGCCACGATTACTGCGTGCTTTATCGATTCGTCTTCCGTAATGCGGAATATATCCCTCTGGAATTCCGCTGTCGGGTATTTCACATAATGGCTTAGATAGGTGTGAAAAAACAAATAATGACTGCCATAAGTCGCTGCTAAACGGATATCCCGAACATTAACAATTTGTTGAATAATGTCAGACTCGGTTATTACGCTTTGGATTCGCGCCATCGCCCCGATGCTTGTGCTAGTTGTCATACTTTTCATTGCCTAGAGAAGCCAAGCGCAGAGCTTCCTCTACGATTTTCTTCTGTTCGGCATTTAATTCTTGATTAACATTTCCTCTTTCCATGACCTCTACCTTGTTGGCATACGCCTTGTGCCTGTTTTGGAGCCAGAATCTAACTGCCGAAAGATTGTTGTCTCGGATCGCCATAATGAGTTGGTTTTCCGATAGGTCATTAATCATTTCAACTCCTTCGGCAATCGCATCATCCGCATCCTTGGCAAATTCTTTATCGTCAATTTTCCAGCGATAAAAGCTGGCTCGACTAATGCCGGCTTTTTGGCAGGCAGCTTGGATGATAGGCAATTTCTTCAGTTGCTCCAATACCGCCAGCTTGTCTTCAGCCGTCCGCTTCTTGGTCGCCTGGTTATTTTTCTCGCTCATCTTTTTTCTCCTTATCAATTACTCTCGTAGCTTTCACTCCTGACATTTTTTCGAAGCGATCAATAATCGTCTGACAATACTCCGGATCGAGTTCGATCATAAAACATCTGCGTTGGGTTTGCTCGCAAGCCAGCAGTGTTTGTCCCGATCCACCGAATCAGTCAAAAACCACATCTCCGATTTTGGAACTATTGAGAATAATTCTGCGGAGCAGTCCCAGTGGTTTCATCGTCGGGTGAGCCTTGCTTTTGCTAGGCCGCGGAAAAACCAAAACGCTTTTGTCCTTGGAGCGCAGGAAATCATACTGCCCAAACCAGCCGTAAGCGATCAACTCATGTTGGGGCAGATAATCCATCCTGCCGATGATGCTGTGGTTTTTGACCCAGATAATGAGCTGGGTGAATTTGAAGCCGGCCTTTTCCATGCCGATTTTCAGCGCGAAGATCATCTTGTCCGCGTTGAAAATGTAGACGGAATTTTTTCGTTCCAAGAACGGTTTGATTGCCTCCAGCGAATCAACAGTGAATCGGATGTATTCCTCTTCGCTTTGCAGGTGATCATTGGCGATCGGTTTGCGCTTGTTCTTTGTGGAAGAAAAGTTTTCCCGACTTTCAACAATAGCAATCCCATACGGAGGATCCTGACACAAAAGCTTAGCCTTTTCTTTTGCGAAGAGTTTAGCTATCAGTTTTTTGTCCCGACAATCTCTGCAGGCCAGGCGATGATTTCCCAAGAGAAACACATCGCCAATTTTAATTGAATTTTCTTTAGTCATTGCTTTTTTCGTTACCAATTAGTTGGGCACTCTTGCCACTCAAACTCTCATACCTTCTGATAATTACCTCGCAAAAAACCGGGTCAAGTTCAGCCATAAAACAGCGTCTTTTCATCTGTTCACAAGCGATGAGAACTGATCCCGATCCGCCGAACAAATCCAAAACGGCATCGCCCGGTTTAGTGCAACGGCGCAATGGTTTTTCATTGAGCGATACGGGCTTCTGGGTCGGATGCAAATATTCAGCAGTCGGCAGTCTTTTGGCCAGCCAAATGTCGAACAAATCCAAAATGTCTTCCGGCAAGCGGTTGCCGGTGCCTGTTTCCTTGTTGAGAATCTCATTGAGATTGGTAACTCGCGCAGAAATGTATGGTTTTCCGCGCGTAGCATAGACGCAGGGCTCATAGGCCTTGTTGAAAGCGATTTGGGGCGTCATATTAGCGTTGTTCTTAACCCAAATACAGACTCTTTTGGAATCCAGACCTAGTTCGGCGTAAATGTCCTGGACAAGACCGATGTATTTTTGGTCGCAGAAGTAAAACACATGGCAATCTTTTTCGGAGACTGCCAATGAATTTTCCATAGTAGCCTTCAGAAATTCTCGGTACTCCGCGTCCGTTTTCTTGTCGTTGGCCGAGCCGCCATATTTTTGACTCTTGCCAAGTCCTGAATCATAGTCGTAATTTATGTTATAGACAGGATCTGAGAGCGTGACATTGATCTGGTTTTCCCCGACAAGTCTTGTGACTGTTTCCAATTGGGTGGAGTCACCGCAAATTAGGCGATGGTCGCCGAGGGGAAAATATGTCAATGGTACATATCAAACTTTGCCCCAACTACTCCACGACAGGCAAATAGGTACAACGGCAGAAGCCCATCTCGTGAGCACAGTCTTTGCAGGGTAATGGCCGCGTCTTGATCGCCTCTTCCACGGTGTGAATCTTGCCTTGCTGACTCTTGCAATGTTCGCAGGAATTGGCAGTAACCAGAATTTCAACCTTGGAAACCACTCCACTCTGTTTGTATCCCAGCAGGTTGTTGATATTGGAGGTATTCAGCTGATCGGATATTTTTTTGATTTGTTCTTCGGTCATATTTTTCTTAAGTTCTATACATCGCATATACTCCATAATGTTCCGAAAAAACGGAAGTATATGGATTATATAAGCTTCTCCTCTATTTTTCGTATTTTCTCCTGATCAACTTTTTCCTGCGCCTTATTTTTCTTGCCATTTATATAATTATCTCCCTCACCGAACAATTTGTCCTTGAGAAATCCAGCGAATGCCTGCATTTCCTTTCTATATCCGTCTAATCTTTTGCCCAGCGATTCTTTTTCCTCGTCGGATAATTTTAAGTCATTAATATTTCTGTAATCCTCTCCACCATTGAATATTTCAAAGCTTCCTTCCACCATATCGTCCATATTTTCAGTGTCCGCCTTTATTCTCACATTATCGGCGACTTGTCGATTTTTATAAAAATCGTCTAGGATTTCTTTAATGATATATAAAAACTTTCCACTTTCCTCCCTCCATTTTTGATAATCTTCCGTTTCGCCATTTTTTTCACATTCATGAAAAGCTTCCCAGTAGGCGTCCACATTGAACATTCTCTTGACTTCCTCTACTGGCATATTGCATTTTTTGGCAACTTTTTCAAAGGCTTCATTTTGACCAACAAATCTTTCTTCTGGTTCATTTAGCGCCTCGATCCGAATCCAAGGCGCGCTCATGCCACTATCAAAATGCCCCTCACATGATTGGCCGGTATTTATATTAAAAGCGTTTAAAGCGATGACTGCGTCCTTTATGCCGTCATCAATTCCATGACCTTCAGCATCAGCGATATGTTTTATTTCATTTCTAGCTTGATCCCATCTTCCTTGTAACACATTTTTCTCACTGACTTTCTTCTCGTCTTTATCAACATTTTCACTCTTCGAAATTTTCTTTTCTATTTGCAAATCATTCAGTATTGTTATTTCTTTTTTAGCCATACTTTTTATCATTCGCCCAACATCTTCTTTATTTTTCCAAATTCCTTGTTTTCTATAAGACGCGGGTCAATAATTCGGGAAGCGGCAACCTTGTTATATATGAATGTAAAAAGAAAGTAGAGTACCGATCCGGATAAAATTGCTGTTCCGCCGAATCTTAGCAGGTCAAAAAAAGCGAAACTGATACTTTCTCCATGCAACACAGATAAGCCAGATTTATCAAATAGATTTATTTCAAATCCATAAACTGATCCCATAGCAATAATCGAAGCAATCGCACTAATAACGAAAATGAATTGTAGAATATTTAATTGCTTCTGGGTTCCTTCTTGATACAACAGATTGATTAGATTGAATGTATTTGAGACATAATTTTCGGTCATACTCCAAAGATTTTTTATATAACTTGATGTTCGCTTCAATGATTCTAATGACTCCATGAAATGGCGCGTTATTTTATCATCAGATTTTAGCTTGATAATTTGAGCACATTCTACTGCCTCATTATTTAAAACATTATCAATTTGTTCAAGGCGCGATTTGAAAAATATTATTTCATTATTAACTTCCATAAGTGTGTCACGATTAAGTGATAAATCGCGATAGCGTATTTTTCCTTTCGATTTTACCTTATCAACTTCCTCCCAAATAAATCGATGCAGATCAAGAACTTTTTGAAATTGGCTTTTTGCATCATTGAGGAGATAGAAAGTTCTAACCAAATCAATACTATTCTTAGCATTTCCATTTATGACAATCATGCTCTTTCCGTAATAAATGCTGGATTCGTTATTGCTTATTTCCTGCCCAATTTCTTCATTATGTTCTGCAAAAAATCTTTCAATTTCCTGTTTTGTTGCTCCTTCCGTCAGAATAACATACGGCAAGACTGATTTCAGTGCAATAAATATTTTAGGAATTGGCGCGCCCTGACTATACAAAAAACCAAAAGCTTCAAACATTTTATTCAGGGTAAAATCAACCAGGGATTTCATTTCTTGGTTTATTTTTTCAGGAAGAGGTTCAATACCCATTAGAACTAATCCGTTTTCATGATATTCGAGATCGTATTTGCCTAATTTGGCAACAAGAATTTCATGTCCTCTTTCTTTAGTTATCGAAATAGCAGATGGGTTGAGATCTTTTTTGTATTTCAATAATTTTTCCTTGTTTAGGGATAGATGGCTTCTGCCCTCAGTAAGAAAAAGGTGAAGTTCCCTAAGATGCAATTGAGTTCTCGAGTACCAACTACCAATAAATATTTTTTTAATTTCTATCATTTTAATTGATGTTTTTTTATGATTTATGATTTTATTTCTTTTACTGCTCCCTCCAATTGTATTCGTAGGATGGATTTTCACCATTTGTAGGAAAATATTTATCAACCAAACTTTTGGCAATCGAAACAAACCGCTGTTGCGTTTCATCCTTATTTTTCGTAACCTTGGAAACTTCATTTTCAGCAAAACCAATATCCCGCTTCCTATCCTTTTTTGTAATACCATTTCTCTTCCTCCAATTGTCCAGAGCTTCTGCAGGATCTCCTCCGACATAATACACTAGGTGCTTTGGCTTTGATTCCGGATGTTGTTGAAAATAATTTTCCCAATATTCTTTTGATGGCACCGGATCCGCGGCTAATTTGTAAAGGCTGAATTTATTTTCTCGACAATACTCTGCTATTATTTTTTCATATTCATTCTTTTCATTTTTAGCACCCCATATTTTTGCTAGTTTTTTAAGGATATTTTCGTCTGACAATATTTTTTTCGCAACTTCATCCTTTATGCCAAAACTGTCAAATCTCTTCTCTGTGGCCTCTCCTCTTTCATTCTCAGGTAAATTATCTATTTTATACTGTCTCTGAATGAAATCTTGGACAAAGCCAAGCTGATCAAACCTAGCTTTTAATATTTCCTGCACGCCTTCCGCCAGAATGGGCCTTTTACTTTCGTCAAGCTCATATCGCGATCCGGTTTTCAGATCTACTTTCGCATCTTTCGGAATAAAAGCAATTCCCGCATCAATTGACAACCCTTTTTCTATATCTGGAAAAACATACTGGTCATTGTTATAGCTATCGGTATATCCATCCATTTCGACTTCTGCCAGATTCCCAGCAAACTCATACTGTGAAGCGATTAAGGCCGATGGGAAAGCGAAAAAAACTTCATTATTTCTTTCACTGCCATAAAAACTATCAGCAACATCTTCAACAGCAAAATGCACCGCAGTTAAGTCGGCAAAGCTATTTGGATCTCCCGTTGCCCCACTTACAAATCTCTCATTGATTCTTCCTAGTGCTTCATTTCGCGAAGAACAATTCTCTAGCTCTAAATATTCAGCGACAGCTTCTTCTTTGGAATTTTCTTGTAACTTAATACCCAAGGCGGATTTAAGGTTTTTCTTTTCAAGTACTTTGTATAAAGTGTCATGATACTCACCTAAGCCAGCCCAATGATTATTAAGGCTTGCATGATCACGAATGCCGTGCCTAGTCACATGCGTAAGCATCTCTCCGGGAAATCGCCGCAGAAGCGTAGCATAGTCTTCCATTGAAAGTGAAGTAAGATTTTCTCCTGTGAAATTTTCCGCAATATCTTCTTTGGAGTATGGCAACTCCGCCCATTTCTTCTTTTCTTTGACATAAAAATCCGCAACCATTTTTCTGGTCTCCTCTAGATCCTGTCTGCCTGAGATTGATTCTGAGAGATCATACTCAATGGAAGAATGCTTTCTGCGCTGCGACTGTAGCTCTCCTTCAATTTTTTTTATAGCAAAGAAATCTTTTATTTTAATCAAAAAGTTTGCGTCATTATACGATTCGACTTGATCTCGTAGAGCTTCAATTTTTTTGATGGTTTCACTTTTTTCTTGCTCTATTTCTTCAATTATATTTTTGTCCGCAAAATGCCTTCTCCTTTTTTCACGGATTTCTTGAGCAAGTCGAGATCGCTTCTCCGGAGATTCTCGTTTTGAAAAATTTTTTATAAATCGTGACTGATCTTCCATGGTTATATTTTCCACAAATTAGTTTTCGGTTAAATTCATGTAGGCATGAGCTTCCACGGCCTCAGGATTTTCCTTGAATGATTCATATAGCGCCTCGCCCATTCTGCAAACATCGCTATCAAGATTTAACAAGTCGAGCTTGTCAGTCAGTGAACTTTGGGACATAATATCCTCCAGTGTTATAGAATTTATTCTTTCCTTGATTGAATTTTTATCCTCCTCCGGCAATTGAACTCTCTCCACAGAAAGACGGAGCAAACTTTTCAAGTCACTGACGCTTTCTCTAAATTTCTTTCGCTCATCTAAATTCATATCTTTCAATATTTCAATGGCGCATGTTCTAGCCAATTCCTTATTGATAGCAATGTCATCCAACTTTTCCTGATCAACAATATTTTTTTCATCCGGAAAAAGACCTGCCAATAAGTCGCGCGTTTCGCTTATTAATTCCCGACTATGTTCGGATAATTCCTTCCTCTCATTTTGCATAGATTTCTTTATATTGTCCTCTGGTTTATAATTTCTCTCGCTGATCATCTTGGCTAAATTTAATAATTATTCATTTTTTCCATAATCACTATATATTTCTCGGCGTCGAATTTTATACTTATCAGCATCCTTTTCCATCTTGCTCAACATAGCCATTTCTGCCTCGGTTGCAGATTCTTTTTTCTGAATTGCCTTCATTCTGTTTTCTATGGATTTTTGCCTTCTGGACAATATTAAGTCTTTGCGGCTAAATTCAACAAATTTTTTATCCGTAACTATATTTTCGATTCTTTTTTGATAGTCTGTTTTTTCCGCTGATTTTTTGTCTCCAATCGCCAACTCTATTATAACATTTTTTCCTTCAATTTTCTCTTGATTCAACATTTCATCAGTAATTTGCTCCTTTTCTTTGCCCTCCAAATCGCCAATAAATTTTTTCAGCTGATCATAGGATTGCTGTCCAAATAGCCCAACTGCTTCCTGATGTATCGCTGATTCTTGAACCTTTATATTAACTTTCCCATTTTGACCGATTGAAACTTCAGGCCTATTTCCACAAATACGCCCCACCGAAAATTTATAACTATTTTCACCTAGGCCGGACACCGCTTTTGTGAGTGCCTCCTTGTCATCCTCCGAATAATTTTCATTACCTTTAATATCGGCAACCAGTTTGTTTTTAACATTTTCAATCATGTCTTTGTCTCCAATTTCTCCGGCTGTTTTAAGCAAACGCATCGCCTTCAAGGATTCCGGCACAGAGTATAAGAGTTCCGGCAATTTATCTTCAAAGGCGTGTGTATTGTCAGCCAAATGAATTGCTGACAATAAATTCTCTTTCCGAGCTGACGGATCTCCATCGTTAACATGAAATTCAACTTTTGAATCATCGTGCTCCAAAACTCCTTGATGCAAGGTGGCAAGCTGCTCTTTGGAAAAAATTTTCCCCAGCGCATCATCTGGGCTTTCACCCATTTGTCGCAAAATTTTTGCTGAAAGCAAATTATGACCTTTGTCGGCTGGCAGATTGCCCTTATTAACTTCCTCTCTGACTGGATCAGTAGCATATCCAAGATCGTGCATAAGCATAATTTGATGACCCATCATCCTATCAATCGCTTTGACCTCCTGTCCTTTTTCCGCCAAGCTGTCCAGCATCTGCTCGGTCATTTTGATATTAAACCCAACCACATGTCGAATACCGTGATCGCCAAGCATATTTTCTGAAGCTACGCGATCCTGAAAAGTCATCATCTCGACATTTTTTCAACTAATTTTAATATTTCAGAAGCATCTACATCCTTGCTTATATCGCCCTCAGCTTGAGCCTGCTCCATGAGGCTGAGGTAGCGTTCGGTTTGCATCGCCATTGTCTCGTGCTTTTCAGGATTAAATCGCCCTTTTTCTTTATTGAGAAACAGCGCATCAAGACTATCTTTAATTTTATCCTGAATAATCTTTTTTGTTTCAGGATTAAATTTCTGGTTTTCCAACTCAGGAATAGCCTCCTTTTTTATACCACTTACCGCCACATATTCTGCGATTTGTTTTTGAATATAATCTGCGTTACTTCTCTCATCATCATATCGCTTGTCCAACCCTTTGGCCTTCTCGACTTTTTTCGATAAATACACTTGCTCACTCTCCGCCAGCGTTTTTTCAGCTTCCTTATTTTCTTGTTTTTCTTCGGGAATTTCAACTCC
>Ga0210051_1003082_pt1 | contig 16725 bp, 15 predicted proteins | sample CryGey092014_all_FD_185464 | JGI IMG/M metagenome (GOLD analysis project Ga0210051, IMG submission 185464) | Groundwater microbial communities from aquifer - Crystal Geyser CG23_combo_of_CG06-09_8/20/14_all (SPAdes) (version 2) | ecosystem: Environmental > Aquatic > Deep subsurface > Groundwater... | reverse complement strand
GAAGATGTCGCACATTATCAATGGAACAACAAAATGGTGGACAACGGATAGCGGTGCAAATTACTCCTGGGTGGGAGGAGGTGGTCCTGCTCTCAATCTTCCTACTACGACTACAAACGACCCCATTTATATGAAAGATACAAGTTTGACGAATTACGATGACGGAACCTGGGATAGATGGACTCGTTATGCTATCGACGATAAAGGAAATTTACTTAAGCGTTCTGAAGTTGGAACGACCTTTAGATTACTTACAAAGCAGAATATGGAAGTAAAAATTGAGGCGAGCGAATTTAAAGGGGACATAGACGTAGTTTTGTGTCCTCAAATCCTTTACAATGCGAATGTAGTAAAATAGGGGGGAGGAGAATAATGAGAAAAAGAATTTTATGGATAATTGTAGTTTTGCTTTGGTATTCAATACCCGTATTTTCAGCAGAATTTGTTCCTGTTTTTGATTTACATCTACTTGGAGGGCAATCCTGGTTTCAGAATGAAATGAGTTCTGCGGGCGTGAATTTTAATTTAAATTTTACTCCTGCCTTGAAATTCAGCGAGAGTTTATCATTTCTTCCTGTTTACAGTGGATGGTATTTAGGGAACAAACAGATGGCTCAGCTTGAAGGTGGAGGTTTCCTTTATCAGGAAACACAGGACCATATTCTCAATTTAGAACTTCTTCATAAACCCATTCCCGAGATAAAGTCTAGATTAAGTATGGGCTATAAAAAAGAATGGGCAAAGGAAACAAAAGACGAATTCTGGGGGACGGGGCTATATGATTATGATAAGGTTAGCATTGGAATTCAGCAAGAAAGACAATTTACGCGTTGGAAATTTCAACCAGTGATTAAGGGAGGGGTAGATGTATATGCAGTTTTTTATCCAAATTATAATTCCTTAGCGAGTGAAGTGGGTAAGGAAGTGGCAGGCAGGAAAATGCTTGACCATCTGACTGGCGAGATATTTTTCAACGAGGCAATTCTTCTTACTGATAGTTTGATATTAAGAGGGGATTATGCTTTCTCTTATGGCAATTTCTTTGAACAGTACGTGATTACAGAGAGCGCAGATTACTCTGCGAATAAGAGACAGGACTACATAAATGAGCTGGGTTTGGACTTAACCTATTTTATTCCCTTGCCATTTGAAAATTTAGAAAGCACCTTGGGTTTGAATTACAGAGCAAAACTTAATCAATCCAGCCAAAATCATTATGATGTGGAAAGATATATATTTATCCCGCATTTTTATGATTATCTGCAGCATAAAATTGGACCCCAGATTACTTTTACCCTTATTCCTTCCAATCTAAGCATATCAATTTCTTACGATTATGCGCACAAACAGTTTTTTGAAAGATTGGCACAGAATAGTACCGGAGATTATCTTGCTGAAAAGATGGATTGGAGTCTGCATAATTATGGGTTAAGAATCAGTTATCCGATTTTGAAAAGTTTATCTGTAGAGATTAGCGGAGGACTTCAACAGTCAATTTCCAATAACAGATTTGAAAGGATTTACCGCTACAATTATGTTAGCGCAAATTATCTCGCAGGTATCGCCTGGGAATATTAAACAAGTGCTTCACCAAAGTGTCGGCTATATCCAGAAATAAAAATCAACCTTTAAAATTCATTTGTAAATATTCAATTCCGTATCCTCCAGCGCATTAGCGATTTCTTCTTTGGTTTTCCTGCTGTAGCGCAGGGTGGTTTCAATATGCTTATGCCCGAGCGCTTCCTTAACGAGGATTAAATCTTTGTGTTTGTTGTAGAGATTTGTGGCAAAGAGATGACGCAGGTCATGGCAGGAGAAATCAGACATTCCTGCCTTTTCCATATATTTTTTTACGATATCGTGAATAGTCCTACCTGAAAGGGCTTTTCTTTTCTGTGAAAGAAAAAGAACTTTTATCAATGGCAACGCCAGTCTCACTTTTAAATATTCCGAAAGGGCTACTCTCGCTGTTTTATTCAGCGGTACTTCCCTTGGTTTTCCGCCTTTGCCGGAAGGAATTCTTAACATGCCTTTCCTCTCACCTGTTTCAATGTCACCGATTTCGATATGCGCCAGTTCTGACAATCTCAGCCCGCACTGCACAAAAAGCTGGATTATGGCGAAGTCTCTCTTTCCCATGGCAGATGTTTTGTTTACAGAGCCAAAGAGTCTCAGTGCCTGAACGTGCGTAAGAACTTCCGGGGCTTTTTGACTTTCAATTTCAAGATGCGATAAATTTCGCGACAAATTTTCCCGAATTAGTTCTTGCTGATGAAGAAATCTGAAAAAGCTGCGCAGGGCAGCAATATGTCGGTTGACAGTAGCGGGCTTCTGGCGTTTGACCACCTGCAGGTGAGAGCGATAAGCAAATAAATCAATATCCTGGATTCGGGAGATTTCAACCGGCTTTCTGTAGGTTGTTTCATACCATAGTGTAAACATTTTTAAGTCATGCAGATAATTGCGAATAGTGAGTTCTGACTTTCCTTCACTCGCCAACTTCTTCCTGTAAAAATCCAATACCTCAATCCATTCCATGTTTTACCTCCCAGTTGATATTATATGCAGTTTTTTCCTGTCTTATTCCGGTCTTTTTATGCCTGTTCCTGCCCAAAACAGCAGCCAAAACCACATCCAAGATACATTATACGTGGTTTCTCTGCTTCAAAATCAGTAGTTGTAGTGTGTATATAAATCTTGTGGCACCAGTGGCTATTGGAAATACTTTCTGAAATATTGATTTATTTTTGACTATTTTATAAATTTATGATATACTATAAATTGCAGAGAGTTGATATTCGAGAAAAAGAAGGGGCGGGGATGAATTAATAAAATAGGTTGGGGCTACCTACATCCACCACCAAGACTGGTGAGGTCTAGAATGAAAATGTAGTTTGGGGATGAAAAAATGAGCCCGCCTTCTTTTCTGCGCAAGAGATAATTAAGTGATGTGTTTCTATAATTCCTTTTATATGTTTGTAATGAAGTAGAGAGTAGGAGAAATTATATGTCTAATGGTGATCTTAACTGGATAGCTAATTTCATCTGGAGTATTGCGGATGATGTTCTGCGAGATGTTTATGTTCGGGGTAAGTACCGAGATGTTATTTTACCCATGGTTGTTATACGGCGGCTTGATGCTGTTTTGGAGCCAACGAAACAAGCTGTTTTAAAAATGAAAGAAAGTCTTGATAAGAAAAAAATAACAAATCAAGATGCCGCCCTTCGAAATGCTGCCAGCCAGGCTTTTTATAATACATCGCCATTTACACTTCGCGATCTTAAGGCTCGAGCAAAACAACAGCAACTCAAGGCTGATTTTGAAGCATACCTCGATGGCTTTTCGCCAAACGTGCAAGAAATTCTTGAGAAGTTTAAATTTCGTAATCAAATACAAACTTTGGTTGAAGCCGATATTTTGGGTTATCTTATAGAAAAGTTTTTAGACAGTTTCGTCAATTTAAGTCCAAATCCGATTTATAATCAGGATGGTAGTGTTAGGCTTCCAGCTTTGGATAACCATGCTATGGGGACTATCTTTGAAGAGCTTATCCGTCGGTTTAATGAAGAAAACAATGAAGAGGCCGGAGAGCATTTTACTCCACGCGATGTTGTACGTCTTATGGCCAAATTGATATTTCTTCCTGTTGCTGATCAAATCGAGTCTGGTACATATTTAGTCTATGATGGGGCGTGTGGCACTGGCGGTATGTTGACTGTGGCAGAGGAAACCTTGGATGAACTAGCAAAACAACATAACAAGGAAGTATCTATTCATCTCTTCGGTCAAGAAATTAACCCTGAGACTTATGCTATCACTAAAGCAGATCTTTTACTCAAAGGTGAAGGCGATGAAGCTGAAAATTTTAAATGGGGTTCCACGCTTTCTCAAGATGGTTTTCCCATAAGAGAATTCGATTTTATGTTGTCCAATCCTCCCTATGGTAAAAGCTGGAAAACAGACCTTGATCGTATGGGCGGAAAGAGCGATATTAAAGATCCTCGTTTTATTATCGAGCATGCCGGAGATCCGGAGTTTAGCTTTATTACTCGTTCGAGCGACGGACAACTCATGTTTTTGGTAAATAAATTGAGTAAAATGAAACATGATACAAAACTTGGAAGCCGAATCGCGGAAGTTCATAACGGTTCATCACTTTTTACGGGCGATGCCGGGCAAGGGGAGAGCAATATACGTCGTTGGATTATCGAAAATGATTGGCTGGAAGCCATCATTGCACTTCCGCTGAATATGTTCTACAACACAGGCATATCTACTTATATCTGGATTCTTACAAACCGCAAGGTCGAACATCGCAAGGGCAAGGTTCAACTTATTGATGCCACTGATTGGTATAAACCCTTACGCAAGAATCTTGGCAAAAAGAATTGTGAGCTATCGGAAGATGATATAAAGCGAATCTGCGATACGTTCCTTTCTTTTAAAGAAACAGAGCAATCCAAAATTTTTTCCAACGAGGCTTTTGGGTATTGGAAGATTTCAATTGAAAGGCCTCTTCGTCTTAGCGTGGATTTATCAACCGCAAATATTAATCACTTTAACGAGATTTGCAAAGAAGCTGATGAAGAGCCTCTTGCCAAATTGGTGCAGCGTCTTTCTAAAACAATCGGTCCCGGACCTCATATGGATTTTAATATTTTTATGGAGTTTGTTGATAATGATGCCAGTGAACATAATGTAAAGATGACAACCAAAAGACAGAAGCTTTTAGAAACAGAGTTGGCAAAAAAAGACGAAAATGCAAAGCCAGTTGTTAAAAAAGTACATAAGCGCAATCAGGTTGAACCCAATCCTACCGAGGGTTTATTTGCCGTAAATTTCAATGGGAAAGAGCGGATAGTTGAGTATGAACCGGATACCGATCTCAGGGATACTGAGCAAATATCATTTCTTGAAAAGGGGGGTATCGAGGCTTTCTTTCGCCACGAAGTTTTACCATATGTACCCGATACTTGGATTGATACCAAGTCTTCAAAGATAGGTTACGAGATATCGTTCACCCGTTATTTTTATAAACCGCAACAGTTGCGCACCATGGAGGAGATAAAGGATGATATCCTATCTCTAGAGAAGGAAACAGAAGGATTGTTAAAAGAGATTATTGGGGGAGGTAAACAATGAAGGCAGCGGAAGCAAAACTACTTGAATTTATCAAAAAATCACCGCAGTTTGCCATCCCAATATACCAGCGTACCTATAGCTGGACTGAACGCGAGTGCAGGCAATTATGGGATGATATTATTCGTACCGGGCTTAACGATAAGATTGCCACCCATTTCATTGGTTCCATTGTCTACATCGAGAAAGGGCTTTATCAGGTTTCCAGTCAGGAACCACTCTTGGTGATTGATGGTCAACAGCGATTAGCTACAGTAAACTTGTTAATTGAGGTTCTTGCCCGGCACCTAGGCGAGAAGGAGCCGGTGGATGGTTTTTCGGCCAAGAAGTTGCGAAGTTATTACCTTCTTAACCCACTTGAGGATGGTGAACGCCATTTCAAGTTGCTCCTTTCGCAAACCGACAAGTCTTCACTTTTGGCTCTTGTAGAACAACGCGATCTGCCCGAGAATCATTCAATACGCATAAAGGAAAATTTCGAGTTTTTTACGGAAGAAGTTACTGCTCTAGGAGATAAGTTGCCTATATTGTGTAAAGGTCTTGTTAAATTATCGATAGTGGACATTTCCCTTAGTCGTGACCAGGATAACCCCCAGCTCATTTTCGAGAGCATGAACTCCACTGGGCGCGAACTGACCCAGGCGGACTTGATCCGTAATTTCATACTTATGGGGCTGGAGCTTCCGCTTCAAACCATGCTTTACGAACAGTATTGGCGACCGATGGAGGTGGGTTTCGGGCAGGAGGCATACACCACTCACTTTGATAATTTCATGCGGCATTACCTTACTGTAAAAACTGGTGAGATTCCAAAAGAGCGCGAGGTATACGAGGCATTTAAAGCTTACGCCCGTCCTAAGATCGCGGAAGCAGATGTGGAAACACTGGTTAAGGATATACGTGCCTTTTCCAGCTATTTTTGTGCTATGGCGTTAGATGCTGAGCCTGACGACGATCTTAAAACTGCGTTTCACGACCTTCGTGAGCTGAAGGTTGATGTGTCCTATCCATTTCTATTAGAGTTATATCACGACTATGCCAGCAAAACGCTTTCCAAGACAGATTTACTAGTTACGGTGGAGCTGATAGAATCCTACGTTTTTCGTCGTGCTGTCTGTGCTATCCCAACAAATTCCCTAAACAAGACTTTTGCGACTTTCACAAAGATGTTAAATAAGGATCATTATCTGGAGAGTATCCAGGCACACTTCTTACTTTTGCCTTCGTATCGGCGTTTTCCAAATGACGATGAGTTCAAGCGTGAACTGCAAGTAAAAAATTTATATAATTTCCGCAGCCGAAGTTATTGGTTGCGTCGACTGGAGAACCACGGGCGCAAAGAGCGTGTTTCGGTGGATGAATATACTATCGAACATATTTTACCCCAGAATGAGAACCTCTCCGACGCCTGGAAGATAGCATTAGGTCCTGAGTGGGGGCGCATCCATAAAACTTGGCTACACACGCTTGGGAACCTGACTCTTACCGGCTACAACTCGGAATACAGCGACCGTCCCTTCATTGAGAAGTGCGATATGCATGGCGGTTTCAAGGAAAGTCCGTTAAATCTCAATCAGGGACTCGGCCTGCTTAAAACCTGGAATGAGGAAACAATCCGTCAGCGTGCCGAAAGGTTGGCGGAGGAATCTGTAAATGTTTGGAGTTTTCCTTATTTGGATGCTTCTGTGCTAAATACTTACCGGGTAAAACCTGTGTTGGCGACCGGCTATACTATTGACAATTATCCATATCTCGTTACAAATCAAATGCGCGAGATTTTCGAGGCCTTTCGCAAGGAAGTATTAGCGTTGGATCCATGTGTAAATGAAGAGTTTCTAAAGCATTATGTGGCATATAAGGCAGAAACAAATTTTGTGGATGTGGTACTTCAAGCCAAGCGGTTGAGGCTGTCGCTAAACATGGCTTTTCATGAGGTTAACGACCCGAAGGGATTATGCAAGGATATAACTAGCGTCCACCATTGGGGAAATGGCGATGTAGAAGTAGGTCTATCCTCACTTGACGAGCTACCATATGTGTTGGGTTTAGTGCGGCAGGCTTTCGAGAAACAGATGGGCAACGGGGAGAATGAATGATCGGCAACCTCAAATCTTACTCTAAATATAAAGAATCAGGAGTGCCTTGGCTAGGAGAGGTGCCGGCACATTGGGATGTACTTCCAAATCGAACGCTGTTCGTTGAAGTGAAAGAGCGTGGGCATATCGATGAGCAATTGTTGTCGGTAACAATTTCACAGGGTGTAATTCGACAATCCGATTTACTTACCAATAGCTCAAAGAAGGATTCATCAAACGAGGACAAGACTAAATACAAGATTGTTAACCCTGGAGATATTGCCTACAACAAAATGCGTGCGTGGCAAGGGGCGGTTGGTGTGTCGCAATATCGAGGAATTGTTAGCCCAGCATATATTGTAGTACGACCACGAGATAAACAGAATGCCATGTATTTTCATTACTTGTTAAGGACTCCCGTCTTTGCAAAGGAATCTGAGAGATGGTCTTACGGTATTACTTCAGATCAATGGAGTTTAAGGTCTGAACATTTCAAGATGATTTATTGTTCCGTGCCGTCTGAATCCGAACAATCTATAATCGTGGAATTTTTAGACAATATCGACTTTCGAATCCGTCGCTACATCCGTGCAAAACAGAAGGTCATAAAACTTTTAAACGAGCAGAAACAGGCGATAATCAACAAGGCCGTTGCCCGCGGCATAGATCCTAATGTTCGCCTTAAGCCATCAGGTGTTGACTGGTTAGGAGACATCCCAGAACACTGGAATTTACGCAGACTCAAATTTCTAGTAGATAATGTGAATAAGCAAACCTCATCAAAAATGGACGAGGAGATTTATATTGCCCTTGATCAAATTGAAAGCTGGACGGGGAAAATAAGTTTTCCAGAAGCAGAAGTAATATTTGAAAGCCAAGTTAAACGTTTTCGCGCCGGAGATATATTATTTTGCAAGCTAATACCTTATTTGGCAAAAGTTACTCGTTCCAAACAAAATGGTGTATGTGTGGGGGAACTCTTAGTTTTGAGATCACAAAGAGCGGATTTACTTCCTGAGTTTATTGAACAAAAGTTGCGTTCTGTCCAGATAATCAATATTGTTAATAGCTCGACATTTGGGGCTAAGATGCCAAGAGCGGATTGGTCGTTTATTGGGAATCTTTTAATTGCGTATCCTGATTCGACTCAGGAGCAAAAAACTATATTAGATTTTATTGATAAGAACACGCAAAGACTTAGTTTGGCGATCGAACAAATTCAAGAAGAAATCAACCTTTTTATTGAATATCGAACTCGCATAATATCAGATGTTGTAACCGGCAAAGTAGATGTTCGGGGTATTCAATTACCAGAAGTTGAAGATATTGGTGAACCAGAATCCCAAGACGAACAAGAAATCTTAGGTGAGGTTGAAGATAGTGAGGAGGTAATGAATGCCGACGAGTGATACAAGCGAAAAGAGACTTGAAGGATTGATCTGCGCTTCACTTACCGGGCACCCCTACGACCTGAATCTTGCAGGCGGTGTTGTGGCTGAACCTACCGCGCCATACGGGGGTGAGGGATACATCAGTGGCGACACTGCTGACTATGACCGCGACTACGCAATTGACATTAAGAAACTTATTTCTTTCATTGAAATCACGCAACCCAAAATAATTGATGTTCTTAATTTAAGTTCGGATTCTCCAAAGCGTCAGCAGTTTCTTGCCCGACTTCAGGGTGAGATTGCCAAACGAGGCGTGATTGATGTACTTAGAAAAGGTATTAAGCATGGCCCTCACTCCATAGATTTATTTTATGGCACACCGACCCCGGGAAATAAAGAGGCTGTAAAACGCTTTTCTGAGAATATCTTTAACGTGACGCGTCAATTACGTTATAGCAAGGATGAAACTCATCTTGCCCTGGATTTGTGTGTTTTTATAAATGGCCTACCCATTGCCACATTTGAGTTAAAAAACAGTCTCACCAAACAGACAGTTGAAGATGCTATCCAGCAATATAAACGGGATCGGGATCCACGTGAACTTTTATTTCAATTCGGCCGTTGCATGGTTCACTTTGCCGTAGATGACCATGAGGTGAGAATGTGCACTCATCTAACTGGCAAGAGCTCATGGTTTTTGCCTTTCAATAAAGGATGGAATGATGGAGCAGGCAATCCGCCAAATCCGCAGGGAGTAAAGACAGACTATCTCTGGAAGGAAATTCTCACTAAAAAAGGCTTGGCCGATATATTAGAGAACTATGCTCAAATTGTCGAGGAAAAAGACGAACGCACAGGGAGAAAAAAGTTAAAGCAGATATTTCCTCGCTATCATCAACTCGATGTTGTCCGAAAGTTGCTTGCCAAAACAAGAGAGTTGGATGTTGGAGAACGATACTTAATCCAGCATTCTGCCGGGAGCGGTAAATCAAATTCGATCGCGTGGCTATCACATCAGCTTATCGGCGTTGAGAAAAACGGTAAGGCGGTGTTCGATTCAATTATTGTGGTTACCGATCGAAAGGTACTCGATAAACAAATTAAGGATACCATTAAGCAATTTGCTCAAGTGGCTTCTACGGTAGGGCATGCGGAAAATTCGGGGGATCTGAGGAAATTTCTTACTGCCGGCAAGAAAATTATCATTTCAACCGTGCAGAAATTTCCTTTTATTCTTGATGAGATTGGCGATGAGCATCGGAACCGAAAATTCGCCATTATTATTGACGAGGCACACTCGAGTCAGGGGGGCAGGACAACAGCCAAGATGCACAGAGTGCTTGCGGAGCAATCCGCGGAGGAAGGAATAGAGACTTTTGAGGATGCTATTAACCGTATCATGGAATCGCGCAAGATGTTAAAGAATGCGAGTTATTTTGCGTTTACCGCGACTCCAAAAAATAAGACCCTTGAAATTTTTGGCGAGGCTTATAGAGAAGGAGAAAAGATTAAGCATCGGCCATTTCATTCTTATACTATGAAGCAAGCCATTCAGGAAGGCTTCATATTAGACGTGCTAAAGCACTATACGCCTGTCGATAGTTATTACCGCCTTATGAAGACTATTCCGGATGACCCGCAGTTTGATGTGAAAAAGGCTTGTAAGAAATTACGGCGCTATGTAGAATCACATGAACACGCTATCCGTCAGAAATCGGAAATAATAGTAGATCATTTTCATGAGCAGGTGGTCGTTCGTCGCAAGATTAATGGTCAGGCGCGTGCAATGGTGGTTACTGGAAGCATTGAGCGAGCTATCCAATACTATTATGCAATTAAAGACTATCTTTGTGAAATTAAGAGTCGCTATAAAGCCATTGTTGCTTTTTCTGGAGAATATGAGTATGGTGATAAAAATCTTACTGAATCATCACTTAATGGGTTCCCAGGCAATATGATCACAGAACGGTTTCATGAGGAACCCTACCGGTTCCTCATTTGTGCTGAGAAATTTCAGACAGGCTACGATGAGCCATTGCTTCATACTATGTATGTTGATAAGCAGCTTACGGACATAAAAGCGGTTCAGACACTATCTCGGCTTAATCGAGCACATCCACAGAAACATGATACTTTTGTTCTTGATTTTTATAATAGTGTGGATGTTATTCGGGAAGCCTTTGAGCCTTATTACCGCACCACGATATTGAGCGAAGAAACCGATCCTGACAAGCTTCATGATTTACAGGCAAGACTAGACGGCTATCAGGTATATATATGGAAGCAGGTTGACGAGTTTGTGAGACTATATTTAAGCGGTGCAGATCGCGATCGACTCGATCCGATACTTGATGTCTGTGTAGCGCTTTATAAAGAGAACCTTGACGAAGATGGTCAGGTTGATTTTAAAGGAAAATCAAAGGCATTCGTAAGAACATATAGTTTTCTGGCATCAATCTTGCCTTATACAAATGTGGCGTGGGAAAAGCTTTCTATTTTTTTAAATTTTCTTAATCCTAAGTTGCCGGCTCCCATAGAAGAAGACTTATCAAAAGGAATTTTAGAAGCAATAGATATGGATAGTTATCGGGTTGAGGTAAAAGCAACTATGGATATCGCTTTACTTGACAAAGATGGAGAAGTTGATGCCGTGCCAACAAGCGGAGGAGGTAGGAAATCAGAGCCGGAACTTGACTTGCTTAGCAACATTATCAAGACATTTAATGAACAATTTGGTAATATAGATTGGAAGGACGCCGACAAAATATGCAAAGTTATTAGTGAAGAGATACCCGCAAGGGTTTCTGCTGACCGGGCCTATCAAAACGCGATCAAGAATTCTGACAAGCAAAACGCCCGTATTGAACACGACAGGGCATTACAGCGTGTACTCCTAGAGCTCTTTACTGATCACGCGGAGCTGTTTAAGCAGTTTAGCGATAATCCGAGTTTTCGTAAATGGCTGGCAGATTCAATTTTTGCGGTTACATATGCAGCAGGAAAAGAATAGTGTAGTTGAGAAAAATAGAGAAAAAATAGGCAGCGTGTAGATACTCAGTAATTAGGTAATTGTAGGAAGGGATAAGAAAATGCCACTTGCTAAACTTCCGATTAAAAGGTTGGAGCCTTTATTAAGGAAATTTCTTTCCACAAAGGAATATGGAGAAACGAAAAAATACATAAGAGAACTTATGACCTGTAAAAAACGAGGCTATTTAACAAAAATTGATTTAATTAAAGTATGCCGCTGGAAGTCTCCTCGTGCTATACAACATATAAAATCAAATTCTGAGAAGAAAATTTTAAAGATCACGAAAAAAGCTTTCCATACAAAGAGCGAAAAAACAAGACTTGAATATTTAACTTGCCTTTCTGGTGTTAGTGTTCCAATGGCATCATCAATTCTAATGTTGACTGACCCCAAGAGATATGGGGTAATTGATATACGTGTCTGGGAATTATTATACAAATTAGGAATTGTAAAGACAAATCCAGGAGGTGCTAATTTTAAATTTAGAGAATGGTATAGATATCTAATGATTATTCGTTACTTTGCGAAAAAGTTCAAAGTTAAAGCAAGAGACATTGAGAGAACACTTTTCAATATTCATAGGCGTTATCAAAAAGGTAAGTTGTACGCAAATTTATAGCGGCTTCACCATTTGCCCGCTAACGCGTTTTCTCGAGGGAGTCAAGGGTCTCAAAATATTAGACAAAGGAATTGTTATGCATCTAAAAATTTATAACGATTACAGTAATAAAAGTTTTCCTGAAGATGAAAAGGGTGAACCTTTGCCTTGGCAAAGAAAAAATATAGAAGTGGCTGAGATTATGGTTAACCCAGATTCCTTGATAGCAGAGTTAATTTGGGATTTAGTGGATGTCATATCATTACCAGATGAAGTGTTTTTGGATGAGATTAATGAAACATGGTGGGATATGGTAAACAATTCTTTTTTCCCTCCCTTTGCTTTAAAGCCCTGTAGAAAAAATGCAAGAATATATCCTTATCTAAAGAAAATAAAAGAATTAAAAATTTCCGATAATGATCACTTGGTGTTAGGAATAGATTTGTTTGTAGAAGATGTATCTTTACCAAAGGAATTTAATTCAATGAGAGAGCCACATGAGAAGTTGCTCGACAGAGCTTTTCGCTGGACGCCAAAAAAATTAGAGGGTCTAATTTCAAATATAATTGTAAATAACAAATATGAAAATTTCGTTGACGAAGAAATTCGAAACATAAGAAAAAGGACGGGAGTGATTAGAGATAAAGCCGACAAAAAACGTTACTCCGATCTTTTTAAAAGATTTGCTAGGTATAAGGTGCTCCTAGAGGTAATAGAACCTTCGCGGCAAGAGTTTCAAATAAAAAGGGATTACTACTGGATTTATCTTCTCTCCAAAGTTGAGCAAAGGTGCAAAAAAGGTTTGAAGGAAATTGTGAATGAACTTTCTTCATTTACTAAAAAAGATCTCCAATGGCTTGCTGACAAAGGGTATTTAGGACATGTGAATCTTGACGAACCCAAATAGGAACTGAGTTGTGCAAAAGGTATTTTTTCTAGTAAACCACCCCGCAGCTAAATAAATTCTGTTGATAATGCTCTGGTGTGGCTAAGGCCATCTTGTATCAGCCATTATCCTTTTACCTCTGACTATAGTCCTAATTTTATATGTTATAAAATAGGATAAAGGCCTTGACTTCTTGCAGATTTATTGTACTACAAATTAATAGCGAGGAAGAAAGGAGATCCCGCAAATGGGCAAGATCATCGTAAAGAACGTAGTCAAAAGAGAAAAGGGTAAAATGTACTATGTAGACGGCAAAGGCAATCTCTGTGAAGCTAAAATGGCCAAAGGCGGCAAAAGAAAGAAGAAAAAGAAAAGATAGTTATCAGGGGTTTTTCTCTGAGACCCTTTTCATTCTTACGGAAGAAGCTCTCGTATCCTTCAAGGTGTGGGAGCTTTTTTTGTTTCCCACCTAAAATCCTACCTTTAGTGTCCAACCAAAAAGTATTTAAACTCCAGAAGCTATTAGAATTTAACAAATAATTGAATTGCTCAAGCATTGCTTGAGTTAAGTGCACATGCGGAGTGCAAAAATAAGGCTTAATGCTAAGGGAAGAGAGGCTTTCACAGCCTCTTTTTTTTATTTGCAAGGGCCACTAGATTTTCCAGTCCTTCCGGCTTATTCCGTACAAAAAGCCCGAAAGAGGAAAATTTTGATTAGTGTAAACTTTTTCTGTATAAATTCTTTAAATTTTAATGAAAGGAGGCGATTTCTCGTGAAAATAGTTGTAATAAATCAGAGAGATCTTGATTCTTCGTGCTGGTTGATACAAGCATTTGGAAAAGAATATTGCAGAAATTGTGAATATAACGATACAGGAGAGTGCGGCGGAAATACAGGAATTGCAAAAGCCATCAGGGAAGAAAAAATGGAAGTAAAAAGTAGACCATTGACAACATTGTAAAGGAGAATGTATGAAATTGAAAATTAAAAATAGATATACTGGAAACCAGATAGAGCAGGCAGGATATGCAATTGAAGCAATTATTGATTCAGAAAGAGAATATGTTTTAGTCAATGTTAAAACAGGGAAGTCTGTCTATAAAGTGCTGGATATAGGGAATGATAATTACAGCGTTTTAGAAAAACTGCCAAAAAACTTCAAGGGAATTGCTTATAGAATTCAGGAGGCAATGTGAAAATAAAGAAGATTATATTGGATGAAAATAAATGCAGAATAAAGGTTAAAATACTAATCTGGCTGGACAAAAGATGTTTTTCCTTATGGTACAGGATGTGGGGGAGACATTTCTATAATTGCCTTCAGGCAGTTGTAAAGTGGAATAGAACTACAGGATGGCTTTTCAATAATGCGAGATGGAAAACCGGAAATTACGCTTCATTATTCTGGCAGTAAAATATGGAGGATAAAATGGCAAGCATAACAGAAAAAAGGCAAAAATACCTTATCAAAAAATTATGTGATGAAGTGGATGATTTTTATGGGAAAATTGGCGGATATTATTACAGGGCAATTGAAAACCTGAAAGAAGGAATTAAAAAAGCGGTAAGGAAGAATATCTGAAGGAGGTCGGAAATGGATGGTAGACTGGTCGCAGAGTATAAAGGTGATCGCAGGTTTTGTCAGGTTCAGGGACAGAATAGTCTGGAGTTGACTATTGATGCGATAACAAAAATAATGGACAGGGCAAGTGATAGCAATATCTGGGCAAAGGGTAGGATTGAGTTAAGAGACAAGACTGGCAAGATATTAAAGACTATGCCGGAAAAGGAGAACAAAAAAAATGCTAAAACATTTTCAGGTGTGGCTTAGAGGAAGTAGTTTGCATGATATTCGCGCTGAAAGTGAAAAGGACGCTTTGAAGGAGATGAGAGAATGGCTGGGAGTAAAAAGACTTCCACCAGGAACATTTGTCTGCGAGATTCCTCCTGATTATTACGATAAAATTGTAAAGAACAATCAGGAAATAGGAATCGACATAACAAACTGGTAAGTCAGGGAGGTAGCATGAAGTATGTAATAGCGGTTATTTTTCTGGCAATATTGTGTACGGTGGTAGAGTTATGGGTGGAATCAAGGAAGAAAAAGTAGTGAAGATTGATAGGTGAGAAAGGAGGAAGTCGTGAAGATATCAGTGTCGGGCATAGTGACAGCGTGTTCAATTTCAGAGCACCTGTTTGAAATGGGCGAGCAGATTGAATTGCAGGATCTTTTAAGGATTATGAGGCTATTGGGAGAGAAGGGCAAGAACATTTACCAATATTTTTCCAGTAATGCGAAAATCTACTACACTGACAAGGAAGTAACAGAAGATGAGTTTAAAACCGTTCTTTCAAAATCCGGAGAAGATTACAAGATTGAAGACATCGTGAATGAAGAAACAAGAGAAGATTTGCTTGCCAAAGTGAAACCATTGTTGGAATTGAAATGTTCTGCGACAAAGAAGGAAATAACAGAGAAGATTGCGCAGAGAAAAGACATTCTCTTTAAGTATTTCAGAGACAGGATTCTCGATAGAAGATGCAAGGACTGGAAGGGCTTTATTGACGACAAGGAGGTGATTCCTGCCTGTGACCACAGGACACTTCTTATATTTGAAGAAGGAAGTCTTTCGTACAAGCCACTTTTGCCAGAAGGAAAGATTCAATTCTGGGCAGTGGGAAACGAAAAGTTGAAAATAAACAATAACTACGAAACAAGAAGAATAGGCAAAAATCTCTTCATAAACCTGAAAGATTCAGACGAAAAAATCATGGGACTTGTGGAGGAATTGTGGAAAGAAGACCCAAAAGATAGTCTTGCGGTCTCAGCTTTCGAAGAGGGATTGGATGATGAAAATCTTGGATTCCGCCTGCCAGAGGAAATTTCATATTCCACCGACATTGACAACCTTTCCTCTTATTTTGGAGAAAGACACTCATCAAAATTTGAAACTTTTTCGCTTGGACTTGCAGGAAGGCAGGACTTGGAATTTGTGCGCAAGAATCTCAATAAAACCTTCCTGGTTACTCTGGATAATATTAAGGTTTACACAGGCAGGAGTTTCAATAAAGAATCTTTTGAGAAAATTGCCCTGCACCTGAAGGTTGAGCATATGGACGAGAAGAGCATTATCTGTCGCGCAGTGGATGAAAAGACAGAAGAAGCCATATCTGCCTTATGGGAAAGAACAGGCAATATGTACAACAGGGACAAGATGGAATTTAAGGCTGTGCGCTTGGATTAGCGAAAGGAGGAAAAAGATGCTTAGTCAAATTGCTGTGGGATGGAACGAAATCGAGCCGGTGTTCACGTCAAACGTGGCATTGCGCAGGCCTTTCATACTTGTTGGACGCCACGGAACCTGTAAGACAACTACTGCCCGGGCTTTAAGTAGGATATATGGAGAGGATGGATTTCGCTTTTACGACGCTACAAAGGATGACCTGATTTCCATAGCAGGAATACCAATTCCTGAGAAACTGGCAGAAGGCAATCTTGAATTTTCCTGCCACGACAGAAGCATATGGAATGCAAAAGTTATCGTAGTGGACGAACTCACTCGTGCAAACAAAGAAAATCAGAATTTGTGGCTGGAAATATTA
>Ga0210051_1003081_pt1 | contig 16727 bp, 16 predicted proteins | sample CryGey092014_all_FD_185464 | JGI IMG/M metagenome (GOLD analysis project Ga0210051, IMG submission 185464) | Groundwater microbial communities from aquifer - Crystal Geyser CG23_combo_of_CG06-09_8/20/14_all (SPAdes) (version 2) | ecosystem: Environmental > Aquatic > Deep subsurface > Groundwater... | reverse complement strand
TGGCTCGCACTGCGTTTGAGCTGGTTTTAGCCAGCCATCCCGTAGATTGTGCTAATTGCCCCAAAAACGGCTCTTGTGAGCTTCAGAAGATCGCCAAGCACCTTGGTGTAAAGCTTAAGACAAAGAGGTTCAGAAAAGTTCTACCGGCTCTATCAATAGATTCCAGCAGCCCGGTATTTATCTATGACCCCAATAAGTGTGTCCTCTGCGGCAGATGTGTCTGGGTATGTCAGGAAAAGCTGGGCATAGGAGCTATCGGCTTTGCTTACCGTGGCTTTCGAAGAGTGGTCACCACCTTCGCCGGTGAGCCCATTGGCGAATCTAATTGTCAGGGCTGCGGCGAATGTGTTACCCTTTGCCCTACCGGCGCTTTAGCATTCAAGGATGCTAAAGGAGGTAAGACATGGTTATCATAGGTGAGAACATACATGTTATAGCCAGAGCGGTCTCCACAGCAATAAAAGAGAGGGATGCCAAGCCAATTCAGGATTTAGCTAAAGCTCAAGCTGGGGCCGGGGCTGATTATATAGACTTAAACGTTGGTTTCTTAAGAAAAGACCCCGAGGAAACCATGCAATGGGTGGTAAATACGGTTCAACAGGTTACTGACTTGCCTCTTTCCCTGGATACCATGAACCCCGTGGCTATGGAGGCCGGCCTTAAAGTATGCCAGAAAAGGCCTTTGCTTAATTCCGCATCGGGGAAGACAGATTCAAAGGAACAAATGCTTCCCTTAGCCAAGAAATATAACTGTGCTGTAGTCATTTCAGTTTTTACCGACAAAGGTATGCCTCCAGAAGCTGACTCAAAGGTAGAAAGCATCATGGACACAGTTGCCTACGCCAATGAGCTTGGAATCCCTAATGAGGATATCTGGGTTGACCCCATAGTCCTCCCTGTGAGCACTGCCGGTGAGGGACAGAAACTTGCTGTCTCAAATATAGAATTTATGAAGGTAATTCAGGATGTCTTACCCGGAATTAAATCAACAGTGGGACTTTCCAATGTATCTAATGGGGTACCGACAGAGCTAAGGCCAATCCTCAACCGCACTTATCTCATGATGCTAGCAAGATATGGGCTTTACTCCGCCATTGTTGACGTCTTAGATAAGGAACTCATGGGCATGTGTAAGGGCGAGATGCCAAATATTGTCGACCTTATCTACAGAATCATGGATGGAGAGGAGATAGATCTCGATTCTTTATCCCAAAAAGAAATTGATTATGTCAAGACGACCAAGGTTCTTACCGGGGAGACTCTTTATTCTGATGCCTGGCTTGAAAGTTAATGCTTATTTTGTCACCCTGAGCAATAGCGAAGGGTCTAGATTCTTTGGGGAGCCTATCCTGGTGAGCCGAAGCTCTGAACGAAGTGAAGAGGAGATTCTTCGGTCGCTTCTCTCCCTCAGAATGACAAGAGGTGAAGGACTCAGAATGACAGGAAGCGAAGGACTCAGAGCTTACAGGTGGAGTAAAAGGAGGAAATACGAAATCCCAAGCACCAAATCCGAAACAAATTCAAATAAACGAAAACTTAAAATTCAAACTGTTTTGAGCCTTTGGAATTTGAATTTGGAGATTGTTTAGAGTTTGGAGCTTAAGATTTAGAGTTTAACGAATAAGGAGGTGGAAGAATGGAGTATAAAGCACCAATTGAGGCATACTCAGGAGCAGTTAGGGAAATAGCAATTGGGAAAGGGGAGAAAGCTTTAAAGATAGGAGGGGAGAATATTCTCCCCTTCCATTTTTTTGATGAAGGTTCATTGCCTAATCCGCCAATCTTCGCTTTAGAGGTTTGGGATATGGAGCCAATAGATTGGCCAGAGTGGGTACTTGAACCCTTTAAAGATGTTGTCTCTGATCCAGCAAAATGGGCCAGGAAATGCCAGGAGCTCGGTGCCAACGCAGTCTCTCTCTCCCTAATAAGCACCGATCCTGCAGTGAAGGATAGCCCCGCTGCTGAGGCAGCAGTCCTGACAAAAAAGGTAGCCGGGGCAATAAGTGTCCCCCTGATTGTCTATGGCTCTGGGGATGATAAGAAAGATGCCGAGGTTCTCCCCAAGGTTGCTGAGGTATGTGACGGAATGAACCTTCTCATAGGTCCAGTTCAAAAGGAAAACTATGAAGTGGTAGGAAAGGCAATTTTGAACCATGGGCATTCAGCTATTGCCCAAACTCCTCTAGATATAAATTTGCTCAAGGAGTTAAATGTAAAGCTCTGCCACTTTTTCCCTGCCGAGAGGATCGTGATTGATCCCTTATCTTCAGCATTGGGCTATGGTATGGAATATAGTTTTACTCTAATGGAAAGAGTGAAACAGATTGGAATAATCGTTAAGGATAGTATGACGCAGATGCCCATGATTGCTAATCTTGGAGGTGAGTGTTGGAAAACGAAGCAAGCTAAAGAGAGCAAAGAGCAAGGATTATTATGGGAGGGGATGACAGCTCTTTCCCTTCTTTTAGCCGGGGCAAACATCCTTATTTTAAGACACCCCGAGAGCTTAAAGTTAGTGAAAGAAACTATGGGAGGCGAAATATGGCAGAAGTAAAAAAGCTAACAAGGAAATCAGAAGAAATTCGGGAGCTAATAAAAGCGGAGATTCCCTGGGAGCCAGTTGGTCCTACCCCAATGCCTGAGATTCCTGACCTTAGATCCTGGGATATGAGGCTCCTCAAGACTTATAAGCCTTGGTATGCTCCCTTCTGTGACCTTTGCTGCCTCTGTACTTATGGTAAATGCGACCTTAGTCAAGGAAGAAGAGGGGCTTGTGGACTCGATATTGCCACTCAGCAGGCAAGGATTATTCTCCTTGCTTGCTTGATGGGATGCTCGGCTCATGCCGCCCATGCCGGGCATATCCTTGAATTCTTGATCGAGAGGCATGGTCCCGATAAAAAGATCGATCTCGGCACATATATCGAGCTTGAGGCTCCAAATATACGCACTGTTACCGGCCTAAAGCCGGAGACTTTGGGCGACCTCAAGACAGTTATAGAGTATGTCTACAAGGAGATTACTCATCTTCTCGATTCCACCCACTTTGGACAGGAGGGAAGCTATCTCGATTATGAATCGAAGGCTCTCCACGCTAGCATGCTGGATCATGTGGGTATGGAAGTGGCCGATATCGCCCAGATTGTGGGATTTAATTACCCTACCTCGGTTGCTGATACCCCTATGATAAACATGGGATGGAACTCAGTAGATAAATCTAAACCGGTGATCTTGTTGGTTGGACATAATCCTGCCACTTCTTGCACTCTCATCGATTACCTGCAAGAGAATAACCTTTATGATAAGGTTGAGGTGGCCGGCATTTGTTGCACTGCCCTGGAGACAACGAGATATTCTGATAGGGCAAAAATTGTAGGGCCTCTCTCAAGGCAGCTTTTCTTTATTAGATCTGGAATCGCCGATGTCATAATGACCGATGAGCAATGCATTAGAACTGATATGCCCATAGAGGCAGGCAAGGTTGACTCACGAGTTATCGCCTGTTTGGACAAGGCCATGTATGGACTCGAAGATGCCACTGAGTGGGATACGGAAGAGACAGTGAAGCAAATGGTGGAGGATAAAAAGCACTTCGCTATCCTTGACCCCAAAAAAGCGGCTGAGGTGGCGGCTAAGGTTGCCATGGAGATTGCCCCCCAAAGAAGGAAAGAATGGATAACAGAAGAGGAAGCTACAGAGCTGGCGAAAAAATGCACTCAATGCGACATGTGTGAGAGAGTATGCCCTAATCTGCTCGGGCTTGGCAAGGCAATGAAGGACATCTCCGAAGGGAACCTCGATGAGCCTCAGAAGCTATTTAATAAGTGCATTGGCTGTGGCAAGTGCGACCAAGAGTGCCCACAGCATATTCCCATCCTCAGGGTAATGCAGGTGGTAGCAAGCAAGGAGACCTGGAAGATAAGGGCCGGGCGCGGTCCTATTATGGATACCGAGATAAGAAATGTCGGGGCACCGATAACTTTGGGCACAATCCCCGGGGTTATCGCCTTTGTTGGTTGCTCCAACTACCCTGATATAGAGGATGTCGCTGACATGGTGGATGAGTTTGCTCGAAGGAAATACATTGTTGTCCTCACCGGCTGTGCTGCTATGGTGGCTGGGATGAAAAAGGATAAAGATGGCAAAACAGTCTACGAGAAATATCCCCCTGATTTCGATGCCGGAGGCGTGGTAAACGTTGGCTCTTGCGTATCCAATGCTCATATTACTGGAGCAGCGATAAAGATAGCCAATATCTTCGCTGCCTTGCCGTTACGGGCAAACTACGAGGTTATGGCTGATTACGTTCTTAACCGAGTGGGTGCTGTTGGTGTAGCCTGGGGAGCAATGTCCCAGAAGGCAGCTTCCATCGGCACGGGGTGCAATAGACTGGGCATACCAGTGATATTGGGACCGCATTCCGCCAAGTACAGGAGACTATACCTGTCAAGGAAGGAAGAGGACGACTGGAGAGTCATGGATGCCAGGAAGAGGGAAATTGTGGATACCGGGGAACCCTCACCTGAGCACCTGGCCTATGTATGCGAGACTAAGGAGAAAGCTATGGTGATGATTCCCAAACTTTGCATAAGGAAAAACGATACCCCTCAAGGAAGGGCAATAAAACTAAATCATTATATTTCCCTATATAAGAAATATATGGGAGGTGGGCTTCCCGAAGACCTCCACCTCTTTGTTAGAAGGGATGCCGATATTCCCCTTGTCTATAAGAAGGAGGCCAGAGTGTATCTCAAGGAAATTGGCTGGCAGCCTAAGGAACCTGTAGGTCTCCCCACCTTCATTGGAACCTACTCCACTAAGGTTCCTCTAGACGCAGTTATACATTGAGAGAGGACAAGGACAGAATTTATGTTACTACGAGTAAAGCCGGGATCTTAATATAATGGATAAATTTATAAAGGATTTAGAGAAACTTCTGGCATATCTGAATGAAATTCAGAAGGAGGGAATTGCCTACATAGGAGTAGCAGAAAAACTTGTAAAGGAACTCGGACTAGGCGAGGATGTGCTTAAGAAGGTTACAAAAGAAGGTGTAAGGAAAAATCTTTCAATTTGCCTTGAAAAAGTTAAAGAGGATGAGGACGCAGAGGTTTATATCCAGGCTGTAGGAGAGCTAGTAAGAGAACACAGCTTGGATGAAGCAGAGGTAAGAAAGGGGTTGGATGAAGCCGTAAGGGAGGCAGAGCTTAGAAGATTTGGGTACTATGTCAATATGATTCAGAATGGAAATATTTACCTCGTCAGCAAAGCAAAAGAAATGCAGAAAAAATATGGCATAAAGAGTCCTGGCTTAGGGGAAGCTATAAGACAGGGCGAATATGCATACTTAGTTGATAATATAAGGCAGATCAGGAGGGGCTCGCCCTTTTATTTAGAAGAAGAGACTCTAAGAAATCTAGCCAAGAGGCATGGCTGTGAAACGGAACTCGAGGAGGCAATACGAGAAAGGGGGCGAAAAAATGATAGGAATTTCAGGGATAGTAAGTAAAATTGCAGATAAGTATCAAAGGGATAGGGACATGCTAATTCAAATCCTTTTGGATGTCCAAAGCGGTCTCGGTTGGCTTCCAAAAGAAGTGCTGACCGAGGTAAGCAAGCAATTGGGAGTCCCTCTCACTCGTGTATATCAAGTAGCAACATACTATAAAGCATTCAGTCTTGCTCCCAGAGGGCGGCACTTGGTTAGAATATGTATGGGAACTGCCTGTCAAGTTCGTGGCTCGCCACTTATCCGTGATAGAGTGCAGCTTCTGCTTGGTATTGCACCTGGCGAAACAGCGCCTGATATGAAATATACTCTAGAAACAGTAAATTGCCTCGGATGTTGTGCCATGGGCCCGATGGTGGAAATTGATGGTGTAGCTCATGGGCCTTTAACAGTTTCTAATGTAGGCGAAATTCTTGAGAAGTATAAATAGGGAAAAGGAGGGAATAATGCCGCGCATAAATTCCCCTACGGAATTAGAAAAGCTAAGAGAGGAAATAAAACTAAAAAGAGAACCTGGCAAGCCTTGTATTACTATATCCTCTGGAACGTGTGGCCATGCTCGCGGAAGTGAAGAGGTCATTGCAGCTTTTGAAAAGGAAATAAAAAGTCAAGGATTAGAGGAAGAGATAGATATTAAGATAACGGGATGCCTTGGATTTTGTCAAAGAGAACCCATAGTTCTTATTCATCCTGAGGAGATATGTTACCTTGAGGTAAAGCCTGAAGATGCTGCCGAAATCGTCCAAAGTGTAAAGGAGAAAAAAATCATTGAGCGTTTGCTTTATACCGACCCTAAAACTGGAGAGAAGATAAAACACGATTCAGATATACCATTTTATAAGAGCCAACAAAGGAATATCTTGGGCTCAAACAAATGGATTGACTCGAGAAGTATTGAGGATTACCTCTACATAGGTGGTTATAGTGCTCTGTCCAAAGCTCTCTCCCAGATGACACCGGACCAGGTTCTAGAGGAAATAAAGAAGGCGAATTTAAGGGGAAGGGGAGGGGGAGGATTCCCCACGGGTAGGAAATGGGAGGAGACTAAAAATGCCCCCGGAGAACCTAAGTATGTCATAGTCAACTGCGATGAGGGAGACCCCGGTGCTTACATGGATAGGTCACTCATGGAGGGAAATCCTCACAGCGTCATTGAGGGACTGATCATTGGCGCCTATGCTATAGGTTCTCACGAAGGTTTCGTCTATGTGCGTCAGGAATATCCCCTGGCAGTAGAGAATCTAAATATAGCCCTGAAACAGGCTGAGGAATATGGATTTTTGGGTGAAAATATCCTTAATTCGGGATTCGACTTCCGGATTAAGGTTCATCGTGGTGCCGGGGCATTTGTCTCCGGGGAATCAAGCGCTCTGATGACAGCTATAGAGGGAAAAGTAGGCGAACCCAGAATGAAATACGTCCATATGTCGCAGAGAGGTTATAAAGAAAAACCTTCTTGCTTGAATAATGTTGAGACTTGGGCAACAGTTCCCTTTATTATCAATAAAGGCTCAGATTGGTTTAATTCTATAGGAACGGAAGGAAGTAAGGGAACGAAGATTTTTTCCTTAGTAGGCAAAGTGAACAATACTGGGCTGGTAGAAGTTCCTATGGGCATGACTTTGAGACAAATAATCTATGATATTGGGGGAGGGATCCCCAAAGGGAGAAAATTTAAGGGAGTCCAAACTGGTGGCCCTTCGGGAGGGATCATCCCGGAGCAATATCTAGATACCCCGATCGACTTTGATGAGCTGACCCAAATCGGCTCTATGATGGGGTCTGGCGGGATGATAGTGATGGATGAAGATACCTGCATGGTAGATATGGCAAGATATTTTATCAACTTCTGTTGCGAAGAATCCTGTGGAAAGTGCATCCCCTGTCGTGAGGGATTAAGGATGCTCCTAGAGATCTTGACCGATGTTTGTGAGGGGAAGGGAAAGGAGGAAGAATTGCAGACCCTGGAGGATATAGCCGAAGTAATGAAGGATGCTTCGCTTTGTGCCCTTGGCACCACAGCTGCCAATCCCGTCCTCACAACCTTAAGGTATTTCAGAGATGAATATGAAGCGCATATAAAAGACAAGCGCTGCCCAGCCAAAGTCTGTAAGAACTTAATCACTTACTATATTGATCCCGAGAAATGCCAAGCTTGTATGATTTGCCTCAGGAATTGCCCTACGGGAGCTATCCAAGGAGGAAAGAATTTAGTGCACTGGATAGAGCAGGACAAATGCATAAAATGTGGTATATGCTACCAGGTTTGCCCTGAGCGATTTAATGCGGTGGAGAAGCTTTCCGGGGAACCTGTTCCAGCACCAGTACCAGGAAGAGAAGTAACTCGCAAAAAGGAGTAAAAATATGGAAAAGCTTATAAGCTTAAAAATAGACGGGAAAGAGGTAAAGGCAAGGGAAGGAATCACCGTTTTAGAAGCAGCCAAAGAGATGGGCATCGAGATACCAACGCTTTGTTATCATGAAAAGCTAAAGCCTTATGGGGCTTGTAGAATTTGCAGTGTAGAGGTAGAAAGAGGAGGAAGAACTCAAGTAGTAGCCTCCTGTGGTTATCCAGTAGAAGAAGGGATAAAGGTAAAAACCCGCTCTGCAAAAATAGATAAAATAAGGAGAACAATTATTGAACTGATTGCTCCCTCCCTGTCCGATGGGGGAGTTGTTGGAAAGGTGAGAGAGCTAGCTGATGAATATGGGGCTGATACCTCCAGGTTTATGTCCAGATTTAAGGCAACTCCAACGAGATGTATCCTTTGTGGCCAATGTGTGCGTTATTGCTCTGAGGTTGTGGGAGCAAATGCTATCGGATTTGTGGGGAGGGGGATAGAGCGTCGTGTGGTTTTCTTCCCTGAAAGGGCCTCTCGTTTCTGTCCCACTTGCCATGAGTGTTATGATGTTTGCCCTACAGGTAAAATTGCTGCTGAAACAGATGGGGGCATCTTCCCTAAATTCTCCATTGATGACTTTCTCTCGGGAAAGATGTGAATTAAACTAAGGAGGAAATTGAGATGGTAATACCGTTTCATCGAGTTAATGTTTTAACCGGAACAAAGTCTGGCATTGCAATAGACGATGCACAAGAGTACACAGATTTGATCCGGAGGGCGAAAAGACCTCTTTTTGTGCTCGGTCCTCTATTGTCTGAATGGTCGCTTGATGGAAAGCTTGCCATCGAATATGCCCTGGAAATTGCCAAAACTACCAATATCCCTATATGTGCTACGGCGACTCTTAAGGGAAAAATGGTAGAGCTGGGGGTAAAGCCTGATAGCGTTTATGATGCCGTGGAGATAGTAAATGCCCTTAAAGATGCTGACTGGAAAGGGGTTAAAAAGGATGGGAATCACGACTTGGTGATCTTCTTCGGCATAAGGAGCGATCTTGAAGAACAATGCCTCTCCGTCTTAAAGCATTTTGCCTTTAATCACTTAAAAACCATGACCTTAGACAAGTATTACTTTCCTCACGCAAATTACTCCCTTCCCAACTTCAGGAAGGATGAGCAGTGGAAAGCATTTCTAGAAAATTTAATAGATGAATTAAAGAAAGGAGAGTAAGTTATGGAGTTTCATGTAGACCTTGGTCCACAATATGAAGGGGAGGTGATAAGGAAGGAAGACCTCTATATTGAGTTTGGTGGTCCCAAAGTAGCCCACAAGTTTGAGCTGGCAACCTTAAAAAGACCCGAGGAAATTGAGAATGAGAAAGTCGAGCTTATTGGCCCCGATATAAATGAATTGGAACCTTATGATGAGGTCAAAGGTGGCGGGAGTTACCCTATAGCTGTTCTGGTCGATATTGCTGGAAAAGAGCTGGACAAGGATGCCGAACCAATCATTGAGAGAAAGATTCATATGTATACTAACTACACTGAAGGTTGGTATCACATGAATCAACGCCAGGATATGTGGATAAGGATGAATAAAGACTGTGCCAAAAAAGGCTTCAATTCCTTGAAGGAATTGGGTGAAATCTATAACTTCCTGTTCACCTCAGAGATGGCAATTATTGAAAAGATCCAAACCACCATTATCACCGACGAGGAAAAGATAGCGAAACTTCTACCACAAGCTTTGGAGGTTTATAATGCCAGGGATAACAGAGCATTGACTCTACGTGACGAAGACGTGGATACCTTTTATGGCTGTGTTCTCTGCCAAAGCTTCGCCCCTACCCATATTTCCATCATAGCCCCAAATAGGATTGCCAACTGTGGAGCGATAAACTGGTTTGATGGCAGAGCTGCTGCCAAGATCGACCCTGAAGGGCCTATATTTGCCATACCAAAAGGCAAGCTTATAGACCCTATAAAGGGTGAATATGAAGGAGTGAATAAGGTGGAGTATGAGAAATCCCTGGCAACTTACGATAGGGTTTATCTCTATAGTGCCTTTGAGCACCCCCATACCTCCTGTGGCTGTTTCCAGGCTATTGTCTATTATATCCCCGAGGTAGATGCCTTTGGAATCGTGCATAGAGATTTTAAAGGTGAGTGTGTAATTGGAGAGACTTTTTCCCATATGGCTGGCGAGACCTCCGGGGGAAGGCAAGTGGAAGGCAGGTTAGGAACTGGTCTGGAGCAATTAAGATCGCCAAAATTTATCCAGGCTGATGGAGGATTAGCTAGGATGGTATGGATGCCCAAAGAGATTAAAGAAAGATATAGAGATGTCCTGGAGGAGAAAGGGCTCTACGATAAAATGGCCACAGAAGAAGAGGTTAAAAATGTCGATGAGCTTACACCATTCCTGGAGAAGGTAGGACATCCCTGGATAAAAGGAGAGGTAGAGCTTCCAGAGTAAAACTAAATAAAAGATTAAAATGCAAAATGCAAAATTTTTGATTTTTGACCTTTGCTTTTTGATTTTAGTTGAGTTGTCATTTTGACTTTTGATTTTTGATTTTCTTTGAGGAGGTTCGTTATGCCAATTTCAGGGAGTGTCATTGTAAAGAAGCTTCCGGGGAGGAAGGGATGTAAAGAGTGTGGTTTTCCTACCTGTTTTGCCTTCGCTATGAAGTTGGCTTCAGGTGGGGTAACTGTAGATAAGTGCCCTTATCTTTCTGAGGAGACAAAAGCCAAATTAATGGATCTTCTTGCACCGCCGATGAAGCTTGTTACCATAGGCTCAGGAGAAAACAAAGTCCAGATTGGGAATGAAGAGGTAGTATATCGGCATGAGAAAACCTACTACCATGAGCCAGGAATCGCTTTGCTTATCTCCGATAAGGAGAGCGCCACCAAAATTGAAGAGAGGATAAAGAAGATAAAGGAGCTGCAGTTCCCCTGGATTGGCCTTACTTTAAAGGCAAATCTCTTGGCCCCCTACTTTGAATCAGGGGATAAGGATAAGTTCCTGGCTTTGGTCAACAAAGTTTACCAGTCAACAGATATGGGAATGGTTTTGATCTCAGAGGATATGGATGCTTTATTCTCTGCCAGAGATATATGCGCTGATAGGTATCCCCTCCTTTACCCCATAGCGAAGGAGAATGTAGAGGCAGCAATACCGAAAATCAAAGAGAAACCCACCCCTGTAGGAATCCGAGGAGGAAGCGTAGAGGAATTAGTACCTTTAACCACTAAATTAAAGGAGGCCGGTATCGAAGATGTAGTTCTAGACCCAGGTTCTAAGAACTCGATGGAGGCGATCAGGGATCAAACTTTTATCAGGAGGGCAGCTATAAAGCAAGGGTTTAGGCCCCTGGGCTACCCTACTATAGCCTTTCCTTGTTTCATTAGTAAAGACGGGCTAAAGGAAATTATGGCTGCCTCTATCCTCATAAACAAATTTGCCGGGATTATTGTACTTTCCGATTTCGATCGATATTCCTTGCTGCCACTCTTAGTTCAGCGGCTCAATATTTATACCGACCCTCGCTTCCCCATGGCAGTGGAGGAGAAATATTATGAGATAGGAGAGCCCAATGAAAAGTCCCCAGTTCTTGTCACCTCAAACTGGGCTTTGACCTATTTCCTGGTATCATCGGCTGTCGAGGCTACTAAAGTTCCAGCCTACATTTGTGTTAAGGACTCAGAAGGACTTGGTGTTCTCACTGCTTGGGCAGCAGGCAAGTTCAGCGGTGATTCTGTAGGAGCATTTATCAAAAAATGTGGAGTGGCAGACAGAGTGAAACACAGGAAGCTAATTATCCCGGGGAAGGTAGCCAGAATTAAGGGCGAGCTTGAAGATGCTTTGAACCTTGAGTGGGACATCATAGTTGGTCCCAAAGAAACGACCGGGATTGGAGTTTTCCTCCCGGAGTTTGCTAAGAAGTTAAAGGGATAAAGTTGATAAGCATAAAGGAAAAAGAGCAACTAAGTGAGACCTTATCCTCATATAGCAGGGAAAAGAGAAATTTAATCCCCTTATTGCAGGAAGTTCAAACAAAACTGGGCTATCTTCCCAAAGAAGTGATGCAAGAGATTGCTGCTTCCTTGGGGATTCCCAAGGTTGAGGTCTACGGGGTTGCTACCTTCTATAACCAATTTCGCTTTGTTCCCTTAGGAAAGCACCATACCAGGGTTTGTATGGGTACTGCCTGTCATCTAGCAGGGGGCAAGCTTATTTTAGAAGCTCTAGAGAGGGAACTCGATATCAAAGTTGGAGAGACTACCAAGGATGCTAATTTCAGTTTGGAAAGAGTCGCTTGCATTGGTTGTTGTATGCTGGCTCCAGTAATGGTGGTAGGGGATAAAATCTACCCTAGAATGACACCTTTTAAGGTGGAGGAAGCTTTAATACCTTATAAGCAAGAAGCTCAGACAGAGAGCTCAAACAACAAAAGAAAATCAAAAAGCAAAAGTTAAAAATAAAAATTACAATTCAAAAAGCAAAAAAATTTCACTTTTAATTTTTGCTCTATCATTTTGCATTTTTATCTTTGAATTTTGATATTGTTTAAGATGACTTTCGAGGAGATTAATAATAGGGCAAAATCTGAGTGGGAAACTCTGCAAAATAGCACTTATATTCTCGTCGGCACGGCTACTTGTGGTAGAGCAGCCGGAGCTTTAGCCACCCTTGAAGCTCTCGAAAGGGAGCTCTCACGACGGAATATCGAGGTTAAGGTCATCCAGGTTGGTTGTATGGGACTGTGCTACGCTGAGCCCTTAGTCACCATATCCAAGTCTGATTCCTTCCGCGTCGTCTACCACAATGTGACCCCGGAACTTGTCCCCCGCCTCGTAGAAGGCTACATTATGGGCGATGACCCTTGCCTTGAGCTTGCTTTGGGCACCCTCGAAGGGGGCGAGAAAGAGGCCCCTTACATCCCAGAACTCCTTAGATTTGAACATGAGCTTCGCCTCATATTGCGCCGCTGCGGCTATATCAACCCCAAAAATATAAATCACTATATCGCCAACGATGGATATAGCAGCTTGGAAAAGGCGTTGAAGATGCAGCCTGAGAAGATAATCGAGGAGGTAAAAAAATCAGGGCTTCGAGGGCGAGGTGGTGCTGGATTTTCTACCGGACGAAAGTGGGAGCTTTGCTACAACGCTAAAGGAGAGCCAAAGTATGTCGTATGTAACGCCGACGAGGGAGATCCAGGTGCATTTATGGATCGGGCCGTTTTGGAAAGCGACCCACAGCAAGTTATAGAGGGAATGATTATTGCTGGCTATGCCATGTCAGCCAAGCAGGGCTATATCTATGTTCGTGCTGAATATCCTTTAGCTATTGAGCGTGCGCAAATTGCTTTAAATCAGGCAGAAGAAATAGGCTTCTTAGGGAATAATATCTTGGGTAGTGGTTTTAGTTTTCATATTGAGATAGCAAAGGGGGCGGGTGCTTTTGTCTCCGGCGAAGAGACGGCATTGATGGCCGCCATTGAAGGGAAGATGAGCACACCCAGGCCAAGGCCGCCTTATCCTGCGGAGGCTGGATTGTGGGGTAAACCTACCCTGTTAAACAATGTCAAGACTTTTGCTAATGTCCCTTTGATAATTCAACGAGGAGCAAATTGGTTTTCTTCTATTGGCACTGAGCGAAGCAAAGGAACTGCGGTTTTTACCTTGGCTGGCAAGGTAGCCAATGCCGGCCTAGCCGAAGTGCCTATGGGCACAACACTGCGTGAGCTTATTTATGACATCGGTGGCGGAATACCTAATGATAAGGCATTTAAAGCAGTACAAATCGGCGGTCCATCAGGCGGCTGTCTCCCTGAGAGCTTGCTTGATACCCCCATCGATTATGACTCTCTTCGTGAGGCTGGCTCCATGATGGGCTCAGGGGGTATGATTGTCATGGACGAGGATAACTGCATGGTTGATGCGGCATGTTTTTTCCTCGATTTCACCACAAAGGAATCCTGTGGCAAGTGCACTATGTGTCGATTGGGAACTTTGCAAATGCATGAAATTCTTGAAGATATTGTAGCTGTCAAAGGCAAAATTAAGGACCTTGACCTCCTTCTGGAATTGGCTGAAGATGTCAAAACTGGTTCACTGTGTAGCTTAGGGAGAACAGCACCTAACCCTGTCCTCACTACTATGCGCTATTTTCGAGACGAATATGAGGCTCACATCCTTGAGAAGCGATGCCCAGCATTGGTCTGTTCTGAACTTATCGCTTATTATATCCTTCCCGATAAGTGTGATAGGGGCTGTGAGCATTGTGTGCTCACCTGTCCAACTGAAGCAATCAAAGGTCAAAAAGGCCAGATAAAGGTTATCGATCAAGAGAAGTGTTCCAAGTGTGGCACATGTTTGGAGGTCTGCCCTCCCGAGTATAATGCGGTAGTAAAGCTATCGCCAATCAGCTTGCTTCCTTCTAAGGAAGAGAATGCAGTGAAATGACTAAAACGATAGCCATCGCTGGCAAAGGTGGCACTGGGAAAACCATTATTGCCGCCTTGCTCACAAAGCTCCTTTCTCAAAAAGGTGTAGTTTTGGCTGTTGATGCCGACCCTTCTACCAACCTTAATCAAGCTTTGGGTTTGCCCCTGGATGAAAATAGGACTATGGGCAAAATAAGGGAAAGGCTGACCGAGGATGTGTCAAGGGGGCGTCTTAGCCCTTTGATTGTTAAGCAAGAATACATGTATAGCAAGATACTGGAATCCTTAGTGGAGTCCAGGGGGTTTGACCTTCTAGCTATGGGACGTCCGGAGGGACCCGGATGTTACTGTGCGCCTAACGAGTTCCTGCGGGCATCTCTCGATCAGTTAATAAAATCTTATAAATATAGCTATATTGTTATGGATTGTGAGGCAGGCATGGAGCATATCAGCCGCCAAACCACAAGGGATGTGGATGTCTTGCTCCTTGTATCAGACCCAACAATAAGAGGGATTACAGCAGCAGCTCGGATGAGAGACCTTATCGGGGAATTAAGGACAAAGGTGGGCCAAATTTGCCTCATAGTTAATAGGGTTAAAAATGGATTGCCCCGGGAGATCGAAAAAGCGGTCGCTGATTTTGGATTACAGCTTATTGCCACCATCCCCGAAGACCCTTATATCAGCGACCTGGAGATAAAGGGGACACCGCTTATAGAGCTGCCCCAGGATTCCCCTCTTCAAGCGAAGGTGAGAGAGATAGCAAACTTACTTCAACTATAACAAAGGTGCAGATTCGCCGTATTGATAGGCTTTATCCCAATATGTTAAAATTGCGTGTTCAGCGGCAACAAGTTAAGAATTTACAGAGGAGGTGATAGCAATGGTATCAGCTGAGATATTAAAAGGTTTTCAATTATTTGAAGGTTTGGATGAAAGTGAGCTAGTGGAGGTAGCCAAACTCTGCCGTGAGCGCAGTTACGAAGAGGGTTCCATCATTCATAGCAGTGGTGGTTCAGTAGCAAATATTTATCTTCTCAAGGAGGGTGAGGTTAATGTACAGGTTGAACTCGTCTTCTATGACTTGGAAGCGAGAATAAACCTTTGCACACTAAGAAAGGGTGATATATTCGGCTGGTCAGCTTTGGTGCCACCACATAAATCGACAGCCACAGCAAAATGTCAGCGAAAGAGCGAGGTCATCACTATAAATGGCAAAGAATTGATGCACACCTTTGAGAAGAATAACCATATAGGCTACATAGTCATGGCCAACCTGAACAAGGTTATAAGCTCCAGACTTGCTGCTACCATGGTAGCACTGAGACACCAGATCCAGAAAGCCGCCGCAATCAAGGTGTAGAAGTTATCAGCCCATATTCATCTGTGGGCTACTAGCTTTTGACCTCCCAGTCTTTTATAAAGAGCTGAAACGTTCGCAATAGATTAGTCAAGTGAGGGAGAATAGACACTTATTGCCTAATTCCCAAGAGCAAGCTCATGAGCTTGCTTATAAGCTTGCCTGTGAAAAACTAGGAAGTAAGGATATAGAAGAGATATGCGGCAAAACTGGCGCACAGCGTATGGATTCCAACAAAATAATCATTGAATATTTAAATCGGCCATATCTCATCACCCTCCCCGACATCGAGATTTTGCTAAAGGATAGTGAGGAGGAAGTTCCACTAAAAGACAGAATCTTGATACTTCATTATTTAACTTTGGCCAAGGGCACCCCTGCCACTAATAGATTGATCACCTTCAAGCAACTGCCAGGAGGTGCTAGCTACTTTCCAGCGTTTTCCCAAAGGGCAACAAAGCCCCTTTTAAGTCACTTTGGGAAAGAGCCTGAGCTGCTAACAGACGCCGCGGCAAAGCTAGGAGGCTGTAAGGCAAATTATGGTGATGTAGCTATAACCATTAACGCTTTCCCACGAGTACCTATAACCTTCGCCCTATGGCGAGGTGATGATGAGTTTCCTCCCAGAGGAAGTATAATGTTTGACGCTAGCATTTCCGCTTACCTCTCCACCGAGGATATAACTGTGCTTTGCGAAACTATCATTTGGAGATTAGTTAAATCTCTAAGCTGATAGCTCACAGCGATAAACGCTGAGAGCTGAGATTAGTAAAGAGGTTGTTTAGAAATGTAGTGCGAGGCTTTAGCCTCGTGCACGACCTTAAAAGGTCGCACTACGAAAATTGGGATGAGGAATGTAGTTGCCCAATTTATTGGGCGAGAAGAGCCTGATAAATCAGGCAACTACAGGAGGAAAAATCCTAAGCACGAAATCCTAAAGGAAAATCAAAAGGCAAAAGTAAAAATGCAAAATGACAAGGCAACAGTAAATAAAAGATTAAAATGCAAAAATACAGAGCAAAGGTAAAAACACTTTTAAGTTTTGACTTTTGAATTGTAATT
>Ga0210051_1003077_pt1 | contig 16731 bp, 16 predicted proteins | sample CryGey092014_all_FD_185464 | JGI IMG/M metagenome (GOLD analysis project Ga0210051, IMG submission 185464) | Groundwater microbial communities from aquifer - Crystal Geyser CG23_combo_of_CG06-09_8/20/14_all (SPAdes) (version 2) | ecosystem: Environmental > Aquatic > Deep subsurface > Groundwater... | reverse complement strand
TTCAAGAATGTGCGAAGCATAAACAATCTCAAATGTCTCTCTTGGATACAGCAAAGCCAAGGCACTGTTGTAAAGGTCTGCCTTGATATTGCTAAAGATATCAACGTTTTCCCATCCTGGCAGATAATTTATGCCCGGGCCGATATGGAGTCTCAATCCGCCACCCCTTTCGGCATCCATCGCCACAAATCCCGCATTGAAATCATTTTATCATCCACATAATAATCCGCTGACGGCTTATTAAACACGAGCTTGTCGTATTCAACACCCCATTCTTCCATCTGCTTCCCGGTATATTCACTCCAGTCAATTCCTGAACTCCCGCCCCGGGCAGTATAAAGATGCACGATGGCTCCGTTGCGATGCAGATGATTTATGATATTAATATGGGATTGGATAGGCTGCGCCTGCACATAATTGCTTCCGCAAGATGTCGTTGCTATCACACCGTCAATATCAAAGCAGAACGTTTTAGAAAAGAGATCGTTCAGGACATCCTCCACAACCAAAGTCGTGGATACTCCTGGATATGCTTGAACGATCTCGACCCTCCCGCCATAGCTGCGGACAAAATCTCCCCCGATGATTTGTCCCTCAGTCCAATCACTGCCTTTCACCAAAACGTCCGGACGAATTTTATGGATAAGCTCCAGCGGATCTGGATCATCAAAAACGACCACCTGATCGATATATCTTATGGCTTTCAACACGGCCACACGGTTAGCTTCTTTAAAGATTGGCCGGTTCTTTCCTTTGATTTTACGTACCGAAAAATCAGAATTAACACCAACGATTAATTTATCACCGAAAGCCCTCGCCTTTTCAAACAAGGCAACATGGCCGGCATGGAGCACGTCGAAACAACCGTTTGTGAACACAGTCGTCATATAAACATCTCCATTCCATTTGGATGCATCAAAGACCCGACAAGGGCGTTCTGCGCAGAGAAAACACAGTGGTCACAGTTCCTGGAATTAAATGGCGCCTGCTTCATGCCGCTATATGCCATGGGGATCTCATCGATCTTCATCCACCTGAATTTTTCATGGAACCGTTCTTCTGACCCAGAGTTCAAAACGATAGAACTGCATGGATATACAAAAGAATCATGCAAAATAAACGGCTTCACATAGCACCACCAGCATTCATTCGGCTTGTGGAACTCTTTCGGCTGGTAGAAATATGGGCTGCCCCACTCCTTAATTAAGGCTCCAAGCATTTGATTGTTCTTCTGCTGCGTCTTCCAGTCGGTTCGGCAGTCTGAGACAATCCGGACATATGCCGGCTTATGCTCTTTGATGTAACGATCAAGCGTTATTTTAATCTCATCCATCCTGGTATCGGCGTTCATAACATAACTGAATCCGAGAGTCAGGGCTTTAGGCAGCTTTGGGATGTCAATTCCGTCTCGATAATCCAGAACGTTCATTGATATCCGGACCCACTTCAACATCTGGATTGTCTCTTTGGAAAGCCGGCCAAAGCCTGTCCCGTTCGTAATAAGCCCGACCTGGTAGCCTTTCGCATTCGCATACGTTATGGTTTCATTAATCGCATGGTAAAGCGTCGGCTCGCCGCCCCCGGTGATCTCTACTGTCTTGGCTCCGAGATCGTTATATGTGTCCAGCACAAATTTAACCGCGTCAAACAATAACGATTCATTCATCTGTCGGTTTCTGTTAGAGCAGAAAGAGCAGCTTAGATTGCAAATCGACGTTGGCGCGAGTTGAATAGAAATCGGCAGTAACAGATTGGTTTGCCTTACGCTGTCGATGAAATCCGGATGAAATAACAACTTAGACCCGGTGGATGTGAATTGCTGAATTTTGTTGGTCATAACAAACCCCCCTTCTTGTAAAGATTGTAATACTTTTCTTCGCTGGGATGTTTTGGGTATGTATTTCCGAACTCTGTATCCTCAGCATGCAGCTTCGCGCACAAAATACCAACCTGAGCCCTCTTCCCTGGCGCCGCGCAACGATGAAAATGATTAATTTTCGGCAAATTCAAATCAACATATATCTGCTTCATTCCGCTCAACTGCTCATGCAGTTTCCTGGCATATCGTGCTTTTGATGATAACCTGATCATCCGGCATTGCCAGTCCGGGGCGACTTGGTAAACATTTTCAGCCTTTGTCATGGCCCTGTCGTGCCAATCGATTCTTGGAAACCCGACTGCATCATACTGGTCCATCAGATAATCTTTGACACATCTTAAATTGTGCCATTCTTCAGAGATGATACGTTCGTCTGCGTCAAGGAACATCATCCACCCCGCTTCCGGGAAATGCTCCCGAGCCATGTCTATTAAATGATTTCTGGCAGGACCGTACCCTTCCGTTTTGATGATGTCATTTTCGATAACGATAGCCCCCATGTCTCTTGCAATCTGGACGGTATTGTCTTTAGATCCGGAATCCACAATAATGATCCCGGCATCTGCTATTCGCCGCGCCATTGTCATCCAATCAACAATCTCAGGCTCTTCATCTTGCATGTTTGAGCATAGCACAAGGCTTTTCATTTTACGGCCCTCCTGTTTTCGATTAAATCGATTGCTTTCAGAATATCCTCCGGGCTGTGCCGTCCGGAACATTTTACCGGACAATCTTTCACAGCTCCACTACAGGGCCCCAAACCCGTACAATATTTCAAATAATCCTGGTTTAAGCAAATCAGTTCCCCTCCGACTTGATCCGGCTTAACCACGAAATAATTCCCAGAACCAAATAAGCAAACCTGGCTGATGCCTAAAGCGCCGGCAAGATGACTGATAAAAGAATCAACCGTTACAGCGAGGGACGCTTTAGACATCACCCATGCGGTTTCCCTGAAAGATAGCTTACCACTTAAATCGATATCGGCTCCGGCAGGATAATCGTTTTCTCCGCCGACCTGGACGGTGATATATTTATTAATCTCTCGCAGCGTGGAGCATACATCTCCCATATATTTATATGTCCTGAACTCAGGGTCTCCGCCTGTTGTGTGGACGATAACAATTTCTTTCGGTTCGTCTTTTGGCGGATGCCATCCACCGATACTTTTGATGTACCCATATTCCTCGTCCAGCATGAACATGTTCGGCTGAACAAGCTCAATAAAAAACCCGCCATTCGGGACACCAAGGATCTTCCAGTAAAAATCGCTCAACAAAGAATTCGAGTTCCGGCCCCAGTGCCCTGGCAAAATCCGATCCCCATGCGGGTTATAGGTGAACTGGTATTTATTATATAAATGGCTTTCGTCCCAGTCAATGATCTCGTCCACGTTCGGATTGTTGACAAGTATATCCTGATATTTCTTCTGTGTCATATACACCAGCGGCAATCCAGGGTGCCGATCCTTCAATCCCTTCAGCGCCTTGGTCGTCATAAGGACATCGCCGGCTGAAGAGTGCTGGGCGAACAGTATCTTTTTCTCAACAGTCGTTCGCTTTACGACGATCGGCTTCTCAACATCTGCCACCACCATATTAAGAAGGTCGGTAATCTTGGTGCAGCCTTTTTCCCATTGCAAATACTTTTGCCGTCCGGATCCACCCATACTGGCACGATAGACATCATTGAGTGCCACTTTTTTCATCGCGAAATAAATATCTGACACATCACACGCCTTGGTCGGAACGAACGATCTGCCGGTATTGGTAATCACTGGAAGGGATGAATCGCTTTCGCATCTCACCAATAAATTTTTTGTCCCCTCCAGAAGCTCGATATGAGACGTTGATCTTGAGGCAATAACCGGCCTGCCGGCAGACATAGCCTCAATCACGGTCCAGCTCAAACCCTCCTGCATAGAGCAATTTATAACGCAATCAACAGAGTGGACAAGCTCTGCAATCTGGGCATCAGTGAACCAGTCCAGGTCGTTCTTGACAAGCAACTCTCCATTGCTTCCAAGTCCGCAGTCGATCGCTGTTTGGGTAAGATTAAAAACGCCACTGCTTATATCCTGCGTGTGCATGTAAAGCCTGACGTCAACTCCCTTGTTTACGACATCAATGTCTTTCCTGAGAAACGCGAGTGCTTGTATCAGTTTTTGCGGGTCTTTGCGGAATTGGTTCGCGCCAAAAAAACCAAAGATAATAGCATTCTTCGGGACTTTCTCAAAATACATGGCCCTCATATCGGCCACTGCGTCTTCTTTCGCTGGAAGGAAAAAGTTCGGGTAAGGGATCCCGGGCCTAAAGTATCTGATATTTTCAACATGGTCTTTTAAAAGTTTGTACCCGAACTGAGAGTATACACATGGGAAGTCTGCCATGTTAAACCATTTAACCCAGTCTTCTCGAACTATTTGCTGATCATAAGGGAACAATCCGCCCCATAAGAATTTATTTTTCTGTTTGAGTTCGTTTAATGTTTTATAGATGTCGGCATATAGCCAGATGTCAACCCCGACAAAAAGCACTAAGTCGAACTGCTTTCTGGAAAGTATCTCAATGATTCGGTGAGATCCGTAGGGAGACATATAGTTGCCACGACGGTGGCACAGGGAAGAAATAAAAGGGAAAGGAATAGGGCGAGATATGACTGCAATCGGATCTGGTTCAGCCGTATCAATACTGAAAACGTGGACACAATATTGCCTTGTGTCTATGGTAGTCAGGATATAACGCATCATCTTTGCGTTGCCTGTTGTAGAAAATGGGTTCTCTCCCACTATAAGAAGGTTTTTCATTTCACACCTCGAATGATTGTATTAAATTTTTATGGCGACTATCCGCCTCTTGCGAATCAGCTATCGCTTCTATCTTTTTATCACCGCGTATCCTCGCTCAACATGGCAATGTCCGTTTCCGGGAAGACCCTGCGCCTTACGATCCCAACTTTATAGTATTCTCCAGAAATCGGCATGTATCTATCTTCAATTTCAATCCCGACTGCGTTTGGAACATACAAGAACATTTCACGTCTTGCATAATTCCCAAACTCTTTCTGTGTATCCCAGTCGTTGTCGTAGTTTGATTCTGTTAATAATCCGTAGCATGGATTTCTCACAGATGCAAATACATTTACATAATTTTCTGAATTAGGAGCATCTGGATCAATCTGCTGAGACGGTCTTAAAAGTTCTCCGGAAACATTACAGCGATAAACCACGTTATCGTTTTCGATAACAACGTTTTCAAAAATAACCGGCGTCTTTGTCATAACAACAAAGCTTTGGCCGGTGGCAGCGAACGTTATCACATCCCCTGCGCTCGCCTTCGAATCATATGGGAAGGTAGTCTCTAAAAAAAACTCGCGATGGAAAGGGTTTGAGGTTCTGATATTAACATCATAATCGATGTATTCAGTGGCTAAGGACTCGCCAGACCCTCCAGCATATACCGAAAGCTTGGTCCCAACTGTTTTCAGGACATCTCTGATTTCATCGCCAAGGGCCACTTAAACAAAGCCTTCCCGGTTATTCGTTATAAGATTCTGGTGCCGGCGTTACAACAGAGGAGTTGGATGTTTCGTATGTCGTATCTTTCCCGGACCCGTCATACTGAAATCCGGAATTAATATAAGACCCAAACAATTCATAATCATTAATATCGCTGTCGCTCAGAGTCGGGAACGCATCAGGGAACTCGTCCCTGATCGCCTTGAAAGCTGCGTCCATATCTTTACAAAGGTCCCGGAGATTTCTAAACCGTTCACTCAGCGAATACTGCTTAACCTTGAAGTCTTTTGCCCTGCCGGTAGCCAGCATGAAAAGCAGGTGCCGCTTGGCCCGTTCCTGAACCCAGTGAAGTTTGAACCCGTCCGTGATAGGAAGAGCCCACGTCTCTCTTTGCGCTGAAGTTACGGCGTTGGTATAGTCGTCTTCAATAAGATCAACGTCCAACTGTTTCATCTCTTGGACAAGGACAGCAATAAGCTCGTCAGATGTCATCGCAATTTTCTTCGACCACGGCGTTTAATTTCGAAAAGTTTATTTGATTGAGCAGGATCTTCTGTTTGTGTCAGCTCGACGTTCTTGACAACGTCTTCCGTAAACTCTTCCGCAGCTACCGCAACATCACTACTTGCCATGGACGCAATAGTCGGATCCGCCGCGTACACCACGTTAAAATACCCCGGATGGGTTTTAATCATCGGGAGAATCTCTTTCTCGAACTCTCTATCAAAGGGGGGAGAGAATCTTTTGTTTTGCACATACGTCCTTCTCCCCCGCCCTAATAGAGTTTGTTTCATTATAATCGCTTCAATATCCATGGGTTTGATTGTCTCCTGTTATGAATTATTATTTTGCCGGCAGCAACTCAACCACCAAACACGGAGCCTGTATTTCTATGGTCGGAGAAGGTGTCCGGACAATTTCGAAGCCATAGGTAAAAACATCGCCTGCATTAAACGTACAGGCTGACGTGTCTAAGACGGCTTCGGTAATCCCGGTATCCAGGGAGTTGTAAGTTGTTTTTTGTTGACTTGTCTCTCCGCTGACATGGGCGATCATCGGCTTGGTCAATAAGCAATCCGTTCCGTTGATTTTCACATTCGCTTCAATTGACAGCGTTTGCGCGTCGTCTTTACCAGAAGCACCCACGGAGATCCAGATATTCTTTACTGATCCGGCGAATGGAGCAGCACCTAATGTGCGATTGATTGTGGTAGCTGTAATCGCTTCTGATATTTGTGCATAAAGATTCAATCCGCCCTGGTCGGCCATAACACGGCCAAGGTTTATCTGCATCTTCGGTCTATATTTGCTTGTCATGGTATAACCTCCTTTTTCCTGCACCTGTCAATGTCATAGATTAAGGTTTCACCTTCAGAGCATAGACCGCCCCGGTTGTTTTAAGAACCGGCAGGCATTTATCCTGAACCCTTAGCCAAATTCCCTCCGGGTCTTTCCGATCCCAGGTATCAGCGAACATACCATACCTTGCCGGGATGCCGAAAGGAGCTTCCACCATTTCCGCTATGTTCTGGCCCTGGACTCTGTCAGCAAAAAAGACCATATAATCATCCGGAATGAAAGAACGATTCATATAAACATAGTCTTCGGTCGCTTTGTAGCTAGTCGAAGGCGCGGACGAAACAGTCACGGTTCCGGCGTCTTCATCAACAGAGGCGATGGTCTCAGACTCAGAAGTCCCAGCAGAAGCATCCACGAACGTCAGGGTGCCGCCAGCCACAAAATCAGCCGCGTCATCAACAGAGATAGTCGTGGTAGAGCTTGCGGTAACAACAGCGGTCAGGTTGGCGCGGACTTCATACTGTTCATCATAAACCTCATAGATCAGGTTTTTATGGAACAGGTTCCCAATGATGCTGGGGTTCGCGTTGATCAGTTCATTCCCGCCACTGAACAGATTCCCGTCTCCAAAGGTTGACTTCGAGAGCAGGGTTAGGATGTCGTTATCAGAGGCAATATATTCCAGGACGGACGAGTTACTGATCGCTCTTACGATGGTAGCGCCGCATGCATCCCGGACAGTCCGGTTCGCTGTGTTGAAATCAGCGAGGATGGTCCGATCGGCTCCATTATACCAGCTTTTATTAGCGGTAACGGTAACAATGTGCGAGCTGGGGATGCCATAATCAACTTTTATGGTAGTGTCTCCGGTGGATTTATAGGTAAACCCATTATTCCACAGCATCTGAGAAATCATCCACTCACGCCGGCGCATGGACATATTGCCCATCTCCGCCATTTCCATGGACAGCTTTTGAGACGCCACCATTTTCTGTGCGGTTGTCCCGGGCTGGCGCAGGTTGTTCAAGAACTCTTCGTCGTAATACCGCTTTTGACCGAAGAAGGCAACCTTTGCTTCGTGCTGTGCAATGCCCCGGCTATAACCCATGGGCGTTTCCTGCCCAGGGCCTTTAAACGGGACCATACCCCTTCCGCCAACCGTGCTGTCCCATTTAATAGAATCAGTCTCGGACATGGTAGTCGGGAACAGGCTCAGAAGACGGAGCTGCGGGTCGGCTGTAAAAAGCTGAAAATACCCACTGATCGTCGAGAGCTTCAGTTCATCAATATCGCTATATCCTTGCATAAAAAATTCCCCCTTTCCTTGTTTAAATTAGAGAGACAAATACTGACCATCGACAGAGGCGGAAATGTCCGTCCGTGCTGCTGAGTCAACATTTGTGGTCATACCATTGTACAGCAGGGCATTCTTCTTAATGAGCGCACCAAGCGCCCCAGCCGCTGTGCTTCCTGCGCCGGTGCCCCGAGTCTGCTGAAGAATACCGACACAAATGTCAGAACCTTCAACGCACAGATAAGCAAACCGTGCGGTGGTGAAGCTGGTCCCGCCAGTTGCCGTGGTGACGGTGATTGCTGCCATATGCGTGTAGGTCGTCCGGTCGATGGCGGTGATGGCACCAAGCTGTTCGAGAGTTGTCGTGTCGTCATGGATATAAACATCGTCCGCGACGGAGAACTTGTAGCTGTCATCCATCGTCACATACAGGATGCTCGCCGTGGTCCCGCTGTCTTGGACCAGATAGGCACGTCCAGGAGCGATTTCAGCACCGGTTACAGTGGTAGGATCATATGGGACGTACTTCCCCTTATTGCCGGCAGCCGATCCGTTTACAGCCATAGCCGTACCGAGTTCAATTTTACCATACCCAGCCTGAAGGGTAATCGGTCTGATAATCGCGGAATCCGGGTTGGACTTAAAAAGTCTCCGGTAATCTCTTTGCGATCCCCTTGTTACATTCGGAGTGTCACTCATTTTTCCCCCCTTATCATTTTTGTTTTTGTGTTATTTTTTTTCAACAGGAGGAAGACCTGCCTGTTTCCGCATGGCGTTGATCTTGTCGATATCCGGTTTGTCATCTTTCGCTGGGGCTCCGCCTGAACCAAACCCTGCGACCGTGTCTTTCTTTTCAAACCGGGATTCCCAATCCTGAACCTCTATCGCAACTGCGGTGGTATAGGCTTCAGCATCAAGCGTCCGGTCTTCTTTCAGGAACTTGACATAATCCACTTCGACTTTGGCATGCAGTCCTGTCGGCACCAAGCACCCTTCTTTGGAAAGGGCCGCCTTTAAAATCCTGTCCGCCTGAGCTTTGGTCGTCTGCTCCAAGTGAACTGCCTCCGTCTTTTCGTGGTCTTTGATTTTTTCTTTCTGTTCAGCGATGACGGAGTCTTTTTCCTTGTTCTCCGTTTCAAGCGCTGTCACCTTTGCCTCCAGATCCTTCCGCGTATTGTCTTCTTCAGTGATCCCTTTGCGGATTTCCTGACCGACGCTGGCTACAATCGCTGCATACAGATCCGGATTTTCGGTTTTAAAAGTAATAATATCCATTTTACTTTCCACCCCCTTCGCCTTTTTGTTGATTTTTAATGGAAACTGTGACTCCATAAGCGACTGGACAGAATGCTCGAGAACAATCCTGTGTGCAATACCAACCTCAATCGCTTCCCTCCCTGAGAATGTACCCGCTTCAAGGTCTTTAATGGCTTTAAAGCTTTTTCTCAGATATTTCGCTACAAGTTCGGTAAACTCTTTACCGTGCTGATCCACGATCGCCTGGAACTCTTCCCGGGCTTCATCTGTCAGTGGCTTGAACGATACACCAAGGTCTTTCTTTTTGCCATAAATGAACGTCTCAACAGAAACCCCCTCGTTCTTCAGGGCCTCTGAAATATTTTCATGAACAATAATCGAACCAATCGAACCACATCTCGCACCATTGGATACCCAGACCTTAGAGCATGCGGCGGCCAACCCTTGAGCTGCTGAAAAACCATAGTTGTCGATATAGGCAACGATAGGCAACTCAGTTTTAAGGTTATAGATCTCTTCCATAAGATCAAACAGCGGGCCGCCTATTCCTCCGGGGCTTTCAATGTCCATCACGGCGGCTGAAATTTTTCCTGCCTGTTTCAGCTCGACGCATTCAAGCACACAATTCCGTATCGCCTTGTAAGAGGCTTCGTACCCGGCCTTTACCCAGAAATCTTCAGGATCTTCATTATAGATCGGGCCTTTAACCATAAACCTGGCAATCCCGTTCTTAACCGTTACAGAGTTCGCATTTAACTCTGGTGCTTCCATAAAAAAGAAATCAGACAAATCGTTACCGGACTTCATCGAAACGATAGCTGATTTTAATTTCTTTAAGTATTCCGGATTGATACAAATCGGCTGGAGGGTTAGCCGATAATACATCTCGATAAGACGCTCTGGCGTGAGGGCCCCTATATATTGAGTATTATTCTTTTCCGTCGTCGCCGTCATCTTTTTGCTCCTTTTCAGCTACTTTCTTATTCGGGGCCTTTGGCTCCCCTTCAAGTTTTTCTTGTATCGACTCGGCGTTCATTGAATAAATTAATTCAGGGTATTGCTCTTTCTCTGTGGCGTGTCGCAACCGCATCCGGCCATAGCCTCCAAACCCCATCAGAGATGCAAGCTTTGACCCTGGCACCCCAAGCGTTTCGTTTAACGGTCCATGTTTGCTGCCAAGCAAGGCAGTTGATCTTGTGCTAAGATCGATTGACTCGGACACAGGGAACGACAAATCAACAAACTCCTCTGGGCGGCGTCTCTTATACTTAAAAATAGGCTTCCCGTTTTTAAACGACCAAGCTTCCCGGCGTTTGAACGTATTGGGAAACCCGATAACCTTGTTCATTAAAAAGAAGATGTTCCCCCAAAAGTCGTTAATTAGGAATCTGGAGAAATAAGCAATCTCATCGGCAGTTCTGTCGCTTTGTGGACCACGGGATTCCTTTACGGAAGCGAACGTCCCTTTATTGATCCCCATGATGGAGTTCTCGTTCGCGTTCAATCCGGATATCACCATACCAATAATGTCGGTATCACTATCGGAAATGTTAGGTAGCTGAGGATTCTTAACTTCCATCTTAAACCCGGGCGGCAGGAAGAGGGTGCCGCCTGGAGTTTTCGCTGCGGTTAGGCCGGTCTTCTTTTTGTCCTCATCAGACATCGCCAGCCATTTCTTGAACTTTTTAGGGTCTTCACATGTGATCACCCACAGGTAAGCGCCGGCAGATCGTTTATGATCGATCTCCCAGTTCTTTAACATCTCGTATTTATTCAACCACGTCAGGATGGTTTTCAAATAGCCTGTGGCCCGCTTGGTCACTAAACCCCTGTCAAGATTGATAATAAACCTGTTATACCCACCAAGCTTTTTAAAGCTGGAGTCTGCCGATCGACTGCCTGTTTGACTCGCAGCGTCAAACAGAATATCTTCAGTCGCAATCTCCACCATCTCTTTAGGTGCCCTGGCAATAAACACGCTCGGAATTTGATGGGTTTCGATTAAGCCTTTTTGGTTTTTAATCTTGATGTTGAAAAAGAGAGGCATAACGGCTTTAAAAGGGTGCCAAAGGATATCATCGACATCCCCGGGTTTTATAAAATCCACTTCAACAAAGCCATCCACATGGCAGGTAAGACAAAGGAAAAGTTCACCCTCGATCTTGTGCCTCGCAACGTATTTGGGCCAGAAATGATACAACCGATTTCGCCAATCGGTTTCGATTTTTTCAATGACATCTTGGATTTCTTCTATCTCTGAGGTTGACTCGAAACCTAAACCAGTTAGCCGACCAACCTCATCGCGGACTGCGGTATTGACCTGCGGGTTGGTTTCAAACTTAGTCCAACACTCCGCTTGGAGTTCGGCACGGCTCATATTTAAAATCGGCGTGCCGCCTGAAGCGATCGGGGCTCCATCTGCGTCGGTGGTTTTTACGGAACCGGCATCATATTGCCAAGGAACAGAAAATGTGACCCCCTTGATAAGTTCATTTATAACTTCATCAGGGATGTTCTTGTTGATAAACCTTTCGATTTCTTTCTGTTTCATCTCCGCCTTACTCGTCTTGATAAAAAATATAGCTTGCTGATTATCTTTATTCAATATCGTAAGCGATTGTCAATAAAAAAAAACAGCTTACCGAAATATTTTTATGGGAGAGATTTTTTGTACCACTTTCCAAGGCCGTCTTTTTCAAATGTTTTTTTAAATCCGATATGAGCAGCAGTATGATAAATTACAATCCCCTCCGATCCTATGGTTAATAATACTGCCCGATTAATCGCTTATCCTCATAGAAACTCCCCAGGAACTCCATTCCTGATCTCTGCTCAAAATCATCCACTGAAAAAAACCGCCCGCCATACAAGGCATGCGCCAATGCGTACACGCTATCGTCCTGAATGCCATGCTTCTTTTTCTTCTCTGTGGATCCAAACCACTTCTTATCCGGATCATGGTCGAACTCTAAAAGCTCTTCCTCAAGGATGTCGTTAGCCCTTGACCCCGGGATCACCAATCTTGCCGACTTGAACCGCCCATCATTGACAACCATATAAAGCTCTGTAAACAAAGCTAATTGCTTAGACTGGCTTGGATGCACCAGGTCAAACTTAATATCAAGCTCCTCACAAATTTCAGATAAATCCCAAGTTCCCCACGGCTCAGAGCAATATGAATTTATACTTCCATACTCCATGTCGATATCCCTTAAAAACTTTTTCATGGATTCAAGGGAGCTACTTTCCAGAAAATCCAGCGCCAGAAGAACATACAAATACTTCGGCACTTCCAGCGTCCCAATCTCGGGGCGAGTCCTGCTTTGTGGTAGTCCTTTCGCCACCGCCACCGCAATCGTTCGGGCGTTTGTTCTCTTCCCTTCGATAGGTGCAGCTCTATCCATCCCGGTCAAAACACACCAGTCGGTGTCATACAAATCTCCAAGATGTTCCAGCTCCTCAATCGAACAATATCTCGGATACCTGTTTTCTGTTTGAAGCTTATACTCTTTATCTGCCGGCCACAAAATCTGGTTTATTTCTTGGATCTGTTTCTGACTAGAATAAATCAAGTCGTATCGTTCACCATCCAACCCAGATTCCTCGGTCAGCTTCCGATCGTTCTCCCGGATTTTTTGCAGGCGTTCGACGGCAGTTAAAACTTCCACGTGGTTATTTAGATTCCCATACGCGCCCAGGTAATAAATCGATTCAACCTCCGCCTTAGAGAAAACCTTATCCTCTCCAGCTTCCCATATGTTTTTAAAAAGCCTATCAAACCCCTTCCCGACATAATGCACAACCTTAAACGATTCTAATTGCTCCTGCGTCATGTTCGGATGCCAAAAGTCGCGGTAGTCTCCGTTTGGGCTGCATCGGTAAGAAAAATATGTAGCTGTGTCTTCTCCGGAATTTACTTTTTGATAGATATGGAAAAGGGGATGGTTTTTGCCAGACACGGTCGTGTCTATCATACCGAAAGCATTGGTTATGTTTCGTAAACTTGTATCTATGTCCTCAAAAAATTTATGATTTTTTAGCTCGAAAAATTCTGAAAAGGTGTATCCGTTAATGTTGCTCATAAGTCCTGAGAATGTAGTGGCTGAAGCTATCGTTGACACCACATTCCCTTTACTGTCTCTCAGCCGTATTTCTTTCTGCTGAATGTTTTTACCGCCAATAATCTTTAATAACTTCGGGCTATTGTTTAATATCCCGACTATTTCCTTATAATGAACAAGGACTGACTGATCTTTACTGTTGGCACACAACATCAGCGTCTGCTTCGGGAAATTCATCCATTTCCAAATAATTATCAAACACAACAAAAACGATTTACCCTCACCTCGCATCCAGCAAAGAATAATGCGACGATAAACAAAAATACCGTCTTTCATCTTCAAGCATTCCCTTACTATCTCTTTGTGCCTTTCCCAAAAACTTTTATAAGATCTCCCAGTTATCGGGTGTTTATCGTTAGGCAACTCGCCAAGATACATCCATTTCGGAGCAAAACTTCCAACTGGCGTAATAGAAATCCGGATGTTCTCCTCACAGAACTTAATAAACCCTTCAGCTCCATCCCGGTAGCTCAGGTCAAAACCGACACGCGCCCGGGAGGCTGTTGTAGCTCTTGATTTTAAAACACTGGTTTTTGTTGACAATTATCCCCCCCCCTAAGCCTATTGTTATCACCACCCCTGCCGCGTATCGGCATACCCGCTTGTTTGATTTGGTATCTCACAGCAGTCCAGGTAATCCCAAAATATCGCCCAACCTGCGCGAAGGATAGCTGCTCATCGCAATACAGCGCTATCAGTGCGGATAAATAATCCGGGTAGCCAAGTTGGTTGGCGCGGGCGAGTTTGTCTGTTGCGTAATGGGTCATGTGAACATTCCCCCACCTATCAAAGATAGGAAGGGGCTTCTATGGAGAAGCCAAGAGACTGTGTTCCCAGTCTCAAAATATTATAAGAAGCATTGAGGTCTCTATGAAGATGAACATTGCAAACAGGACAATCATGCCAACGAACAGATAAATCTTTTTTAACAATAGTCCCGCATTGACTGCATCGTTGGCTTGTTCCTTTTGGGTTAATTGCTATGATTTTTCTTCCAGCATCTTCCGCTTTAAAGAAAAGTTGTTGAGCAAATTGACTCCAGGCGGCATCTGCAATGCTCCTGTTGAGTTTATGACCAAACACTTTGATTTGATTACTCATCATATCTTTGACATTAAGTTTTTCAATACAGATTACGCCAAAGTTATTAACAATCTTTCTTGCTTCTTGATGGATAAAATTATGACGTCTATTAACAATTCTTTCGTGAATACGAATAACAACCTTTTTAGCCTTCTTTCTTTTAGGAGAGCTTTTAGTTTGTTTAGACAATTTTCTTTGAGCCTTCGCAAGGGCATTTTGGTCAATCTTAAAAAAGCGGGGATTTTTTATTTTCTCTTGATTAGAAAGAATAGCAAAATTCTCCAAACCGACATCTATGCCCACAACCTTATCAGAATGAGGAAGGGGTTGATTAATATATTCAACAGAGAAACAGGCATACCACTTACCGTTTTGCTTTTTGATAACGCAGGTTTTAGGCTTTCCAACAATAGACCTATGAAGTTTAATCTTAATAGAGCCTATCTTAGAAAGTTTAAGTCCTTGTTCTGCTATCTGAAATGCAGGTTTTTGGGGATAAGTAATGGAGTCATATCTGCCTTCACTTTTAAAACGAGGATAACCAGCCCTCTTTTTAGCCTTAACCCTGCGAAAGAAACTTTGAAAGGCTTTATCTACTCTGAAAAGCACATCTTGAAGGACTTGAGAATGGATATCATTAAGAAAATCAAATCTATCTTTATCGTTTTTAAGGATAACCTGCTGGTCTATACGAGAGAGCCCCTTGCCTGTTTGTTCGTAACGGTTCTTTTTATCAAGCAAACAAGAATTATAAAGAACACGGCACTTATCCAAAGTCCAGTTAAGTTTCTGGACTTGTTTTTTTGTAGGATAAAGCCTGTATTTGAAGGTTTTGATCATTCGCCCTGTTCCTCAACATACTTTTTAAGTTGGTCTAATGTTGCTTGCCCTGTTGTAATAAGGCAGTATGAGGAAGACCAAAAAACATCTTTCCATAAATATTTCTTAACATCAGGATACCTATGTCTTATTGCTTTTGCAGTTGCGCCTTTCAGACTATTTATAAACTTTACCAAATCGCTTGATGGTTTTGCGGAGAATAATATATGAGTATGGTCTTTATCGCATTCTTGATTGATTATGTTTATGCCAAAACCATTGGCAATATTTTTAGTTCTTGTTTTCAGTTCATTGATAATTGTATCATCGGTAAGAACCTTGCGCCTATATTTGACACAAAGGATAAGATGATAATTCAGCGTATATACAGAATGAGAACTTTTATCAAAAATGTATTTCATGCCAATATTATAACATATATTTTTGGGTTGTCAAGCAAAAAATACAACCAATTCATCCCCGACCTATCAAAGATAGGATTGGGGACTTCTTGGGGTTAGATTAAAGGGGAATGCCTTGCCGATATTATTTCTCGCGTTCCTTATAAATTGCTACGAGATCCGGGAAGTTCTTTTCGATGTCTACGAGATTAGATCCATCTCTGGAACTGTAAGCGACAAAGGCATCAACATCGTCAACCCCGAATTCACTAGCAAGCGACCTGATCCTGTCCTCTATGGTGCCGGCAGGCTGATTAGGTGCCGGTGGAGTTGCTTTCTTGATCCGTTTTTTCAAGGAGTCCACCTTGTTTTCAGTAGGAACAGTGTTGGGGGCCTCCCCGATCTCAAACCAGTCGCCGGGGGCGCTTATGCCGTCTTTCATGCTGTTATAAACCTTCCGAAGCTGTATAATTTGAGCTGGCGTGATGGCATCAAGCCTTCGTTGAATCCGCTTTTCAATATGGTCCTTGGTTACAGAGAACTTCCCGAACGCTTCCACCAGTTTTTTAAGGGCTCCCGGTGACGTATCGGCTTTGGCGTTTAAGGTCGCCTCGCATTGGCTCTGTGCAGCCTCCACAACATCGCCAGGAATAATCCCGAGGATACAAGATCTGAGCCTCCGCGCCCCTTGATTCGCGACCATCTCGTAAATTTCGCGGGGGTCTTCAAGTTTATAAGATCCTTTTTTTGTATATCGCTTATGCCTGACTTGGAAAATTTTCACCTGCCGGACGTTGGTTTCGATGTCCCAGGCAAACGCCTCGACGGTGCTTTCGCCGTTCCGTTGTTCTAGTTCCCGGATGCCGAACTGGATATTCCCCCAATTCTGGGCGATACATTCTGCCAGTCGGATGGACGGGCCGGTGATATCCGCCCCGCCTTTAATATAAGAATAAAGAGCGGATTCAGCTAGCCTGGGGCGGCTACAAGCCTGTTCAATCCGATCCATGGCCTCTATCTGATTCCGAGGGAACTGCTTCGCGATGATCATGGCGGCCTGA
>Ga0210051_1003070_pt1 | contig 16745 bp, 15 predicted proteins | sample CryGey092014_all_FD_185464 | JGI IMG/M metagenome (GOLD analysis project Ga0210051, IMG submission 185464) | Groundwater microbial communities from aquifer - Crystal Geyser CG23_combo_of_CG06-09_8/20/14_all (SPAdes) (version 2) | ecosystem: Environmental > Aquatic > Deep subsurface > Groundwater... | reverse complement strand
GAATGATAATATTTCCAGTAGAAAACTTAACAGCGCGTTTAAAACATAGCTAAAAGCAAGGGTGAATCGCGTCTCAATTTGAGAAAGACTACTCAAAAAGAGAAACTCTGAGAGATAAAAGAAAAAAAGCTCTCAAACTGAGACGCCAATTACTCTTACAGGAGTAAAATGGACATTGAAACTTAATTGTTCAGTGGTTTAAAATAAATAATAAATTAGTCTAAAATAAAAATGAAAATAACCAATGATTTCGATTTAAAAAAACAGGCGGAGGAGTTAGGTGTTAGTGTTTGGCGGACTCCAAGTTTTTTGTTTATTGTGATGGGGATTATCATTGTTTCGGCAATGACAGCAATCTATTTTATTTCTAAAGAATATGACCAACCGGAGATTCTTATTGGTGCTGAAAGCCTAGTTGTAATAGTTATTTTTATAATCGGAAATTCGATTATTAAGCAAGTGGAGGAAATGGCTAAATTGAATAAATTAAAAAGCGAATTTGTTTCGGTGGCCTCGCATCAATTGAGAACGCCTTTATCGGCTATTCGATGGGAAACGGAGTTGTTGTTGTCAAAATTGGGAAGCGGGATGGATGAAAAACAATGCAAGAGTGTTGCGACAATAAATACGCTGGCCACCAGAATGACGAGGTTGGTGAATGATTTGTTGGATGTAACAAAAATTGATCAAGGCAGGATGGTGTTGAGAAAAGAAGCTGTTGATGTGTCAAAAATTATCAACGAAAGCGTGGAGGATCTGTTGCCGCTGGCTAAGGCTAAGAATTTACAAATTATGGTTAATAAAAAAGGGGAAATTAAGGAAATTATCGCGGATAGTGCCAGGATAAGAGTGGTTATTGAAAATTTATTGAGTAACTCAGTTAAATATACCAGGACTAGAGGAAGGATTGAAGTGGAACTTTTTAACAGTGATGGATTTGTAGTTTTTAGCATTAAAGATGATGGAGTTGGAATACCTGCAGAACAGCAAAAACAAGTTTTCAGCAAATTTTTCAGAAGCGATAACGCGGTGCGCTATCAAACGGACGGCACTGGCTTGGGCTTGTATATTGCTAAAAATATAGTGGAACAATCGGGGGGGAAAATTTGGTTTCAATCAAAAGAAGACACGGGAACGGTATTTAATTTTTCACTGCCAATGGCGTAAAAAGTGTCTGTAATAAAATATAATTTTTTATAAGAGTAAAATATGGAAAAGAAAAAAATTTTAATCGTGGAAGATGAGGCCTCCTTGCAAGGCGCGATGCAAGATTTTTTGCTGGCTGAAGGCTTTGATGTCGCGCTGGCTATTGATGGAGAAATTGCGGTGCGGCTGGCAAAAAGCGAAAATCCAGATCTAATTTTGTTGGATATAATTTTGCCGAAAAAGGATGGCTTCGAAGTCTTAACTGAGCTTAAGGCGGATGAAAAAACAAAAAAAATTCCCATAATACTGCTGACTAATTTGGAAAGCGCGGAAGATATTGATCGCGCATTCAGCTTGGAAGCCAACACATATCTGGTTAAATCCAATTATAAATTGGAAGAAATAGTGCAAAAAATAAAAGAAATGCTGAAAATGCCAAAATAATTTTTGGTGTTGGGCGATTTGCTTAGAAAAAAAACGAGCTTGTCAAAAATACAAATACAAAATTAGAAAAATGAAAATAGAAAATAATCAACTATATGATTTCATCAAAGATTCCGGATTAATAGAATCCGATGGTCTTGAGCTTGCAAATAAAGAAGCGCAGGAGAGCAGTGAACGCTTGGGGGATATTCTTTTGAAAAAAAAGCTGATTGATGAAATTAAACTTAGGGAATGGTATGCCTATATCGCGGGCGTGCCTTTTGTTGATTTGACCAAAGAAATAATCCCGGTGGAAATATTACAGATAGTCCCGGAGCCGATTGCGAAAAAATATAAAATAGTGGCTTTTGGAAAAATTGGTCAGGATTTGATGGTGGCTATGCTTAATCCGGAGGACATTCAAACGGTGGATTTTATCCGGAAAAAAACCGGTTCGAAAATAATCATCTGCTTGACGACTGAAGACAGTATTAATGTCGTTTTGAAACAATACGAAAAAAGTTTGAAAGCTGAATTTGGAGATATTATAGAAAAAAATTCCGCTGAAGTGGCCGGTGAAGAAGAGGATTTGGAAAAGGTCGCGCAAGGATTGCCGATAATCAGAATTGTCGATACGCTCATTAAGCACGCAATTTTGCAAGGCGCCAGTGACATTCACATTGAACCGGATGAAAAAGAAGTCCGGGTGCGCTACCGCATCGATGGAATTTTGCATAACGCGATGACCTTGCCGAAACAAGTCAAACACGGCATAATCGCCAGAATCAAAGTCTTGTCCAATCTGAAATTGGATGAGCATCGTGTTCCGCAGGACGGCCGATTTAAATTGGAAAAAGAAGGCCTGAAAATTTCCTTTCGCGTCAGCATTCTGCCAATTTTTGACGGAGAAAAAATAGTTATGCGTCTTTTAGACGAAACTTCCAAAGGCTTGACTTTGGAAAAAATGGGCTTGACTGGAAATGGGTTGGAAATTATTCATCGGCAAATTAAAAAGCCGAATGGCATGATTTTAGTAACCGGCCCGACCGGCTCCGGAAAAACCACGACGCTATATACAGTGATGGATATTTTAAATACGCCGGAAGTTAATATCAGCACAGTGGAAGATCCGGTTGAGTATCGAATGCCTCGGGTGAATCAGACGCAAATTTATTCTAAAGTTGGATTGACTTTCGCGGCCGGATTGCGTTCGCTTTTGCGCCAAGACCCCGATATTATAATGGTGGGAGAAATCCGAGATCAAGAAACATTGGAAATGGCGATTCACGCGGCGTTGACGGGTCATCTCGTGTTGTCCACTTTGCATACTAACAGCGCGGCGGCAACCTTGCCGAGAATTATTGATATGGGGGCAGAACCTTTTCTGGTGGCTTCCACGGTGAATGTGATTATCGCGCAACGGCTGGTGCGAAAACTTTGCCCGGATTGCAAAAAAGAATATAAAATGACAGCTAAGGAATTGGAATCATTGAATGACAATTATAATATGGCAGAAATTCTGGGGGTTATTAGAAAAAATGAAGCGATGAAAGGCCTGATCAAAGCAAAAGATGTTTGGGAGGATATAGTTTTATACAAGGCTGTCGGATGCGAACAATGCGGTGGCGAAGGATATAAGGGTCGCAATGGAATTTATGAAGTGCTGGAGGTTGACAATGATATGGAAAAGATGATTTCACAAAAAGCGCCGACGGAAGAAGTTGAAAAAGCCGCTAGGGGAAAAGGTATGTTGACGATGGTTGAAGATGGATTTTCTAAGGCAGTCGGCGGAATCACTTCAGTCGAAGAAATTTTAAGAGTAACGAAAGAATAGCATGCGAAAGCCTGCCTACCAGCAGGCAGGCGCACTACGAAAGCGCCCATGCGAATAAAATAATAAAATAATTCGTAGATTCATATTACATTCGTAGTTTCGAATCGGCAATATATGCAAGTATTTTATACAGCTAAAAGTTTTTCCGGCGAGACTAAAAGCGGTGAATTGAAAGTCAAAGACGAGCGGGAACTAGTGGAACAACTTCGAATAGACGGCTTTGTTTTGACATCCTTCAAAAAATTGAAGAGTGAGGAGGAGGGCAAGATTAAAATAAAGTTCATGGATAGATTTTCCGGAATTTCTGTGGCGGAAAAAATGATGTTCGCGAAAAATATGAGTATTATGATTTCTTCCGGCTTGCCCCTGTCAAAATCTTTGCAAAATATAACAAAGCAAACTAAAAATAAGAAATTCATAGATATTCTTCAACATGTGGAATCAGATATCCAAACTGGAACCACTTTCGCGGATAGTCTGGCTAAGTTCCCTGGCACATTTGATGAACTTTTCATCAATATGATCAGAGTTGGAGAAATCAGCGGAAACTTGGATGAAGTTTTAAATATCTTGTCACTGCAGTTGGAAAAAGATCATGAATTAATAAAGAAAGTTACTGGAGCTATGGTTTATCCGGCGGTTATTTTGGCGGCGATGGGGCTGATTGGCGTGGTGATGATGATTTTTGTGGTTCCGCAAATAACGGTAGTGTTCAAAGACTTAAATGCCACTTTGCCAGCCTCGACGCAATTTATTATTTCAGCCAGCGAAGCGATGCGCACTTACTGGTATGTTATGATTTTTTTAATTCCTGTCCTAGGGTTTGCAATTAAGTTTTTATCCACGACTGAGGCGGGCAAGAAAATGATGGGCTTGATTTTAATCAATATACCTGTAATCAATACTATTTTTATCAAGGTTAATTGTGCCAGATTTGCCAGGATTTACAGTTCTCTCTTAGGGAGTGGTGTTTCGGTTGTTGAGGCGCTTCGAATTCTTTCCACAACTCTGACTAATTTTTATTACAAAAGAGCGTTTGTCCGGGCGGGGAGCGAGGTTCAAAAAGGAGTGAATTTAAGCAAGGTTATTTTTGAAGAAAAGAAAATATTTCCGATTTTAGTCCCGCAAATGATTGAAGTTGGAGAAGAAACCGGAAAGACTGAGATGGTTTTGACCAAACTGGCGGAATTTTATGAGGCTGATGTTGATCAAATAACGAAAAATCTTTCATCTATAATTGAACCGGTGCTGATGCTAATCATCGGAAGCGTGGTCGGATTTTTCGCTATTTCAATCCTGCAGCCGATGTATAGCGTGTTGGAGAATATAAAATAATGTCAGAACCACTGATTAAAATTGATTTTTTTGATTACACATGAATAATAAAATAGACAAAAACAATTATAAAAATTATTTTAAAGTTTCTATGAAGCCGGGTTTCACGATTATTGAGGCACTGGTGACGCTTTTTATTTTTTCGCTGATTACGATGACTTTTTATTCTATTTTTTCTTTGGGAGGCAGTTATATAATCGAATCGAAAAATCGTTTGGGAGCAGTGGCTTTGGCTAATGAAAAAATGGAAATTATCAGAAATTTGAAATATGATGATATTGGAATTGTGGGCGGAATTCCCAGCGGAAGCATAGTGGCTGAAGAGGATGTGGCTGAAAGCAAGCACACCTATCATGTAAAAACTTTTATTCAATATATCGATGATCCTTTCGACGGTGTTAGCCCGGATGACTTAAACTCTTCAGATTATAAAAGAGTCAAGGTTACGATTTCATGGAAAGGCGTGAAGGGTGCTGATAGCAGTTTTTTTCTTGTAGCAAGGTTTGTACCGCCTGGCATAGAACAAAATTCGACGGGAGGCATACTGTCGGTGAATGTCATTGGCAGTAATGGAATAGGTGTGCCACAAGCTTCAGTGTATATCACTAACACGGATGTGAATCCTTATATTAATATGACTATTTTGACAGATGACTCGGGAAATTTGATGTTGCCGGGAGCTCCACAGTCAACCCAAGGCTATCATATGCATATTTCTAAAAATGGCTATGAGACGGTTGATACAATTGATCCGGATACGGTTACTTACTCAGTTGTAGATGTGCCGGCTTCGGTGGTGGATGGAATGTTAAACACGCAAAGTTTTGTGGAAAATGGACTGGTTGATTTAAAAATAATAACCGTTGATGCTTTGGAAAATCCACTGCCGAATATTGATTTTTATTTAGAGGGTGGAAGAATTTTAGGCACGGATCAAATAACATTTTTGAACCAATATAATTTAATTTCTGACAGTATGACTGATGCAAGCGGAGAGAAAACCTTTTCTGATATCAGTCCTGGCCAATTTCTTGTTTCAAATATAGGCACAGCGCAAGGTTATACTAAAATCGGGATGGATGCATTTTCCAAATTTGATGTGGTGAAAAATGAATACACCTTACCTACCATTGCTCCAGGAGAATCAAGGGAGGCTAAAATAAGGTTTGCATCCAATGATAACGACTCTTTGCTTTTGAATGTGGTTAAAGCAACGGATGATGCGCCGATAGACGGCGCAATAGTTACATTGACAAGCGCAAGTGGTTATAGCGAAAATATAACAACATCGCTTGACGGAGTTGCCTTTTTCCCTATTGCGGTTAATCCGCTTGCAGCCGGATTATATACCATAACGGTAATGGCCAGCGGATATGGCGATTATAGCGGGACAATTGATATAAATAAACTAACGGCACAGCAAATAAAATTAACGGCTAATTAAATATGAAAAAAAAAGCCAGCAATAGTCATGGTATGACGATTATTGAAGTTATGGTTTCAATCGCTATTTTTGTAATTGCAATTGAAGGTTTTACCTTGCTTTTTATGCGTAGCTGGAAAATGAATTCGTATACATTGGAAATGGGCCAGTCATCCTTTGCTGTTTCGCAAGGTGTTAACACGATGATCAGCTATTTGCGCAAAGTGCGGCAGGCAGATGATGGCTCATACCCCATAAAGTCAGCCACAGATAATGACCTAGTGGTTTTTTCTGATTATGACAAGGATGGCGTTACAGAACGATTGCATTTTTATTTGCAAAACAGCCAAATTAAAATGGGCGTAACTAATCCAACCAGCACTATGCCGAAAACATATCCAGCCGGAGATCAGCAAACTAAAATTTTGGCTGATAAGATAGTTAATGCCAGCAGCGAGCCGATCTTTTATTACTATAATAAGGATTACCCCGGAGATGCAGCACATAATCCAGTAGCTACGCCGGCAGATGTTTTAGCCGTCAGACTTATCAAGATATTTTTAAAAATAAACATAGATCCCAATCGAGGCCCGGAGAATATTGAAACTCAATCGATTGTTGAGCTGCGTAATTTAAATGATTATGATAGAATAAAATAAAATGGAATTAAATAATAAAAATAGAAGAGGCTCTGCTTTAGCGTACGCATTAATAATGATGGCGGTGGTGTCGATAATTTTGGTTTCAATTTTGCAATACATTTCTTCGCAATTGAAATTTAGCCTATATCGAGGAGACAAGGAGCAGGCTTTTCAAGTGGCTGAATCCGGAATGTATTTTTATCGCTGGTATTTAGCGCACAGTGTTTCTGGAAAAACAGCCCAGCAAATCAAGGATTTTTGGACAGGCGGCAACCCATATGGCGTGGGAACTCCTTATGAAGCTGAATTTTTCGATCCAGAAGGCGGAGCGATTGGCAAATATCAAATCCAAGTGCAGCCACCAGATGTTGATTCGACTATTGTGATGGTAAAATCAACCGGCTGGACATATAAAGAGCCAAATGCAAAGAGGGTGGTGCAAGCCAGATTTCGCCGGCCGTCCTGGAGTGAATATGCTGTGGCGGCGAACGATGTCATGCGTTTTGGTGCGGGAACCCAGGTTTATGGAAAAATTCATTCGAATAACGGTATTCGTTTTGATGGGATGGCGTATAATATTGTTAGCAGTTCAATGGATGAGTATGACGATCCGGATCATTCTGGCGGCAATGAATTCGGCGTGCATACGCATATTTCACCGGTTGATCCATTGCCTCCAAGCGCGATTCCGCAACGAACGGATGTTTTTCAAGCCGGACGGCAATTTCCAATGCCAACAATTGACTTCAACGGGGTTATTTCCGATCTTAACAACATGAAAACAGAATCTCGCAAACCGAACGGAACACTACTTAATAGTTGCACATCTACGGGATGTTATTTTAATGAAACGGGCGGCGGGAGAAGAATTATTTTCAAAAATAATGGAACTTTTGATATGTGTACGGTTAATGCTTATAATAGTGTAAGTTACAGCATATCGAAATATAAAAAAGTTTCCAATCCCAATCAAACATGCAATGACTGTAGCGGACAATGTTTGGTAAATTATTCCATTCCGAATAAAGGCGTGATTTTCGTGGAAGATAATATTTGGGTGGAAGGAACGATTAATAACGCGAGAGTGACGGTGGTGGCGGCTAACCTTTTGGGCGGAACAAAAGCCAATGTTTATATCGGAAATAACAGCCTGCTTTATACTAATTTTGATGGCAAAGATATTATCGGCCTGATTGCCCAGAAAAATATAAGCGTAATCCGAGACAGTCAAAATAATCTAACTATTGATGCGGCTCTTTTGGCGCAATCCGGGCGTGTAGGTCGGGATTATTACAGGAGTCATTTTTATGATAAGAATTCTATAACAGTCAATGGATCAATCGCAACTAACTTGCGTTATGGCTTCGCTTACACGGATGGAACCGGTTATGACACGCGCATTTTGAATTTCGATAACAATCTATTATATTTTCCACCGCCATATTTTCCAACCGGCACAGAGTATTCCATAGATCTGTGGGATGAGTTATAATATATACATAATTGCATATCGTGTATCTCAAATCTTGTAACGATTTGCGTTCCACGCTCTACGATTCACGACCATGAGTTTTCTAACTAAAAAAATAATAAACTTTGATCCTGTAGTTTTCGGACTGGACTTAAGTGATCTTTCAGTCAAGATTCTTCAGATTGAAAAAGAGGACGGCAAAGACGCGGTTCGCGGTTATGGGTCGTTGGATATTCCTACGGGCAATATTGAGGATGGTAGAATAATCAACAAAGAAAAAGTTGTGGCGGCGATTAAATTGATTATGGCTCAAGCGAGCGCTAAAAAAATAAATTCAAATAAAGTGATTTGTTCACTGCCGGAATCGAAGGCTTTTGTCAGGATAATAAACATTCCGAAAATGAGCGAGGATGAGGCGAGTGAAGCGGTAAAATGGGAAATGGAAGCTAATATGCCGATGGCCTTGTCCGAGGTTTATTATGACTGGCAATTTCTAGAAATTGGCAGTGATGACAAGCAAAGAGTTTTGACGGCGGCTGTGTCAAAAGAAGTTGTGGACAGCTGGATGGATGTTTTGGTTTCGTCGGGGCTGGAGGTGTATGGCTTGGAAGTTGAATCAATCGCTAGCATTCGCAGCTTGATTGGAAAAAATGCGGTTGAAAATGAAACGAGTTTGATTGTGGATCTGGGCGCGAAAAGGACGAGCTTTATAATTGCCGAGGGAGTGGTTCCATATTTCACTTCCAGTGTTCCATTTTCATCCGAGGGCATTAATGATGCCATCGGCAAGGCGATGAACATAAGCAGTGAAGAAGCTGAAAAGGTTAAGATTAATAATGGAATAGAAAATATGGATACGAGCAACCCAATTTTTAGCGCGGTTAATCCGCTGATTGAAAATTTGGTGGTGGAAATTACCAAGACGATGGATTTTTATGTGGAAATGTCTAAAAAACCGGAAGGAATAGACAAGATTATTTTGTGCGGCGGCGGCGCCAGCATGAAAGGCCTGTTAGAATATTTAAGTCAAAGAATAAAAAAAGATATTGTGTCGGGCGACCCGTGGGTTAATTTGAATCTGGAGCGGGGATTGCCGGCGATTAATAAAGACAGTTCAATCCGGTACGCGACAGTGGTTGGACTGGCTCTCAAAGGATTAAATTATGGAAGTTAAACTCAATCTTATTCCAAAATATAGGAAAGATGAAATTGCTAAGACGAATCTGTTGAAGCTTATTTTGCAATGGGAGGCGGGAGCTGCTTTTGTTTTGGCTATTTTCTTCGGACTGCTCATGAGTCTTAACTATGTGTTGCAATTTAATCTAGACGCGCAGACGAGCGAATTGGAAAACGGACAAAGCAAAGATAAATATGAGAAAATATCTGTGATGGGTAGTAATTTCAAGGTGGCAAACGCAGTGGTTTTGGCAGATGAATCAATGCAAAAAGATCAACTCTATTGGTCAATCCTATTTCAAAAAATGAATGATAAGATTCCGGACGGCATAAGCGTCAGCAAGCTGGCTAATAAAAATTATAAGATACTTGTTGCCGGAGTGGCTGATACGCGCGATACCTTGATAGGTATGCGGGATAATTTTTCGCAAGAGGATTGTTTCTCTGATGTAAATCTGCCCTTGTCTAATTTGGTTTCTAAGGATAATATTGCTTTTCAAATAGAATTTAATGTTAAAGAAAGTTGTATAAAAAAATAAATGAAAGATTTTTGGAGAAAATATAAAATAAAGTTGATAATCGCAGTCTATGCAATCATGGCAGTGTCATTTTTCTATTTTCTAGTTATGCCTGCCGTGGATGAGATAGCCGGCAAAGCCAATAAAATTCAACAAAAAAAAATTGATAAGGAGATAAATGAAAAAAAATTGGCGGCTGTGCCGACTATGGAAGGGGATTATAATGAGTTTAAGGATAACGAGAGCAATTTGGTTGTTATTATGGAGTCGGCCAAAGAAGTTGATTTTATTAAAGAGCTGGAAAGCTTGGCTGACCAGACTGGCAATAGGATTGAATTTAAAATTCAAGAAGTTGCGGCTAAGCCGGCCGCTAAAGTAAAAGGAACAGAAAATGATATCAAAAACAAGCTGGCAAACACTAACTATTTATCTATGCAAATTGCTTTGGAAGGAAATTATGCCGGCCTATTGAATTTTATACACAAACTGGAGAATTATAAAAATTATGTGAATATCATAACCATAAGCTTTGAGAAGACAGCCGCGGGCGGTTCATATGTCAGTTCGAATTCATTTGTGGCATCTGATCAGAAAGAAATATTGAGCAAAGAAGTTATAAACAGCATTTTAGATGTAGTTGTGTATTTAAAAAAATGAAATTAGATTTTAAAAATTTACAGGGCAAGATTAATCCCAACGACTTATTGAAAAAAGTAAGTTGTGTGTGCGCGGAAAGAATGACGCTTGTTTTGTTCATTGTATTTTTAGTTTTTCTGGGATATTGCGGTTATCTTTGGTATGCATATAGCTATAGCTATCAATGGGATGAGGCAAAAAAACAAGAATATATGACCGCTAAAAATTCCGGAACCAATTTTAACAAAGCCAAATTTGAAAAAGTTCTGAAGGACATTGGCGATCGGCAGGAAGAATACAAAAAAGATTTGGATAAGCCGAAAGATATTTTTAGATTAAAATAAAACTTACAACAAAAAATTCCGTTTGAACGGAATTTTTTTGTTGGTTAATATTAGTGCGCTCGGCAGGGCTCGAACCTGCAATCCCTTGTTCCGAAGACAAGTGCTCTATCCATTGAGCTACGAGCGCATATTTTAATTGAGAAGCCCAGATACTCCCTGCCTGCCGGCAGGCAGGTATCCACTGAGCTAAGGGCGCATTACTATTTGATTGTAAGAAATCTGCAGGGGGGTGGTCACAGGGAATCGAACCCTGATACTTGGTACCACAAACCAATGTTCTACCACTGAACTATGACCGCCACTCTGGAGACCTCTTGTTCCCAATACTTCTCTCGTGTTCACACTGAGCGAGTCCCGAGTACTCGGGACGGTTCGACAAGCTCACCGTAAGCAAACTCGGGGTACTTCTCCTTTTTTATCAAAACATCTCAGTTGCTTGTGTAAGCCCGTGTTTACACTGAGCGAGATTTTATGTAATAAAATCGAGTCGAAGTGTGCACCCACTAGGACTTGAACCTAGGACCATATCCTTAAGAGGGATCTGCTCTACCAACTGAGCTATGGGTGCGATTTTTCCAATAAATCAATCATAACCTATTATGGAAAAACTTTCAAGCCCTGTGACTCTGACTGCTAAAAATGCAATTTTAAATCCCGCCGACCTATGCTTCAGGTTGAAGCAATTTGGTGGCGGGATTTTGATAGGTACTTCCATTGTTTTCCTCCATTGTTAGGATGTGACATGTTGCTGTTGTTGCTGTTGCTTGGCAGGCACAAAGATGCCACCATAGAAAGTGCGGAGTCTTTGCGTGTATGCTTCCTGTCTGGATCTCCTTTCCTCGAGCTCTTCTGCGGAAAGAAGACCGCTGTGTCTGATCTCACTCGGAGAAAGCAAGCTGACGCTCATGATATTCACCTCCTCTTTTGGATTTTTTTGGGGAAGATTCCCCCTTAAATAACAACAGAAGACAACCCCCATAAGAGACTGTCTTCTGTTTTCAAGGAAAATCAACTTGATTAGTTCCCCCCTTGACTTGAATCCTGCCGCTCAGTAGCGACTGGATAAAATATTTAAATTTGTTTCTATTTCACACTACACCCTCATTATACTCCTTTTTCAATTTTTTGTCAAATGGAAATGACCGCAATTTTCCAATTAAGCCTTTTTAGGCTCAGATTGAACCTTGATTATTAAGACAATCGGTTTTTAAAATCTGCATAGTCAAACTTTTTAATAATTTTTATTTTATTCTGCTGGTCTATTATTGCAATGGATGGCAAATTAATGCCATTAAAAGTGTTATTTTTCACCATCGTATAGACGGCCATATTAAGAAAAACCAATTTTTGTCCGATTTTTAGCGGTTGCGGAAAAGCGTAATCACCGATAATATCTCCTGTCAGGCAGCCTGGTCCAGACAAGCGATAAATATTTCCTCCGGCACGCGCAGGCTTAGCACCTAATATCATTGGCAGATATGGCATTTCCAATACATCCGGCATATGTGTTGCTGCTGAAACATCCAAAATAGCCATGTTTCTATCGTTGCGAAAAATATCCACTACTTCCGCCACTAAAACACCGGCATTCAGACCCACTGCCTCACCTGGTTCCAAATAGACTTCCAAATGGGGATGCTGCCTTTTGAAAGCAATAATTAGTTTGCACAACAACAGCACATCATAATCGTTTCTGGTGATGTGATGTCCGCCTCCAAAATTAACCCACTTCATTTGCGGCAAAAACTCGCCAAACTTTTCTTCAAAAACTTTCAATGTCCGTTCTAGGGCATCCGCTCCTGATTGACAGAGATTATGAAAATGCATTCCCTCCACTCCTGCCAAATCAGCTTTTGCAAAATTATTTTTGGTCACGCCAAAACGGGAACTGGCACTGCTTGGGTCATACATATCCACGGCAACTTCACTATGTTCCACATTCACTCGGATGCCACAAGAAATTTTTTTGTTTGTCACAACAGTTTTTCTAAAACGCTGCCATTGAGAAAAAGAATTAAACACTAAGTGGTCTGCATATTTAAGATAGGCATTAATATTTTTCTCTGTATATGATGGAGAAAAAACATGTGTTTCTCCGCCAAACTCTTCGTGACCCAGGCGAGCTTCGTTAATAGAGCTTGCCTCTGATCCGGAAATATAGGTGCGCATAAGCGGAAAGACGCTAAACATAGCAAAGCTTTTCAATGCCAATAGGATCTTGCATCCGGTTTCTTCTTCTACTTTTTTGAGAATTTTAAAATTATTTTCTAAATTAGTCAGGGATATTACATAGCAAGGAGTTTCTAAATCAGCCCAATCATCACGCTGAAAACCAGCTTCATTTGCCCAAAATTCTACAAACACATCTTGTTTTGCAGTAGTCATTGAATTTCTATAACTTAATAATCCTTTTTGAGTGCTTCTGGCAAATCTTTTAATGTTTGGACGGACCATCCCAAGCCATTTTTAGCCAGTTCTTCCAAAAATATTTTAGAATCTAATAATTTATCTTCGGCGTTCTTCACGCCAGTGCCATGCCATTGGCCTTCCAACATTAATTTAGCACAAACTACTGCTGGAACGGCTGCCGTATAGCCTACGGCATTACCGCCCGTTTCTTTGAAAGCTTCCGCGTGGTCGCAGACATTATAAATATAGATAACTTTTTTCTTTCCGTCTTTTGTGCCGGAAATTATGTTGCCGATATTCGTTTTACCTATATAAGTTTTATTGAAATCCTCGGCTTTTGGTAACAACATTTTGAGAAAACGCACTGGTATCACTGCCGTGCCATTATAATCAATAGTATCAATACGCACTAGACCGACTTCATATAATATGCGCAAATAGGTCAGATAACTTTTGGAGAATGTCATCCAAAAACGCGCGCGTTTGAGTTCTGGGATGTGTGTTGGAATGGTTTCCAGTTCTTCGTGGTACATTAAATAGGGTGTAAAAACTCCAGTTTCCGGAAAATCAAAATCAAAAAATACCGCATCCTCATCGATTAGACGGCCTCGTTTCTGCCAAGCGCCATCCTTCCAAAATTTAATAGGCAAAATCAATTCTCGCAAATTCATCTCTGGATCGAAGTTAGGAGCAAATTTTATTTCTTCATTTTTTGATCCGCCATTGCAATCGAGAATATCAATCGTATCGATGCTGTCAAAAAGATAATCGCGAGCATAGGCTGAAAAAATATTTGTTACTCCTGGATCAAAACCAGCCCCGACTATGGCCAATAAATTTTTTTTCTGAAATTCTTCGTTTTTTGCCAATTGCAATTCATAGGAAAAGCCATATTTTTCCGGATCTTCATAGCAAGCAGTGTCGATATAATTTACATTATGTTCAAGACAAGCATCCATCACCACCAAATCATCATAAGTGCTGCCGAAATTTATTATTAATGCAGGTTGTATTTTTTTAATTAGTTCAGAAAAAAAGGCGTTGTCTCTAACATTTCCTGGATGGATTTGCAGATTGACTTTGCCATTGGTTTTTTCTTTAATTGAGTCGCGCACATTTTCACATTTTTTAATTGTACGACCCACCATGTGTATTTCAGAAAAAGTTTTTGGGTGTTGAGCCATTTTATGTAGGCCGACACTGCCTACATTGCCACAACCAATCACAAGCACTTTAGACATAGTTTATATGCAGTTAATTTGATTAATATTTGTGCGCTGGGCAGGAATCGGACCTGCGACCAATAGCTTAGAAGGCTACTGCTCTATCCACTGAGCTACCAGCGCGATATGTATTTAATTATGCTAGCAATAAAGGACTGAACAGTCAATGCTGGACAATGTTTTTTAGTGGCTTTCTAAATATTTTTTCCATTCCTTTTTAGACCAATCATCCGGTTTTTGCGTCAGGACTGATCCCGGATGAGGATATTTATTGGGAGAATCATAGTTGCTATTAAACACATCTTCACGAATAGAATTCCCATTAGCGTCGAACACTTTTTGGGTGAAGGTCGCCTTCATCGAGCCGTCTGAATTTCTTTCTGTGATTGTTGGTCCTATAACATTTATTTTTCGGCCGTCGCCGGTTCCAAAAAATCTGAAGATAAGCTCTGTTCCAATAATTTCTGTTTGAATCAGGATATAACTAGGCGTATTATTAAGGAAAGTTAAATCCGGTTTTGGTATATAAACAGTAGCATCCATACCTTGCGGATTATAGTATGAAACAGGATAGACATGGTTTCTGCGAGCTGTTATTTGAAGTCCGCTATAGATGGCGGCGCGAAAAGCCGTGGTGGAAACTTGGCAAATTCCGCCCCCGAACTCCGGCTCGGTTATATTATTTTTTATAACTAGTTCCGGCAAATAGCCATGTTCGCCGTCTACTTCGCCTAATGTTTTTACAAAAGAAAAATCTTCGCCTGGCTTGATAAGCACGCCATTGAAGCGTTTGGTGGCGACATTAATATTAAAAATTCTATTCTTGGGAGAACCGTGGAAATTGGAATGACCCTCACCAAGGAGTTCGGTGATTTTGAGATTACTGGTTCCGTCAGTAGAGATTTCCGGATCTTTTTGGGCGAAAGGCAGCTCGAGTGAGGTGGCTGGATTTTTTTGCACCACGAAATTATAGAGCAGTGCAACACTTTTTTCTTTATCCAGTTCCAGGCCTTTTTGACTGAGCGAGAAAACAGAAACTTTGCCGTTGTCCATGGTTAATTTCCCATCAACTGGCGCTTGGTTGGTTTGCCGGGATAGATCGTCTATGAATTTAGCGATGGCGGATTTGTCCAGCGAAAACGATGATAATTTTTGAATATGACTGGCATCTTTCGCGCTGAAAAGCAGTTGGCACACGATAGATTTGGCATACTTGCAAATGTTTATATTTTCTATTTCTGAATTATATCGGGTGTTGATGACCAAATCATTTTTTTCGATGTGCCAGCCGGCAATTTCAGTGGCCGAAAGGGGATAGGTAACACCATTTACTTTGAGCGTAATATCTTGCGCAGGCGTGCCGGTTTCAGCCAAAACAAGACTATTGCTAATAAGTAGCAGGCCGGAGAAGATGATTATTTTCAATAGATTTTTCATAGATTAAGAATACCCTAAATTTGCTTTGAAATCAAGGCATAATTTCTTTCAATGGCAATGGATTATTATGTTCTATGATGGTATAATATGATTAAGTAAGTTATAAAATGCAATCGTGTTAGAGACAGAATTCGTAGGCGTAAAAGAAATTAAGCAGCCAAAGTTTGAATTCAACGATTTGGCGGAAGCTGAACAATATTTAGATTGGAAAAAACCGTGCCTCAAGAAATCAGGCGATTAGTGGAAGGTGCTATGCTCGAACAGGAGATGTCACACAGTCAAACAGGATTACCTTTGAGTGATCAATTTTTGAGTGCCTTGAGCGAATCCTTACGGCAAAAAAAATTTATCGCACAAGCTGGATCGGATGTCAAAATATCTAATCTTTTGGAACCGCTTGAGAGAGTTGAGACAAAAGCCGGTTATCTGAATGTTTTTGAAACTTTGACAAATGTTTCGGCGTCATGGAATTTGAAAAAGAAAGTTTATGAAACGCAGATAAAAATCGCATTGGAATGGCTGGTTGGGCAAGATTTGAACAAGTTGGCAGAGAAAGCCATTGAACAGTCTGAAGAGGATCGGCAGCAAGAAGACAAAAAACAAAAAAGTTCTCCTGACAATGTTCCTCCGCAAAGTGAAGATGTGAAATCTTCCATGGAAGGCGGAATGGAAAAACGGGAAGGCGAACCGCAGGCGCAATTTCGTGTTAATCCTTTTTATGGCGGATAT
>Ga0210051_1003068_pt1 | contig 16750 bp, 19 predicted proteins | sample CryGey092014_all_FD_185464 | JGI IMG/M metagenome (GOLD analysis project Ga0210051, IMG submission 185464) | Groundwater microbial communities from aquifer - Crystal Geyser CG23_combo_of_CG06-09_8/20/14_all (SPAdes) (version 2) | ecosystem: Environmental > Aquatic > Deep subsurface > Groundwater... | reverse complement strand
AAAGACCTGAAAAAGAAACTCGCTGACTGGAACGCTTATTACAACAATTTAGAACACTGCTCGCTTAATGGAAAAACTCCAAACGAAATGCTAGAATCCATGGTGCCAAAAGTCCTTAGCTAAAACAATTACTGAAAACTGATTGAAAAAAAGGTAAAAATGTGATATACTATAAACAGTCATTTTATCGAAATAAGCCAAAATGGCGCTTTTAAATTACCATGCCTACTATGCTTGAACAAAAATTTGAACAGCAGCCTAACTCTGAAATTACTCCAGAAAGGCCGGTTACACCAGAAGCTCCGAAAGAAAGAGTAGAAGCGGAGAAGGATTTAGAAGAACTGGAGAGGCAGATTGCTAAAGAGGAACAGAAAGCTGCTCCGGCTCAATCGGTTGCCGCTCCCCCGACTCCCGCACCGAGCGCTATTCCTAAATCCGAAACCAGAAAACAAATTGAAAAAATTCTCTCGGAGGATTTAGTTGATATTTATCGGGCCATGGATGCTAATCAAAAACTTATTTTTAAGCAAAAGGGAGAAGAGACTGCTTCCCTGATTGAAAATTTGGTACAAACTGCCAAGGCAACGGCCAAAAAAGTCATTACTCTAATCAGAGAATGGCTGAAGTTGATTCCCGGAGTAAATAAATTCTTTTTAGAACAGGAAACTAAAATCAAGACTGATAAAATTTTGGCAATGACTAAAAAGAAAGAGGGAGAGTAAGAATGCGGAATACTTTACCCCCTCCCGTTACCAGCGAATCTTTTTTTTCTAATCCAGTAGTGATCGGATTAATTATTCTAGTGATCGCTGTTTTTGGCATTACCGTTCTGATCCTTAGCATTAGAAAAATTCTAAGAAAGCAGTACTATCTGCCGGAGGAATATCATAATGTTACTCTGCTAATAATGGTACCTAAGGAGTTTTCCAGGGAAGAGGATAAAGAAAAAGAGCTTAAGCAGTTAATCGGAATGGCGGAAAACTTATACGCCAATTTGGGGGGCCTTAAGCCGCAAGGGGGCCTGCGGGCATTTTGGTACGGCCGAAGAGACCACTTCGCTCTGGAAATAGTCAAAGAGAAAGACAATGTAATTTCCTTTTATGTTACTTGCCCCAAGTATTTTCAGCGATTTTTAGAACAGCAGATTCACGCTCAGTATCCCGAGGCGCAAATCGAGCCAGTGGACGATTACAATATTTTCACGCCCCAGGGCATTATTCAGGCCGCTTATCTGACGCTTAAGAAAAAATATATTTTTCCCATTCAGACTTATCAAAAGCTGGAAGCGGATCCGTTGAACGCCATTACTAATTCGCTTTCCAAATTTCAAACGGACGAGGGCGGAGCAATTCAGATAATTGTCCGTTCGGCCAAGGCCTCGTGGCACTCCTGGCCAGCCAAAGTCGCCTCGGAAATGCAACAGGGAAAAAAGCTGAAAGAGGCGATGAATGCGGCGGGCGGCACTGGCTTTTTCGGTTTCTTGAGCGGGATGTTTAAAATGTTTTTTTCGCATAAATCCAAAGAAGACGACTTACTGACCAAACAGCAGTTGCATCAGCTTTCACCCATGGAAGAGGAAATTGTAAAATCCCTCGAAGAAAAAACCAGCAAGGCGGGGTTTGATGTCAATATCCGGATTGTTGTCTCAGCCAAACGGAAAGAACAGGCGCAGGCTTACTTGAGGAATATTATCGATTCGTTTTCCCAATATTCCGGCTATGAATACGGCAATGGATTTACCGCCGTACAGGTGGGCAACAACCCCCGCTTGATTCATGATTTTATTTATCGGAATTTTAATGAAAAACGCTCCTTTATTTTAAATACCGAAGAAGTGGTCAGTCTTTATCACCTTCCTTTGCCTTACACGGAGACACCCAATATCCGGTGGCTGGGCGCCAAAAAAGCACCTCCTCCTAACAACTTGCCCAAAGAGGGAGTAATTTTAGGAGAATGTGAATATCGCGGACAAAAATCCGAAGTGCGGATCAAAAAAGATGATCGAGAAAGACACCTTTATATTATTGGCCAAACGGGCTCGGGCAAGTCTTACACCATGGCCAATTTAGCGGTGCAGGATATCCAAAACGGAGACGGTTGCTGTTTGATTGACCCGCACGGGGGCTTAATTGATGAATATGTTTTGCCCAACGTACCCAAAGAACGGGCGGACGACGTAATTTATTTCGATCCCGCTGATTTAGAAAGACCAATCGGCCTGAATCTTCTGGAATACGATCCTAAATATCCAGAACAGAAAACGTTTATGATTAATGAGATGATTAAGATTTTTGACAAGCTGTATAATCTGGCTCAAACCGGCGGGCCGATGTTTGAACAATATATGCGCAATGCCATGCTTTTAGTAATGGATGATCCAGAAAGCGGGGCAACTTTACTCGAGATACCGCGGGTACTGGCCGATAAAGAATACCGCCGCTACAAATTATCCAAAATCACCAATATTGTAGTTAAAAGATTTTGGGAAGAAGAGGCGGAAAAAGCGGGCGGCGAGGCGGCCCTGGCCAATATGGTTCCCTATATCACCAGCAAATTGAATACTTTTATCTCTAATGACTACATGCGGCCGATTATTGCTCAGCAAAAAAGCGGCTTTAATTTTAGAGAGGTAATGGATCAGGGCAAGATTTTACTGATCAATTTGTCCAAAGGACGGATCGGTGATCTTAATGCCGAGCTTTTGGGGCTAGTAATAGTCGGGAAAATTTTGATGGCCGCTTTAAGCAGAGTGGATATTCCCGAAGCGCAGCGCCGCCCGTTTTATCTTTACATTGATGAGTTTCAAAACTACGTAACCGAAAGCATTGCCGTAATTTTATCGGAGGCCAGAAAGTACAAGCTTTGCCTAACTATGGCGCACCAGTATGTTGGTCAATTAGTAAAAAACAACGATACCAGCATTAGGGATGCGGTTTTCGGCAACGTCGGTACGATTGTCGCTTATCGAGTAGGGGTAGAAGATGCCGAGCTATTTGCTAAACAGTTTGAACCAGTTTTTAATGAATATGATGTGATGAACGTGGACAAATATTCCTTCAATCTAAAACTCTTAATTGATAACAGCCATGCGCGTCCCTTTAGCGCCAGGGGAAGAACCTTGCCGAAAGGGAATCCGGCCAAAGTTTCGTCCCTTAAGGAGCTTTCGCGATTAAAATACGGAAGAGAAAAAAACATCATCGAAGCGGAAATCATTGATCGTGCTAAGAAAATAGAGGAACAGCAAAGTTAACTTTTTTGTACCAAAGGAAATCAATTTAGAATGTCAGAACTTTTTTTTAATTTTGTCTTACTTCTACTGATTTTGATTGTTTTTGGTTCAATGATGGTGGCAAGTTTCCGAACTGCTCCTTGGGTACCTTCTCGAAAAAAAGATCTAAGAAGATTGATTGAACTGGCAGAAATAAAAAAAGGCGAGGTAGTTTACGAATTAGGATCCGGGGACGGCCGGATCGTTTTGGAATTAGCCAGGCGGTATGAGGCTAAAATTATTGGATATGAAATTTCGGTCATCCCTTATTTAATATCCCAAATTCGTCTCTGGCTAGTGAACACATTTTTTGTTCATAGAATGAAGGGAGAGGCAAAAATTTTGTACCGGGATTTTTTTACGGCTGATTTTAGCCAGGCCGACGTGCTTGTTTTTTTTCTTACCCCTTATGGATTGAAAAGATTGGAAAAAAAATTTAGATTGGAAATGAAAAGGGGGAGTCGGATTATCTCTTACATTTTTCCCTTAAGAATATTCTCGCCAAAATCTATCAGTAAACCCACTAAGACCAGTAATCCCATCTATTGCTATCACTTTTAAAACGGCTAAATTAAGCCATTTTCGGGGCTTTACGGAAAAGCCCTTTTAATTTACTTTGACTATTTTTTGAGATATGCTAAAATAAGTTCAAAACCCAAAAGCTAAAAACCAAAACAATTTATCGAAACAAGAACAAAAGTCAAATAAAATCAAAATTAAATATAAAATATAACAATAATAAAAGCCGGGGAGGAAAATAAAAATGATCGACGAAAATAAACTAACTCAAATAAAACAAATGATTGCTTCGGCCGAAGAAGCAATTCATTCCGCCAAGCAGATGTTAAGCGACGCTGCGGGAGCAGATTTTTTTGAGGAAGGCGGGGACGTTACGGTTAAAGCGAAAACAGTGGGTAAAGTAGCAGAAGGCGGTAGAATAATTGAAGGTATTTTTGATGGACTGAATATGATCGGCCCAGATGGAAAACAATACAATATACCGGCCAATTACGCCTCTAAGTCCAAATTAGTAGAGGGCGATGTGCTAAAATTAACCATTTCAGACGATGGTTCTTTTGTTTATAAGCAAATTGGCCCAGTGGAACGGCGGCGCCTGATCGGCAGTTTGGTGCAAGACGAACAAACTGGGGAATATCGGGTGGTTGCCAGCGGAAAAAGCTATAAAGTGCTTTTGGCCAGCATTACTTATTTTAAAGGAGAAACGGGTGATGAGGTGGTAATTTTGATCCCCAAGGACAAACAATCTAACTGGGCAGCTGTGGAGAATATCGTTAAAGGCGGAGGTACGATCGAAAATAGAACAGAATCAGTGGTAATTGAAGAGCTGGATCAAAAAGAAGATAATCCGGAAGGAAAGGAAGAATCAGAGAAAGAAAAAGACCAAGAAGAAAAAATAGAGGATCTGGAAATTTAAAAGGAAGTTATTTTCCGATTAAATCAGGGATAGCTTGTAGTTTTTAGCTTATTAGGAGCGACGAGCGGTCAATCAGGTAGATAATCCTTAAAGGATTTTTTTATTACCCCAATAACAAGATTGCACAAGATTAAAATAAAGGCTAAACTAGGATTAGTTTATTAATCAAAAATATGCCCTCAACGCTTTATCGCAAATATCGACCCCAGTTTTTTAAAGAGATAGTCGATCAAAACCACATCAAAATAACATTGATCAATGAACTGGAAAGCGGTCGGATCGCCCATGCTTATTTATTCAGCGGTCCGCGCGGCATTGGCAAAACCACCACGGCTCGGCTTTTGGCCAAAGCTTTGAACTGCCAAAAGCGCGCTTCTGGCCAAGCGGAGTCCTGTAACCAGTGCCCTTCCTGCGTGGAAATAAACAAAGGCCACTCCTTAGATTTAATTGAAATTGATGCCGCCTCGCATACCGGCGTGGACAATGTCCGGGAAAACATCATTAATAATTCCCGGGTTGCTCCGGTTTCCAGCAAATACAAAGTGTTTATCATTGATGAAGTGCACATGCTTTCGATTTCGGCCTTTAATGCCCTTTTAAAAACATTGGAAGAGCCGCCGGAAAACGTGGTGTTTATTTTAGCCACGACGGAACTGCATAAAGTCCCTCAGACCATTATTTCTCGCTGTCAGCGCTTTGATTTTCAAAAAGTGGGGGTAGGGGATATTGTGGAACGCCTTTCTCGAATCGCCCAAGCGGAAAAAATCAAAGTAGATCCCAAAGTGTTAGAAGCAGTTGCTTTGTCGTCTGAAGGAAGCGTGCGGGATGCCGAAAGTATGCTGGGTCAGATTTTTTCTTTAGGGGAAAAAGAAATCACCTTTGACCTGGCCGAACTGGTGATCCCTCACTCCGACGCCAAACTGGTAATTGAACTTCTGGAATATCTTTTCATGAGCGACACGGCCGGAGCACTCGGACTGATTAATCGTTTAGTAGAAGAGGGGTTAAACATCAAGCATTTTATGAGGAGTGTAATCGAACTATTAAGAAAAGCGATTTTGCTGAAAGTTTCTCCGCTACTAGATGAATTTTCCACTATTGAGCTTGATTCGGAACAGGTGAAAAAGCTGAATAAAATTGTGGAAAAGACCAGTGCGAATCAGCTGCTGAAATGGATTAATATTTTCTTAAGCAAGGAACCCCTTTTAAAAACCAGTTCCGAAATCATCCAGCTGCCTTTAGAAATAGCCGTTTTAGAGATAATCGAATCTTCAGAAACAAACGTGGTTACCCCTTCTTCTTTTGCTAAGCCAGCGCCGCCCCCTAAAGCCAGCTACTTAAAAAAACCGGAAATTAAAACAAAAGCCATTCCTAAAAGCCCTGCCGCGACTAAAGAAAATCCGGCCCCAAAGACGCCGCCGGTGATCAAACTTTCCGATATCAAGAAAAAGTGGAACCAGTTTTTGAATGAACTAAGAAAATACAATCATTCCTTGGCCTTGACCTTGCGCGTCAGCGAGATTGTAAGCCTAGAAGAGAATGTGCTGACTCTGGGATTTGGCTACCGGTTTTATTTAGACCGGGTGTGGGAGAAGAAAAATAAAATTATTACTGAAGAAGCTTTGGAGAAAATATTCGGTGCGGTTCTTAAAATTAAATGCGTGGTGCAGGAAGAGTTAAGAACCAAACTAGCGCCGAAGATAAAAGAGCTGAAAAGTGACCAAACTGATAATTCCCTAAAAGAAGCTCTTGACGCCTTTGGGGGAAAAGTCGTAGAATAGCGAAAAGCGTAAAGCGAAAAATGAAATTGCAGTTTAAAGTTCAAAATTTTTAATTTTTAGCTTTACACTATTTAAATTTTTAGTTATAAGCATTGGGGAGTAGCCAAGTGGTAAGGCAATGGACTCTGGCTCCATGATCGGGGGTTCGAATCCCTCCTCCCCAGCCAGTCAGAATATTCGGCGCTTTTGCTTATTGATTATTTAAAATATTTTTATAAAACAAAGTAAGTGTAACTGGGGTAGTAAAACACTTTCCCTCTTTAAGATAAGTTCTAATACGCTCCACTCGAGACAGTTTTTGGGCCTCCTGGGGGTAGCTATAAATAACCGAGTAAACCTCGGTTTTTTACTTGTCCCGGACGCAAAGTATAACGAGCGATCCGGGATTGATTTTTAATTGAGGATATTTTTCTTTTTGCCCCTAAGGGGCACTTGTTCTTTTGGCAGCAAAAGAACCAAACTTGTCCTGAGCGAAGTCGAAAGGACTGCTGGGGCGACTAATGCGTCGTAGCGTTAATTGTTACTCCTACTTCTTTTTTTGGTTTAGAGTCGCCCCAAATCCCAACGTGTTTTTGGTATGTTGCTCTATCTTTGTTCGTAATCAAACAATCAGCAAGCTTTGTAATTTGTAATTTATGATGTGTGATTTATTTAGTATTTAGTCCCCGATTTAATCGGAGATGTAATTTGTGATTTACCGCTATGGATGGTTTTTTCTTGACTGATTTAGATTTATTTTATAGGGTGAAAGTAAACAGATTTTCCAATAATCATCAAGGAGGTGTTTGATGTTCTTTAATAAAAGGCTTCTGGGACTGTTTCCGCTAGGCTTAATCATTGTCCTGGCCGGGGCGCCAGAGTGTGCCGCTCCTCAAGATTGTTTGACTATCGAAGACGGCTTTTGCGAGCTAACGGTCTGCTATCAGGTTGATTTTCAAGACGGCTTTTATCAGCTGGAGTCCGTTGAAATGGAGGCGGTGGTTGATTCCAGCGATAGCGGCTTGGTTGTTTATCATCCTTTTATCACTCAAGTGGTGCTGTTTCCCGGCGGTTCCAGCTTAATAATAGACAACCAATCATCGCACAATTTTGATTTGGTTATTTATCCGGAAGCTGATAAAATTGGCCAGGCGGTAGAAAAAATTTTTGCCGGCGAGCAGGTTGAGCTGGTACTTGGTCAAGGCTGGGCGGCCTTAAAGGCAGAAACGCCCGTGATTAACGGTACGGTCAAAGTCATTCCGCAGCAAAAAGCCAAAAAATCGTCCAATAAGAAATGGACCTAGGGTTCATTAAATAAACAGTCTAAAACTCCACCTCCAAAGCAGGGGTGGTTTTTTTGTATCATAATTCACAAAACCAATCACAATAAAAGAAACTTTAGCTAAAAAATATAAGTAAAAAGCCTTTAGTCAATCAATCTTGATGGGTACTAAAGGCTTAGGGGATAGTTCCGTTGCACTTGGCGATGACAATAATGATTATTATGGCTAAAACGCCAATCAGCAGTAATTTTAGCTGTTCCTTCTGCTGAAAATTCATATTTCCTCCAAAGAACAAATAATGGCCGGTAAGGTACTGTACTCCAAATACCTTATTTTATCAAATTTTCCCATCCCCACCTTGAAGGGATTTTTATTTCCCCCAAAATCAGCTATAATGATTTCAATCGCCGAAAAGGCGGTTTTTTGATAGAATAGAAATATGCCTGAAGTTGTTGAAATTATTACTCCTAAGAAAATTCTACTAGACGGCCTGCTGTTTAGTTCTAAAAAAGCCCGGCGCGGGTTTGTTTTTGTGCACGGGCTTTCCAGCTCGGTGTTCTCTAAGTTGAAGCTAGTGGAGGAACTGGCGAAAAACGGCCTAGTTTTAAATTTCAGCAACCGCGGCCACGACAAAGTGACCAGGGTTCAAAAACTGGATGCGCGCAATAAAAAAGGATACCGTTCAGTCCGAGCCGGCGGAGCGCACGAGGTATTTACAGAATGTAAAGATGATCTGCAAGGCGCCGTTAATTTTATGAAAAGAAGGGGAGTGAAAGAAATAATTTTAGTGGGCCATTCCACCGGCTGTCAGAAAATCGTCTATTATCTAGCGAACAGCAAGGTAAAAATCAAGGGAGCGGTGTTATTATGCCCAATGAGCGATTATGCCGGAGCAGTTCAGGAATATGGAGTAAGAAAATTGAAAGCGGTGGAAAAACAGGCCCGTCAGTTAGTAAAATCCAGAAAGCGACACCAGCTTTTACCGCTTGATTTATGGCCGGGTTATGAGGATGCCCAGCGTTTTTTGAGTTTATATACTCCCCAAAGCAAGGAAAATATTTTTCCTTATGATGATAGCACTAAACCAGTTGCTTTGAAAAAGATAAAATATCCCTTACTGGTTGTTTTGGCGGGAAAAGACGAGTACCGCGATCGGCTGATAAAACAAATTGCGGCTTGGTTTCAAGCAAATTCCCGCAGTCCCAAAAGCAAAACAATTATTATTCCTCAAGCTTTCCATTCCTTAGAAGGCAAAGCAAGACCAGTGGCATCTCAAATCAGCAAATGGGCCGGGTTGGTTTGAATTTTCTTTAATTAATAATAATCAAACAACTTTTGTTTTACCTCGTAGTTTCTATTGAGCTAGTTTTAATTCTGATTTTGTTGTTATTTATAATTTATTTCGGCATTCCTTTTGTCAAAGGAGCTCCTTTTGCCGTGTCCACGCCGGGAAAAACTAGAAAAATATTGGAGCTAATTAATAGGTATTTGAATAACAAACGTGATGTCAAAGCAGCGGATTTAGGATCAGGAGACGGCAGGCTGGTTATAGCGCTGGCAAAAGATGGTTTAGAAGCGCACGGGCTGGAAATTAACCCTTTTTTAGTTTGGTATTCGCGCCGAAAAATAAAAAAAGCCGGGCTCACCAATGCCTTTATTCAGCGCGCCGATTATCTCAAAGAGAATTTAAGCGAATATGACGTTATTGTCTTGTTTGGTGTTTTCTATATGATGGACCGGCTGGAGCAGAAATTAAAACGAGAACTCAAACCGGGCGCCCTGGTAATCAGCAACTATTTTTTCTTTCCTCACTGGAAGCCGATTGCGTGCGAAGATAAGGTTTTTGTTTATCGTCTTAATTCCACCTGATCACTACTTTTATAGTATCCTCGTTTTGATTATTGACACTATTTCTGAAGAGTGGTAGCGTAGTTAAAACGCCGCATTTCTCCAAAACAAATATTAGGGAGGATCATAATATGAAGATTAACAAGAAAGCGGTTAAAAGAAGGCTTCGGGAATTCAAAGAATCTAGGGGGGAGGGAAGCGACACCTCAATCGTGGATGTTGCCTTAAATCCCGATCCTCAAGCGTTGGCCGAACAGCTTTTGGAAAAAGGAAAAATCCAACAGATTTTCCGAGATGCTGTGAAACCCAAATAATCCAATCGTAATCTTCAATTCTTTGCCCTTGAACTACCCTTCACTTTAGTGGAGGGTATTTTTTTTATTATCTTTTTCTGCTACAATGCTTACTAAGATAAAACTATCCCTATGAAAAAACTATTTTTCCTTCTTTTATTAGGCTTACTAGTTTTTCCCCAGTTGACAGTGGGCCAAACAGAGGCAGCTGAAACGGAAACGACTTTTCATGCTCGAGTTTTGGAAATAATGGATAAAAAGACGGTTAGCCGTGATGATGGTTCTGACCTAGTCCAGCAAAAACTTAAATTAGTAGGGCTCAATGGTGATTGGAAAAATAAAGAGTTTATTTTTGATGGAACCCAATACGAGGTAATTTCTTCTCCGCAGTATAAAGTAGGAGACAAAGTAGTTGTTAATTACAGTAAGGATTCAGAAGGAAATGATGTTTTTTACGTTATTGACTATGTCCGGCAAGGAAACCTGTACCTAATTGCCTTAATCTTTGCTATTATTGTAATCCTGGTCGGCAGGTTAAAGGGAGTGCGGGCACTGATTGTACTTTTTTTAACCTTTTTTATAATTCTTAAGTTTATCATTCCTCAAATAATGAATGGGGCCAGTCCCTTATTAATCAGTATTATTGGATCATCAATCATTCTGCTGCTGGCTGTTTACATAACCGAAGGATTAAAACGAACATCAACCATTACCGTGGTATCAATTTTTATCGCCTTGGTGATTACCGGAGTACTGTCGGTATGGTTTACGGCCCTGACCAAATTAACCGGTTTTGCCAGCGAAGAAGCCATTTATCTTACCGGACTAGCCGGAGGTACTTTGAATCTGCGCGGGCTTTTATTAGCCGGCATTGTTATCGGAGCCTTGGGTGTTTTGGACGATGTGGTTATTTCCCAAGTAACTATGGTTCGGGAGTTAAAGCAAGCAAATCCTCAAATGTCAAAAATCCAAGTGTATCGCCAAGCAATGAAAGTGGGAGTTTCTCACATGAGCGCCATGGTTAATACCTTGTTTCTGGCTTATGCCGGAGCATCATTGCCCCTTTTAATTCTATTCAGCGTTAAGGAACCGCCATTTCTAGCTTTCACTCAAGTACTGAATAATGGCTGATCGCTACCGAGATAGTAAGGACCATTACCGGCAGTATTGGTCTGATTTTGGCCATACCCCTGGCGACCTTATTGGCCGTTAGTTTTATCACCATAAAAAAAGAGGAGTCTGGCAGTGCCGTTCCCCGTAAGAGAGATTAAAAAATTTCTAATTTAGGACGATTTAAATTTCAAGATTTTTGAAAATATAAAAGTGACAATAAACCACGCCGTTCCCGTTAGCACAATCGTTGCGCCAGTTGGCCAGTTGAAATAGTATGATAAAAATATTCCCAATATAACAATAATTTCGGATAAAATTACACTGGCAACAACTAATCCTTTAAAAGAAGAAGCGACTAATTTAGCAATGGAGGCTGGTATAATCAGCAAGGCGCTGACTAATACAATTCCTAATATTTTAACTCCCAAAACAATAGAGACAGCTAGCGCTAGATACAAGGTAATTTCTATCGCCGTAACGTTGATTCCGGAGATATAGGCGGTTTCGCGATCAAAAACCACCAGCGTTATTTTCCGGAAAAACAGAATCAAAAAAGTCAAAATCGAAATCGCTAAAATGACTATCAGATAAAGCTCAAATACTCGTATTGCCAGAATATTCCCAAACAGAAAACTGATCAATTCTGGTTGATAGCCCTCTTTAAAACTTATTAACAAAACTCCTAAAGACATACTGGCCGTGAAGAAGATTCCAATAATTGTATCGGAGGAAAGACTGGTCTTTTTTTCCAAGAGGTAAATTATCAAAGCGATAATGATGCTAAAAACAATCGCAATCAGTATCGGATTCAAATCCGCTAAGATCGCAATGGCGATTCCGGCCAGAGAAGCATGCGCTATTCCATCTCCGAAAAACGCCATTCTTCTAAGAATGACAAATATTCCAATAAAAGCCAAAAGAAAGGCCAGAATAATACCCGCCATTAAAGCTCTTTGCATAAACGGTAACTGAAATATTTCAGCCATGCTTGTCTACCTTATGTTGATAAAGGGTGATGTTCTCGTCATATAATTGTTTCAGCATTTGGTCAGTTAGTACTTTTTTAGGCTTTCCGAAACAGAGCATTTGCTTGTTTAAACAGACAACGGAGGTGGCATAATTATAAACAATGTCCATTTCATGAGAAACCAGGATAATGGTTACCCCATGTTCTTCGTTTAAATGTTTAATTAATTCATAAAAACTTCTTTCTCCTTTTAGATCGATTCCTGCTGCCGGCTCGTCCAAAAAAAGAATTTTAGGATTATTTAACAGTGATTTGGCAATTAGCACTCTTTGTAGTTGACCGCCGGATAGCTGACCCAATAGTTGCTGCCCGCTTTTTTCCATTCCCACTTCCTTGAGTTTAGTATTAATATTGCTTTTTTTTCTGCCCTGTTTACTGATTTCAAGATTTAAGAATTCGTCAACTGTTATAGGGAATGATTTATCAAAAGAAAACCGTTGAGGAACGTAGGCGATTTTCTCAAACGATTGAGAAATTTCTTTTCCCAATATTAATACTTCACCCTGATAGGGGATTAAGCCCAACATCGCTTTAAGTAGGGTGGTTTTACCCGATCCATTAGGACCAATAATAGCAGTTATTGATTTTTGAGGTATATTAAAGGAAAGGCGCTCAAGAATTACCTGGTCATCAAACCGAACATTTAAATTTCTTACTGATACGGCGTTCATTATTTTAATGCTTCATAGATCGTATTTACATTGTATTTTATCAAATCGATATAGCTCTGTCGATCTTCCACCCCGCCTAAAGGATCCAGAACAAATATTTCCAATCCTGTGTCATCAGCAAATGGTTTAACAACATTTTCTGATAATTGCGGCTCGGAAAAAAGAGCTTTGACTTTGTATTCGGCAATTAGTGCTTGTAGCGCAGATAGTTCTTGGGGAGTTGGTTCCTTGCCCGGCGAAGGCTGAAAACTGCCAACAATTTTTAGATTAAGCTCTTCGGCAAAGTACGACCAAGCATCATGAGCAGTTACTAAAGCGGTATTGGTCAAATTCCTTATTTTATTTTCCGACTCTTCTTTTAGAATGTCTAATTTTTCCTGATAATCTTCCAGATTTTTTTGGTAACTGGAAGAATTAAGAGGGTCTAATATTTCTAGTCTGTTGGCAATATTTTGTGCTATTATCTTGGCATTGTTTATCGAAAGCCAATAATGGGGATCATATTCTCCATGTTCATCGTGATTTCCTTCCTGCTCTTCACTGTCGTGTCCCTGCTCATCAGAGAATTTTCTTAAAGCGATATTATTGCTTACCATAACAATCTCAATGCCGGTTAGGCTATTTGTTAAATCATTCATCCAGTCGTCTAATCCCTGACCGATAGCAAAAACCACTTTGGTATTTTGCAGCTCTTTGACTTTCTCGGGAGTGATTTCAAAAGTATGAGGGCTTGCTCCGGGCGGCAGAATATTGACTACCTCAATTTTATCACCGGCAATATTGCGAGCGATATCATAAAGGGGAAAAATAGTTGCCCCAATTTTAATTTGGTCTGATGTAGTGTTTTCCTCCTTGCCATAAATAACAATCAGACCAATAATGCTAATGCTAATTAGCACCAGAACTGTTAAAAAAGCCGTTGATTTTTTCATCTTTTTTCCTTCCTACTAGAACATTTATTACAAATGCCCGTCATACTTAACTGATGATTAATGGAGCTGAAATTTTTGAGTCTTATTATTTCGTTATGACAAGGAAAACATTCAATTAAGCGGCATTTGCTACAGATGATATGATGGTGGATTTTGTCAGCGATATAGAAATAACTTTGGTTATTCATTTTTTCTTCAAAGATAATACCCAGTTCTTTAAACAGTTCTAGATTGCGATATGCCGAAACCAAGTCAATTCTCTCGCGATTCAACTGTTGATGAATTTCTCTGACGGAACGGGGTTTTTTCTGTTTTGCTAAATATTCCAAGATTACTAAACGAGGTTTAGTCAATTTGTAGGAAGTTCTTCTAAATTTATCCACAGGATCCATAGGTCAATCTAAGAATATCACATCTGTTTTCTAAATGCAAATAGTTTGCAATTAAATGGTAAAAAAAATCTAATCTGTTATAATATTGGCAGCAAATGAAATTAGCTTATTTTTAATCAAAATCAAAGATGCATCTTCCTGACGGATTTTTAGGCTCGGGGACATCTTCTTCCCTGATTGCCGTTGCCGCCGCAGTGGGAGTAGCGGCCTTAAGCAAAATCAGAAAAAGTTTTTTTGCCAAGCAAAAAAAGCCGGTTTTAGCCACGCCGGAAGGAATCACAATTGGCGGAGGAGAAACTGCCCAGCTTACTAAATACGGTCGGGAAAAAATTTTTAAAATGGCCACAGTAGGTGCGTTTGTCTTTTCTGCCCAAATGATTAATTTTCCGGTGGCGAACGGCACTTCCGGCCATTTACTGGGCGGAGTGCTGGCCGGCATATTACTGGGACCACTGGAAGCAATGCTGGTATTGTCTAGCGTCTTAGTCGTCCAATCGCTTTTTTTTGCTGACGGCGGGCTGGTTGCTTTAGGGGCTAATATCTTTAATATGGGAGTGATTGGCGCAATCGGAGGATATTATTTGTATCGGATAATAAAAAAGTATTTTAAACAGGTATTCTTGGCCGCTTTTTTTGCGGCGTGGATTAGTGTGGTTTTAGCGTCAGCTGCTGCCTCAGTGGAATTAGCGATTTCTGGTACGATTCCGTTGAACACAGTATTGCCGGCCATGACCAAAGTGCACCTTCTGATCGGGATCGGGGAAGGGATAATAACCGTACTGGTGCTGGGGGGATTAAAATACAAGGAAAAAAGAGATGAATAGAAGATATACTTTTCTTTCTTTAATCTCATTAATTATCGCTGGAGTTTTTTCTTTATTTGCCTCTTCTTTTCCTGATGGTTTAGAGAAAGTTGCCGGAGAAAAGGGCTTTATTATTAAAGCGCTGGAATATCCGCTGGATGCGGTGATGCCGAATTACTCCTTTTCCGGAGTGAATAATGAATATCTGGCGACCGCCTTGGCCGGTATTACCGGAACAACAATCATTTTTTTATTAGTTTTTTTTGTCACTAGAGGTCTGTTGATCAAAAAATAGGTGGCCGCTAAACTTGCTACCTATTCAATTAATTGATTGAACGGATTTAACTATTAATTTTTCCGTTTCTTTTTTCAGAAATAATCCGATTGATTAGTTCTTTTAGCCAATAGGAATATTGATCCGGGTTTTTTTGAATGTCTTTCTTCAATTTTTCAAGAGTGATCCATTTCCAATCCGCTACCTCTTTAGAGTCAGGGTTTACGGGACCATCGAATTTTCCAAAGAAGACATGATCAAATTCATTTTCAATTAAACCATTTTCGAATTCAACACGGTAAGTAAAACGGAAAGCTTCCCGTAAAGGGCAAATGAAACCCATTTCTTCTTTTAATCTTCTTAGCGCCGCTTCTTCCAATTGCTCATTTTCTCGCTGGTGACTGCAGCAGGTATTGCTCCAAAGATTGGCCGAATGATAGTTACGGGCCGCTCGTTTTTGAAGGAGCAGTTCTCCTTGAGAATTAAATATAAAGAGGGAAAAAGCGCGGTGCAGTTTTCCTTCTTGATGAGTTTTTATTTTCTCGGCCACTCCTACTTGATTGTCCTGCTCATCAACTAAAACTATCTTTTCGGTCATTTTGATAAAACTAAAAGTTAATTAAATCTGATAATAAAATTCCCACCCCATAAGTAACGACAATTACCGTTATCGCAATAGTCAGATGTTCCGTGATCACTTTCCAAGGAGTGACTTTCTGCAGGCGAGCGAGCTGAAAGCTAAGAATGCCTAACATAGTTAAGCCCCAAATCACGCTGATAATAACGGCTGTAGTAAGGGTGAAAAGCAGAATGGGCACTGCAAAGGTCAGGGCAAATAAAAATTTGGTAATAAAGGTGGCAAAAGTTGATTCCCAAATTTCCTTATGAGTGTGCTGATTTTCCGATTCCTCTGAAATATGAATTCCTAAGGCATCAGATAAGGCATCGGCCACAGCAATGGTCAAAATTCCGCCCAATACCGCAATTCGGGAATGGGTACTAGAATTTAAACCTACCATTAATCCCAAAGTGGTAATAATGCCAGAGGTTAAACCAAAACTTAGACCGGTTCGAAGTGATTCTTTCATTTACAAAAAATTAATGTCTTTAGCTAAGGCGACCATTTGTTTTCTATTTTAGCAGAAAACAAAGCTTAATCCAAGCAAGTTTTAAGCTCTTTATCCTAAGACCTATTTACCGCTTATCCCTTTTTTGATAAGCTGATAGTAAGAAATATCGGTTCTTTTGAGTTTTTAAGGAGGTGGGCACAGTGGGTATCTGTTTAATTACGTCGGAAGGAGTGCAGGATGCTTTCTCTGGGCGCCGGTTGAATCCGGAAGATGAAGCAGTAATTCTTAGCAATATGCCCCAAAAACCGGAACAAAAAGAGGAAGCAAAAGAAAAGAGCGATCGCGAATCCTGACCCGACCTTAGAGTGGACAAATTCTTGTTCACTCTATTTTTTTAGCTATTTTTCAAATGTCACAAGATTATCAATAAGATTTTAGGTAATAATAAGCATCCCTATACAAGGCCACATACATCTTGGACTCTTTTAGATCCAAGAAGCTATGCAGATAATTAGATTAAGCTATCAAGTAAGAGGTTTTGTCAGATTAGCCAGATACGGTCTAAAATGGCTGCGTATGCT
>Ga0210051_1003067_pt1 | contig 16750 bp, 17 predicted proteins | sample CryGey092014_all_FD_185464 | JGI IMG/M metagenome (GOLD analysis project Ga0210051, IMG submission 185464) | Groundwater microbial communities from aquifer - Crystal Geyser CG23_combo_of_CG06-09_8/20/14_all (SPAdes) (version 2) | ecosystem: Environmental > Aquatic > Deep subsurface > Groundwater... | reverse complement strand
GCTCGGTTGAGGTAATACCTGCAGGGACAGCAATCATAACCTCTGGTCTAAAAAAACGGGTTCCTCCAAGTGCTTTATTAATAAAATAGCGTAGCATTGCCTCAGTAGTTTTGTAATCAGCTATAACACCATCTTTTAAAGGACGTAATGCCACGATGGTGTCCGGAGTGCGACCGAGCATTTCTTTTGCTTCATTGCCAACGGCTAGTACCTTTTTATCAATTTTTGAAATTGCCACAACAGAAGGTTCATTGATCACAATGCCTTTCCCCGGTAAATGCACGAGGGTGTATGTGGTGCCGAGGTCAATAGCGATTTTTCTCGAAAAAAAACTCATACTTGGAAAACTTTGTGTTTCGATTAATTGCTACGTATGTCCAGAGTATACCATGAATGAAGCATAACTATCTGATATTTTAACATATTTGTCAACAGGTTGAGACTTTTTTGCCACCTTTACAAACCACTCGGAATGGATTTTTGAGGATTATATACATACAGCGTTCCAATATCGGTAATTAAGTTTTTGTTGTACAAACTGTAGTCAAATGGTTTTACTGGATGCTCAAGTCGTAGTTCTAACAAAATGTCATACGAATCGTCTTTGAAAGATTCAAAATTTGGTATTCTATTAAAAGCTCCGTAATCATCAATATATAAATATGTACCAGTGTTTATTTCGGAAAAAAGATTTACTGAAGAAAGTAGGTGTGAATCTATTAATTGTCCAAATGTGTAGGGGTCGATAGTTATTTCTGAATCTATGGCAAAAGCAATAAGTGGATCTTCCGTCAGTAAACGTGACCCAGGTTCTATACTGCTAATTTCTTTGTTAAATAGTTTTTTACGTTCGGTAACGTATTGCTTGATCTCCCAAGGGAAAGCACTATATGACCAAAGCAAAAAAAAGAATTGGAAAATTATAATTAGGGGAATTAGTTTTAAAAAATGAAGAGCTTCAATTTTTTCCCAAGACAGGCTTGTTACTGAAATGAGAATTAGTGCAAGAATAAATTCAAGCAAATAATTTTGGATGCCACCATCTCTAACAAGCATAACAAATGAAATAAGTGTGCAAAGCAAGTAAACGGAAAAAAAGTTTTTTGGTTTTGATGTTATTCTTCTTGTAGCAAGAAAAAGTAACGGTAGGCTCGCTACACAGGTTATACCGATAATTCGAAACGCTGTATAAAGGTTTGTGTAAGGGACGGATCCTGCGTAAAGAAAAATTTGTTTCGTAAATTCACCATTAGTAAAAATACTGAGTGTTAAGATGCCCATTCCCAGAAAAAAAACATAAATAATTCCAAAAAAAACAGCCTTCTTTTTATTTTCAAATAAATAAGTTAAACATAACGCGAGTGGCGCAAAAACAAATTGTTGTTTGGCAAAGAAAGCTAACGCGAATAAAGCAGCAATCACGACAAGCACTCCCTTACTTTTTTTATTGAGCGTACTCACTGAGATACCAAGCGCGATTAGGAAAAGTCCCAACATATCAGGCCGAGCAATAGCGCTCCATTGTGATACAATAAACGAACTATACAACAAAACAGCAGAAAGCAGAGCAGCGATCGTGCTCTTTGTATTTTTTTTTACAATCCAAGCCACGCAATAACCAGTGGCGAGAAAAAAAATAAAGGAAAGAATTCGTAAAATGGAGATTTCGGTTCCAAAAATGCTAAGAAACAAGGAACCAATATAATTGTATAAAGGTGTATAAAATCCAAATATATACGGCGCTGTTTCTGTCAAACGATATATTGAAACTCCATGAAGCGCTGATATCGAATTTGAAAAAACAAAGCCCTCAGCATAATCAAGGCGGAAAGGAACTGCGACAACCAAAAAAAACTTCCAAATGTTAAATATGGTGGCAAACAACGGAATAAAAATTATGAAAAAAACTTTTAGAAGATAGGGAAAAAGAGCAAATTTATTGCTTGTTTCCATATACACTACTTCTGTAGACGAATATATTTATCAGACGAAAGAACAATATTTTGATTTGCCGATCCATCAATCGAAATTGTATATGGAAATGCTTTTTTGCCAGGCTGTTTTTGAATAAATAGTGAGTATGACTCTTTATCAATTTTATCCCTAGGAACTTCATATGTGAAGGTTAAAGTTTGTGACTGCAGTGGATTTACTTTTACAAAAGATTCGAATACGGTTTTACCAAGTTCTTCGGGAATAACAGTAACTGGATTCACTGAGCCACTATCCTGTGTTAAATTAGACCCCTGAGGAACATACACTCTTACGTACGCGTGATAGATGTGATTTAACCACCCATCGTCTTTCTGGGGATTTGTATACGTAATAGTTAAGGTGTTGACATTCTTTTCATTAGATGAGTCGTCAATATGTAATTGAACATTTTGTTCTATATACAGATTTGATTTTTTTCCGCCAAAATTTGAATCATTTATGTGAAGATAATCCCCATTGGTTGTCTGATTAATCGCTCCAGTCCAATTGAGCAAAGAAAGTGCTGATTGGATATTTTCGTCGTGCATGTAAAGCACAACATCTTTTCGTTGAAATAAATCTCCTGTCACCTGAAAAAGAGTTGGGAATTGATTAGCGGGTGCTGTGAGTGTTTTTTCAAGAATTTCTTGCATTAGGTCGCCTATTATAGACTTTCTGTCTGGTTGGCTCGGATCAATCAGTTCGGCATATCGCTCAAGTTCATAAATCACCTTTGTGCAATTACAGAGGGGTTCTGTATCCAAACTAAACTCCGTCCCCCTTACAGTTATCGGTCCGGTTATTTTTAAAAATTCTTCAACAACGTGTGTATCTACTAGAATAATTCCATCATATTGAGGGGCATTTGGAAGAGCAGTATACATTTTATCGAACATTGCAATGCTCGTTGGGACATCTGGAGAAATATTCACGTCAAGTATGGACCAGAATTTTCGGATTGAACCGTCATCATTGCGTAAATATCTTTGTATTGGTGGTGGGGGTGTAAAGCCACAATCAACTTTTTGGCATTGCGCGTATATTCTATTACTCAAGGTATATAAGTCCTCGGAAGTTGTGGTAGTAATTTCACCCTTATTGAGGGTTACATATGAGTAGGAAGAAAGAAAACCACCGGTTGCTCGCAATTCTTTATCATTTTGAAAAACAAGAAGATATTGCTTGGGTTCAGGTTCTCCAAGTAAAGAAGACGCTACTTCAAGGGTTGGTCGTGCATTTACTATAAACGCATTTGCTTGAGTTATTGTTGAGATTATTTTTTCTAACTCTGGGCGCACAGAAGCTCCGCGAAATGTTGTCGGATACTTCGCTGTCTTAATTTGACCCATCTCGTTTGAGGCTTCTGAAAAACCATTAATTACATCATCTAGGTGAAGTTTCAAATCTCCAAGAATACTTGAAATTTGTACAACCCTATTTACCTCTGGCGAAGAATCTTTTGAGTTTATATCTTCAACAAATGGCTCAATAACATCAATAATAGTTTCCACAGATTTTTTACTAGAAGCAAGCGCTTTTGAAAGATGTTGTAGGTCATGATAGTAACTTCCCACTATTGGGAATACAGAGAGCCAAGGCATGTGCCGTAAATCCTTTTGTAAACCAGCATTCTGTTCGTCAATTTCCGTTAGTTTGCCTCGTAATACTGAAATATCAGTTATGCTCGCTGGCGAAAGTTCCTGACTGATTTTTTTTATTGCAAAAATATGTTGCACCGCGGATTGTGCTGGAAAATATGTTGCGGTAGAAACTACAAACAACAAAATAAAAATTGATGCCAAGCCAATTAGTAGTATCTTCTTGCGTTTTCGCTTATTTGGATTTTCAAGTAAACGTAATCGTTTACTTGGTTTAGAAAAATTAGGCATAAAAAAGTTCAATGTTTTTTTAGATATGTCAGCCAGGATTGTATGTGGATTTTTGTAAGAGGATTAAATATCCCTTTTAATCCAGGACTTTCTGCTGATTCACGCTTATGATAATGGACAAAAGAACTATCTACATCGTACCATACCTCAAAGCCTTGTTTCCAAAATCTTTTGCACCAGTCTACATCTTCAAAATACAGAAAAAAATCTTCGTCTTGTAGTCCGACCTGTTCGAGAGCAGACCTGCGTATCAGCATGACTGCGCCTAAAACCCAATCAACAGTTTTACTTTTGCTATGGTCCCAATTTTTCATGAGGTAATAGTGTAATTGTCGTTTTGCCCACGGTAATTTTCCCAACGGTGTACGACGAAAAATAGGGATATACCATTTTGGAAAATAAAATGTGGAATACTGAATTGATTTATCAGGATGCAAAAGTCTTGGCCCAACTAAACCCGCCTTAGGGTGTTTTTCCATGAATTGCACTAAACGATCTATATTTCCCTCAAAAACCGCAATATCAGGGTTCAAAATGAGGATAAAGTTTCCCGTGGATAATTTTATGGCCTTATTGTTCGCCTTTGCTAGCCCAACGTTTTTTTCGTTTTTCAAATAAGTGATGTTGCTAAATTCAATCTGCATCATACTTGATGTGCCATCAGATGAATTGTTATCGACAACAAAAATTTCGTGTTGTTCTTTCGGAGGAAAGTTCCGCAAACCGTTTAAAAGTTGACGTAACAGTCCCCTGTTATTATATGTTGTTATAATGATTGAAAGCTTCATAAGATAGAGTTCCCCCCCCTCAAAATTTTAAAAAGTAGTTTTGGTCTAAATAATAAAAGGAATGATAATTTAGTAAATTCATAAAAAATGATTCCAATGCTTTCAAGGGGCGCGTTAATAAAACGATAGTGTTTTCTAAGTAAATATAAATGATTTTTATACGATAGCTCTACAATACGAGATGACTTGCCCATGTAGCCAAGTGTTTTTTTTACGTGACGTTCGTGAAAGCCGATAACAGTTCCGACACAAATATTTTTTAACTGCTTTTTTTGAACTCGCCAACCAAGATCTACATCTTCTTTATAAGCAAAAAACGTTTCATCAAAAAATTCAACCGTCTTACTTTTATTAGTTGCGATAGCTTGTAACGCGACACGAGAAATTAAAAAACAAGCACCTGTATTAGCAAAGACCTCAGCATCTACCTTAAATGACTTATCAAACATCTTTCCCTCTCCCCTATTAGTAAAACGGTAGCCGAATTTTTTTTCAATACCGGCAGAGTCAATTATACCGTTTTTTAACCCTTCAGTCAATTGATTTTGTCTAAGTAAAACTCCGCTTACAGTTCCTATTTGTTTATCTGATTGCATTTTTTTTGTTAGTACTTGAAGGCAGGTTGGCGTTAAAATGATGTCAGGATTGCAAATAAGAACCGCATCAATTTCTTGATCAAGAAGGGCTTTAGAAAAACCTATATTGTGCGCGTGGCAGAAACCTGTATTTTTGGGTAAAGAAATAGTAGTTACTCTCTCTTTTTTTAAAATTGATTGAGTCTCGTCTTGTGAATTATTATCTATGCATACAACCTCATAGACAGGCTCTTGTTGTTTAGAAACACTCTCAAAAAAATGAGGGAGATCTTTTGCGCTATTCCAAGTAACGAGCTGGATTTGAACTTTCATATGTATAAAGTAGATATGCGATTGTAAAACCGAGTAGACCAAAACCTAAGGGGTGTGTAAAAATAGGTGTTGTAACGTTTGCAACGAGACAAGCAAAAAATCCTGAAAAAAAACCAAACAATATTTGATCGTTTGTTTGAATATATTTTTTTATTAACAAGACTGAGGTGTAAGTAAAAACTATTAGAAATGAACAAAGTCCAATCAGTCCTATTTTTACGGCGACATCCAAATACGCCCATTCATAAATATAAAAGGATGCTTTTATAATTTCACCATTTGGTAACACGGTTGGAAATGAAACAAGCGTACCAAACCCAGTGCCAAATAATGGATGATGAGAAATTTGAGTAAGTAACGCTTTACCTAATTCAATTCTATGAGTGCTTGCGACTTCTGTTGATGGGTGGGCTATGGAAGTAACTCTGTTTAAAATCGTATCTCCAATTCCTGTAAAAAAAAATAGGAAACCAAAAATGACGAGAAGCAATAACGCGTATATAAGTGAACGTTGTCTGTAAACTGTTTGTTTAAACCATGCAAAAACAAAAATAAGCATTCCCAAAAAGACTCCTAACCATAGACTCCTTGAATAACTAATTAATATGGAAGCTAACATAAGAAATATTCCGCACAAAGTGAAAATTTGTATTTTTGTAGATTGTTTTTTCCAGGAAAGTGAAAGGGCAAGAAAAAGACTAAAAAGAAGTAAAATATGGCTTGGGGAAAAAACTCGAAAAAAACGTCCAGAAATATAGGAAATCTCGGCTGTGCCTGTTGCTCGGAGCCAGCGGTAACTTGCTGGCTTCGTTTTTGTAGTCACTGAAGAATCATACACAAATTGTCTCTCATCGGGACCAATTCGTTGTCTCACTATCTCTTGCTCCCAAGAGTTTTGGTTTGACAACTCTTCCCGTATATCTTGGGTTATAAAAATTGCTGAAGTCAAAGACGTATCATAATGTGAGGTTGCGTATAAACCCAATAGTCCGATTGTGGTTATAGCAAGAGCAACCGAAAAGGACAGTAAAACTGTAACAGCTTTTGTTAATGTAACTTTACGGTAAAATGCTTCAGCAAAAATGACAACGTAAAGTATACTTACGTATGCATTCGCGTCGAACAAATTGAGCAAATTGTCGTTTTGTGTCAAACCACGAAACATACCTACTACTATAAAAAAAGAAAGTAAAAGAAAAGGAATAGCAAATTTAGTTGTTGCAATTTTAGGAAACTTCCTTTTTCTTAATAAGTGATAGGTTAGGGAAACAAACGCAACACCAAATAGGCCTATTCTAAGCGAAATTGGAAAACCAGCAATTGTAAGAGAAAAAAGGTAACCTTGACCGCCAATCGCAAGTTCTGCAAGTATCGCATAAGCCGCAATTTCTAGTTTAATCAACGAAATTAAGAATATAAACGTAAGAAGAAATATGAAAAAAATATGATTTACAATCGGATTAACAAACCCAATAAACGAAAAAATAAGCAATAGAAGCGTTACTAAAATAAGTGTAAATCTTGGGTATACCTTCATGATATGCTTTTAATTAGAAAGACTGAATGCCTGTAACATAATACTATCATGAGCGCCTTTAAATTCAACTTGTATATCTTGCAAAAGAGTTTCTTCATTTATAGGTAACTCTATATCAAGTATTGAGTTGGTAAAAAATGTTTCTATAGAACGTTCAACGGTAAACGATGAATCTCCTAGTCGTTTCCAGAAAACACGAACCGCTACGTCATTTGCATTATTTGAAAACAAATGGACAACTGGATTACCTGAGGTTGCAAGTCTCATGTCTTGTAATGTAAAAAGTTTGACCGGAAGTGTCAGGATAATCGAATCTTTTGAGCTTTCTATTTTGTCTGTTTGTCCATTCCAATGCACTTCGGTTAATGATATTGACCTTGGAAAAACCATTGAGGATACTGGGTTGTTTTCAAAATATGAGTGTACCAAGAAAAGACCATAGCTATTTAAAACAAGCACAACAAGCGCAACAACCCCTACAACTAAACGTTGTGTCTCTTTCTTTTTAATGTCAGTTAGTCCAAAACCAAACAAAATAGCCACTAACGGGACTATCGATAATAAGTAACGACCTTGAGGCTGAAAAAAAGTGAAGTTTTGTATAACTACAAATAATATTGAAACTAATATAAGCGCGGATAATCGTTGTATATTTTTTTCGCGATATTTAATTAAAGCGTAAATAACCAGTATAAGCGAACCTACGGCAAGAACAATATAAACAAACAAAGGGAAAGCTATGTTAAATTTGCCAAAAACCCCGAAAAACCCAGAAAATATCTTTTCAATCATTTTTTCAACTTCCGAAAAATTTGAAATGCTTATGTATTGAGATTGCCAAAGAACTTTTGTATTTGAAAGTCCGAATATATCCCCAACAGTTCGAAAATTATGAGCAAACCACCAACCCGAAATGCTTAAGGTAGAAATTGCAGTCACCACCCAAAGTATAAATTTTTTACGCCAAAGAACGATTATTGTTGCAACAAATAAGAGCGGATATAGATGCGTTTTCGTTAGTAACCCTGCACCAAGTACTAGCCCAAAAAAAACGGCGTCTTTTAAACTTAATTGCATTTTTGCCTTTATAAAGACCCAATAGCTTACCCAAATTGAAATGAGTAACATAAGAATATCGTTCGAAAAAGCACCCGCTAAATACGCAACCATAGGGATCCCAAGTACAATAATAGCTCCTGTTTGAATTATACTCTGGTTAGCAAACAATTTTTTGCTTAGAAATAACATACTAAACAAAGCCCCAACATATAAAAACCAGGAGGTAAAACGATCTAATTGTATCTGAGTATACACGGGAACGGAAGAAAAAAGTTTTGTTATCGGAATACTTATTAAATAGTATAATGGGGGTTGATGGCTTTCCCAAAAATCCTCGTATGAGATAAAGCTCGGTAATTGTTTTGCTGATGTAACGAATCTCGGATATGCTAAGTGCGCAATTTCATCAGGAGTAGTTGTAGGGGGGCTAATAAATAAAAAAAGAGTCGCAAAAATTGTACAAGTAAGTATAGCTACGTATGGTAGTCTGCGTGTAAAAACCATATTATGCTTTCACTTTATAAATAAAGGGTTTTACTTTTTTTGGTGTGACAAACGCGAGCACAACACTTATGGGTGAAAAAATTTTTAAAAGTAAAAATTGTGTGTGTGTAAAATATTTTTTAGCAAACAGTAAAAGACTACGATTGAATATTTTTTGGCGATTTACGGGGATTACTTTTTGAAAACTTTGCCCACCATGGTGTATGACTGAGATTTCCGAAACGTAGTTAATATTAAAGCCCGCTTCCCTTGCTCGTAAACAGTAATCAACTTCTTCGAACCAAATATAAAAACTTTCATCTAACAAACCCACTTTTGAATAACACTCTCTTGAAATTGAAAAAAAAGCACCACTTAACTGTTTAACTTTTCTTGAAATAGAGTAATTAAAATCTGGTAAATAGTATTCGTTAAACTTTTTGAGTTTAGGAAAGACAACGTGAATTTTAAGTAAAGTTAACAATTGTGAAGTGAATGTTGGATCTGAACGAACACTTTGCTGCGTCGTTTTGTCGCTATTAAGGAGTTTTGGCCCCGCGATACCAAATTTGTCTTTTTGCTGACACTCAAGCAGAACTTTCAATGTTTTGGTGCTAGTAAACTCTATATCAGGATTTATTAGAACTAAAAAATTTCCCTTTGCAATTTGTAAAGCTTGATTATTGGCTGCAGCAAATCCTGCGTTTCGAATATTGGTAATAAGTTTAACAGTAGAAAATTCCGAACACACCATTTCTTGTGTACCATCTAAAGAGTTGTTATCGACAACGAAAATCTCGAGTGCTACGCCCTCTTGGGTAACAAGACCCTGTAAGCAGGTGCGAAGAAGTTCTTTTGTGTTCCAGCTTACAACTATCACTGAAGCATATATATTTTTAGAGGTCATGTTTTTTTTGAATAATCGCAGATGATGCATCATAATCAGCCACTCGTTTTATTTTTTTTGCTATTGGAATTCTGTAAATAAAAGAAGGGAGCCAAGAAGAGATTCGATTTTTTTGAAGTTGAATTTTGTATAAATACTCGGGGTATAGTATCCCGGTTTTATTTTGTTTTAAAAGTGTTAACCATAAATCCCAATCCTGGTGTCGCCGCAACGTTTCATCAAATTCAACGAGATCACTACGTCGTATAAGTGAGGACGTGTGGATGTAATTATGCTTTTTTAACAACCTTTCAGAAAAAGAAAAAGAGGGGAACTTTTTCCATCCAAAGTAAAACCGAGAGTAGCAATAAGACGCGTTTTTGTGTGTAAGTAGCGTTCGCTTCATACATTCAAGCATCCGAGGTTTTGCAAGAATATCTGAATCTAAAAAAATGACATACCTTCCTGTTGCAAGTTTTGCTCCTCTATTTCTTGCTTTTGGCGCTCCTGAATTATTTTGGCTAAGCAGTACCACCTTTGGTTTATGGGAAGCAACCAACCTTGAAGTGAGATCGGTCGATCCGTCATCAACAACTATAATTTCTTTTGGCTGGAGCGTTTGGCGCTGTATAGATTCAATACACGGTAAAATTGTGGACTCGGCGTTGTAGGCTGGAATGACCACCGAAATATCTGATTCACCCATATCACCAAGTAACATTTTTAGTAATTGACTTGAGCCATGATTATTCTTGTTTTTATGGGTATAATCCAAAATAGTCTTGTGAAATTCTTGCCAATATTTCTCATCAAACAAAAAACGGTGTAAAGCATTATAAATACAATTAATATCTAACGGATCAAAAAGCAGGCCTGTTTGATTTTCTATAACTGCATCTGGGACGCCCCCTTGGTTACTGGCTATACAGGGGATTCCAAAACTCGCAGCCTCTGTGCCTACTATTCCAAACCCCTCTACATCACCATAAAAAGAGGTGGGGATAAATAAAACGCATTTACTTTGTGAATATAAACCTGCTAATTCTTCGTCATCTGCTTGTACGATACGAACCGTTGACTCTAATTCTTGCTGTTGAATGAGTTTTTGCAAAACCGTTTTTTCTGGACCATCACCTGATATCAGAAAAACAACACCTTGATTTTGTTTGAATCTCGAAGCTAACTCAATGACTGTTTTATAATTTTTACGTTTTACTAAACGACCCACAGATAAAACTAGTTTCTTACCTTTAATAAAAGATTGTACCTTTGAAGAAATCCGTGGCGTAAACGCTTCAGGGGTACAGTATGCCTCAGGGTGAATAATGACACTTTTTGTGTTGTTTATGGAATATGCATGTAATTGATTTTTGGTAAACGTGCTATTGGTAACAATTGAATCAGAATTTGATAAAACAATTTTTGCAATTTGACGTTTCCAAGGATTTTTTTGTATATGCAAGATATCCATACCATGGACTACAACCGTATAAGGAATTTTTTTTAGAAATTTTATAGCTAAAGCAATGAGACCATAAGGCAGTACGGATGAAACAACAAGATGCTCAATTTTTTTAATTCGCACTATTCGTAGTAACTTAAAAAGCACGGGGAGCCAATGAGGCCAAATGTAGGGAGCAAACATTTGTACTGATTGCACATCCTCTGGGTACTCAACATCTCTCTGGTGTTGGGCAATAACAGTCCTTTTTTCGAATGGCAGATAAAAAACAAGTTGATGTAAAAAACGTCCAACGCCCCCCTTATAGGGAGGATACTCTTCTACCAGAAAGAGTGTTTTTCTCATATTTTTTTACTTACAACAGCTCGTAATATTGTTTTTACGTCTTGCGTCGTGAATATTTTTAAAACAAAGAGCCCAACTACGTACAATGAGCCGTAAACTGGAATAAGAATATACAGTGATTTTTCGCCAGCAACATAATCAATGATTAACGATAGAATAAGCGAAATGACTGCCGCGCCAAAAAATGTTTTTATCAAATTTCGTACGTTTATTGAAATAAGTTTGCTGACGCGTCTTACCCCAAGCGAAAATAGTAATACTTCCGAGATAGCCGTTGCAATTGCTGACCCAACATGCTGGTAGTGAGGAACTAATATAAGGTTTAGAGCGATATTAACCAAAACGGTAATCGACATGTTAATTGTGTTGATTTTTTGATTATTCGTGGCGTTTAAAAACGAACCAATTGGAAAATTCAAAAATATAACAACCAAAGAAGAAATCATTATTTGAAAGGGAATTATTGATTGAAGGTAGTCCCCTGCCCATAGCGTCACAAAAATATTGTGGGCTAAAAAAACTGAACCAATTGCGATTGGAGCCGCTAGAATTATTAAATAAAATAAAGACCGCTCAAAAATTGTTGCCAGTAATTTTTTATTAGCTACATACGCAGCGCTCATTGCAGGATAAAAAGCCGCAGCAAAAGCCGAAGGAAGAAATTCAAGGGCAAAAGTTAATTTGTTAGCGGTTGCGTAATACCCAACAAACTCCCTTCCGCTTTGTATAAGAAGAATAAATCTATCTGTATAGGTAAAAATTTTAGCTAATATTGCCGCAAGTGCGAACGGAACAGCAGTTTTTAGAAATGTTATAATGACGTCTTTTTGCCACCGGAAGGAAGGCATGATGCCTAAACGTTTTTTTACTACTGTAAATGCGTAAAAAAAGTTAATAATACTACCCGATAGCGTCGCAATGAAAAGACCTCGTATGCCCTCACCATAATGTAACGAAAGCAAGCCAATTGTTATTGTTGCAAATTGAGTAACAATCATCCCAAAAGCTTCATACTTCATGTTTTGAAGCCCTCTAAATACTGCAAAAAATGTTGCGGTAAAGGAGTCAAAAGCAACCACAAGAGCAATAAGGTAGATAATAGATCTCTCTACCTCTGCAAATGATGAAAAATTAGTTATTACCCCAAATAAAATCAGAAGAATAACTGCGAAAATTGCCTTTATGGCTAAAACATTTGATAGGTAAACAAAAGATTTTTCAGGTTTTCTCGCAACTTCTCTTGTCAACACCGGAGAAAGTGAAAAGTCGATAAGAATAAGTAAAATTGGAATTAGGGCCTTTGCAGGATCATAAAGGCCTAAATCGTAAGGACCAAGTGCTTTGGCTATAAAAATAAAATACAGAAATGATAGTATTTTCTGTATAATAAATGCCCCGGTAAGATACGAAGTGTTCCGAAGTATCCGTTCTTGGCCTGTTTGTTGTGGCTGTGATGGTGAACCGCTCATACACTTGTCTTAAGAACAGCTTTTAAGAGTCGCTGCTTATTTTCAAGCACTGAACATAAAGACCAACACTCAAGAACTAGCGTTTCTGCCACTGTGGAGCACGTCTGGCTCGTTTCAAACCGTATTTTTTTCTTTCTTTAACCCTTGGGTCGCGTGTTAAAAACTTCAGTTTTTTTAATGCAGGCTTGTTATGCTCATCTAATATAACCAGTAATCTTGAAATGCCAAGTCGAATACTTTCCGCCTGCCCTTTCATTCCTCCGCCTGTTACCGTGATGGTCCATTTGCCTTTTCGGAAATTAATGGCTTCGAATGGAGAAAAAATAGTTTGTTGAAAAATTGGCTGCGGGAAATAATCAGTTGCTAATTTATTATTCACAAAAATTTCCTGTTGCGGGGAAATATGATAGTACACACGCGCTACAGATGATTTTCGTCTTCCAACTGAATAGTATTTTGAAGAAGCGCGTGTTTTGTGTTCAACGGGTTTTGTTGTAGCTATTTTCTCTACTTTTTTTACAATAGATTTCTTTGTAGTTAATTTTTTCTTTACAGGCATAAAATTAGGTAAAACTGATATGTTTCAATAAATCCTTTCGCAACTTATTCGATGGCAGCATAAGTCTAATTGTTTTCATAAAGGTTTTTTCTGGCTGCTTCATAAAAGTTTCAGATAGCTTTGTTGTCGCGTAACCTCCGGGGTGTAATGTGTGGGTATGGTAAAGCTTTTGGTCCCATTTTTTACCCGTGAACTTTATTTTTTTTATATTTTTAATCTCAACGTAAATCTCTGGGAGTGTGTGTGGCGCAAATGTTGGGCTATTTTTCCCACGTATTAATGCGGCAACTTCCGAGGCAAGTCTGCCATAGATTTTACCAGAAGCATCAATAGAAATGGTTTTTTTTGCTTTTTTCATACAAACTCGATTATTGCTTGTTCTGCGGCATCACCTTTTCTCTTCCCTAATTTAATTATTCGCGTATAACCACCTTTTCGTTTACTGTATTTTGGTGCCAAATCTTTAATGAGTTTTTTTACTGCGGTATCAGAAATTTTTGATCTAAAAAATCTATAAGTTGATTGTCCTAAATTCTGAGTAGCTTTTGTCACTAACTTTTCAATGTGTGGACGCACCGCTTTTGCCTTAGAGAGGGTTGTTGTTATTCTCTCATGTAATATTAATGAAACCATCAAACTGCGTAACAAAGCATTACGTGCCTGCGATTCCCTGCCTAATGTTGTTTTTGACTTTTTGTGTCTCATAAAACAGTTTGCGGATTTATTATTCCTTGACCCCTTCTTTTTTCTTCAATTTCTTTTTTGGCTTTTCTGTAGCGACTTGCTTAATAGCAAACCGGTTTGCAAAAGCATCAAAGTGCTCTACAAGAATTTTCGAGGCGGTTGAAAAAGCTTCTTCAGGGCTTACTGTGCCATCCGTGGTAACAGTGAGACTAAGTTTATCGTAATTCGTCATTTCACCAACTCGGACATGTTCAGTGGTAAAGTTAACATTTTTTACAGGAGTGTATATTGCATCAAGCGTAATTGTGCCAATTTCTTTGTTATCATCTGTTTGTTGCTCAGAAGGAACATACCCACGCCCTTTTTTTGCTACGAGCGTCATCTCGAGAACTGCGTTTTTATCGGTTAAGGTTGCTATAACTTGATCGGGGTTTGCAACTTCTACGTCACTTGTAACCTTAAGGTCTTTTGCCGTTACTACTTTTTCTCCTTTTTCACGAAGTTCTATCTTAATAGGTTCATCTGCAAACAATTTCACGCGGATTTTTTTCAAATTCAGCATGAGTTCAACAATATCTTCTTTTACGCCAGGTAAGGTACTGAATTCATGCGCGACATCCTTCACATGAGCTGAAACTATCGCCGCTCCAGGCATTGAAGATAAAAGCACGCGACGTAGTGCGTTTCCTAGGGTTATGCCGTACCCTGGATAGCAAGGTTCAATAATAAAAATACGTTCGTGTGAGTTTGAACCTTTTTGAATCTCTATTTTGCTGGGCAATGGAATAAGCTCTTCCATACAATTAATATTAATAATTATCGAGAATAAAATTCAATTATACTTTGAAACTGGAGTGATTGATTCTCCACTTTTATATTAGGAATCGAAATAATTTTTGCTTCTAAAGTTTTTTCATCAAGCGACATCCATTCTGGCACGTCTTTCTTAACTGCTGTTTTTCTCGCTTCAAAACCTAATTTTGCTTTTTCGGATAAAGAGATTGTATCACCTGGTTTAGCTGTATATGAAGGAATATTTAATTTCTTACCATTTACCTTAATATGTTTATGTGATACCAATTGCCGTGCCTGTCTTCGTGTTTGCGCAAATCCGATGCGATAAACTATATTATCAAGTCGAATTTCAAGTAGATGGAGAAAGTTTTCAGCGCTATTACCAGCTTGTGCAGTTGCTTTTTTGTAATAATTTTCAAACTGTCTTTCTAAAACTCCATACGCAGCTTTAGCTTTTTGTTTTTCCGCTAGTTGTTTCCCATACTCAGAAACGCGGCCTTTTCCTTTTGGTCCATGTTGCCCAGGCGGAAAATTTCTTTTCACTAGAGGATTCTTTTGGGTATCAAGAATATTCTCTCCAAATTTTCTAATCAGTTTATGTTTTGGTCGTAAATCTCTTCCCATACAATATAATTACACTCTTCGAGGACGCGGCTGACGTGTACCGTTATGCGGCGTCGGAGTTAAATCCTTAATTGATAATATATTAATACCATGCTGTGTTAGTGACCGTATTGCTGACTCTCGCCCAGAGCCCACCCCTTTTACAAAAACATCAACCTGTTTTACTCCCATATCTTTTATTTTTTCATATAAGGTACGAATAACCATAGAGGCTGCGTATGGAGTCGCTTTTTTAGGTCCCTTAAAGCTATTTGAACCTGCGGAAGACCAAGCGAGCACATTCCCCTGTTCATCGGTAAAACTAATAATCGTATTATTATAAGTTGATTGTATATAGACACGTCCATGCGGGACGGTTCGTCGTACCTTCTTTTTTACTTTTTTTGGCTGAGATTTTAATACTGCCATAGTTTAAAATTATGTTTTTTGTCCAGGTGGTTTCTTTCCAGACCCCATTGTTCGGCGTACATTCCCGCGGATTGTTCTTGAATTTGTTTTAGTTCTTTGACCGCGCACCGGTAAACCCTTGCTATGTCGGGTTCCTCTATAGGTATTAATTTCTTTTAGGCGTTTAATATTCATTAGTTTTTCACGTCTAAGATCACCCTCAAGTTTATAGGTCTTTTCGATATATCCACGAAGCTCGTCTACTTGTGTTACTGATAAATCTTTTCCTTTCGCGTTTTCAGTAATCCCAAGCTTTTTTAAAATTTCCTTTGAACGCGTATTACCTATACCATGTATGTAGGTAAGCGCGATTATAATTCTTTTTTGTGGTTGGAGTGTTACTCCAGCAATGCGTAAATTCATAATTATCCTTGACGTTGTTTATGTTTTGGATTTGAGCAAACAATATAAACGCGTTTTTTTCTGCGAATAACGCGACATTTCGGACACATTGGTTTTACAGATGCTCTAACTTTCATAACTATCGTCGGTAAACAATTCGACCCTTTGTCAGGTCGTAGGGTGTCATTTCTAAAATGACATTATCTCCTGGCACAATTCTTATTTTAAACATCCTCATTTTTCCCGATAAATGCGCAAGAACTTCATGATCATTCTGCAGTCGGACACGGAACATAGTATTTGGGAGCAGCTCTTCAACAACGGCTTCTTGGTGGATGAAACCTGGCTTTGGCTTTGGGACATAGCTTTTACGCGAAACCCCAGAGCTTTGATTCTTTTTTTTGTCCTTTTTTGCCATTGAAATCACTAAAAATTCGTGTATTTCAGCACGAACGTATAGATTTCCGTCCTATGTTGCTGAATATCGAGACTAAGTCGT
>Ga0210051_1003065_pt1 | contig 16753 bp, 18 predicted proteins | sample CryGey092014_all_FD_185464 | JGI IMG/M metagenome (GOLD analysis project Ga0210051, IMG submission 185464) | Groundwater microbial communities from aquifer - Crystal Geyser CG23_combo_of_CG06-09_8/20/14_all (SPAdes) (version 2) | ecosystem: Environmental > Aquatic > Deep subsurface > Groundwater... | reverse complement strand
AAGTTCTCCTGACCTTAGTATAATCCTTCCCAGAGATGCAAATGAGGTTCCTCAATCTTTACAATGTATAGAATTTCGCTCTGGCAAAGAAGAATTAACGGTAAAAGTGTATTCAAATATAGATTATTCGCCAGAGCCACCAGTCCCGTATGAGGGTGACCCAGGAGAAATAAAAAATGTTACCGGAAAGTCAATTGAGTTAGATTACCACCCTCCCGGAGTTTACCTTTATGCCAGCGCGAATTGTGATAAGACTAAGGAATATAAAATCTATCAAGCGGGTTCGGCCACCTTGCCCGAGTTTGATAATAAAACCCAATCAATTAAATTTATTTATGGATTTAGCGATAAAGGAACAATAAAAATTTCTAAAGAAGAGGCGTACTCTGAAGCAGAGGCAAAAGCAATAGCCCAAATAAGATGCGAGGGAAAAGGAGGAGAGGAGGTTAAATTCATAACAGAAACAGAAAAAGAATATCAATATCGCTGCATAATTTATGATAAAAGATATGCTGCGATTTTACACGAAAAAGAAAATTTTATGGGAGAGGCTATGCTTTACGACCAAGAGCCGGGTGATGCTAACTGTAAAAATTTATCCACAAACCTTTATGGCGGTCCTACTAATATCAGCGTTTCCTCAATTACTGTTTATTTAAAACCGGTCGGAGAACCGATCGGTGATGGAGTAAGATTTTGGGGAGATAAAAACTACACCAAGGAGAAAGATGATGTTGAATATCCAGAAGGTTATTATTGCTGCCCCACAGGTTGGGAAGTACCAGACCTTGAAGGTTATAATGATAAAATCACCTCAATGGAAATGGATGGCCATTATGTAGCTCTTCTTTTTAGAGAGAAAAACTACGCTGGGGATTGTGAAGTATTTATGGATAGCTGTCCTGATTTTAGGAGCCATCGAATTGGTCAATGTGGTTGGTTGGGGAGAAGCGACTGTCTGAGTTCTTTCATTATCAAAGCCAGAAAGTAGTTTCCTTAAGGGCGTAGTCTGATTATTACTCTTCTTTCTGGTTCTTGGCCAATACTTTCAGTGGTAACATCTTGACGGCCAGCCAATTCTAAATGAATAATTCTTCTTTCATAAGCTGGCATTGGGGCCAGGCTTTTTTCTTTTTTAGTCAGAGCTACTTCATCAGCTACTGATTTAGCTAATTCTTTTAAATACTCAATTTTTTTCTTTTTGTAACCATTAATATCAAGGTCAATAAAAAAGGGTTCTTGAATTTTTCTCTTTAAAATTGTTTTCAAGAGATGCTGAATTTCAACTAAGGTCTGCCCTCCTTCCCCAATTAAAATTTGGGGTTCATCAGTTTTTAGATTAATAGGAAGAGTAAGTTCTTGGAGAGGTAAGAATTCAATTTCAACTTCAAAGGTAGTTTTTTCAAAAAAATCCTTAGTAATTTTTTTGATTGTTTTCAAATTTTCTTGGGAAATCATATTTTAGGCTTCTTGTCCCGTACCAAACGAAGTTTTGGTACGGGGTTTGGAAATTAGATACTGCTGCAATATTGAAAATAAGGCAGTGATTATCCAGTAAAGACCGATGGCAGCTGGCAATTTCCAAAGAATAAAAACAGTAAAGATTGGAAAGAAATAAAGCATCTGCTTTTGCATCATCCCGGAAAACTGAGCGATCATTTTTTCTTCTCCTGGTTTAGGTTTTGGAGTTTTTGGGGTAATCATTTTGGTCTGGAAAAACTGGGTGAGCCCGGCTAAAACTGCCAAGACCAGGCTAGCTTCTCCAAGATTAATAATTCCTAAAAAAGTGGGGTCAATTACCCCCGGATGGGGGACGAAACTATAAAGCATATCCATCGCCCCTGGCTGAAAACCTTGCCAAAATACTCTATAAATAGCGAATAAAATTGGCAGCTGAATCAAAAGGGGTAAACATCCGCCAAAAGGATTAATTTTTTCTTTTTGATACAGCTCCATCGTTGCCCGGGCCTGCTTTTCTTTATCATCTTTGTATTTATTTTGGATTTCCTGAATTTTGGGCTGAAGCTCGCTTAAAGACTTCTGGGATTTTATAGATTGGACCATCAGGGGGTAGAAGAGCAGTCTGATGATAACGGTTAGAGTGATTACCGCCAGGCCAAAATCATGGCCTGGTAAATATTCATAGAGCAAAACCAAGGCATTAAATAAGGGTTGATATAATATTACGTTGAAAGCATTAATGAGTAAATCCATATTTTAAGGTTCACCCTGTTAAATTTGCTTCGCAACTATTTAACTAGGGCAAGTCTATCCCGCCAGAATGCCAGGGATGACATTTGAATATTCTTTTAAGTCCTTTCCAGCCTCCTTTTAATAATCCATATTTTTCAATCGCCTGATAAGTATATTCTGAACAGCTCGGATAGAAACGACAATTTTTTCCTAAGTTTTGGGAGAGGAAATCTTGGTAAAAATGGATAATCTTTAAGATTAATTCTTTAAACATTTTAATAAATTAAAAACTTATTAACCGAGCCTTTACAAAAAGCGAAGGTGAAGATGAGAACGAAGTTCTCATCGCCTAAGGTGATATGAATCGAAGATTCATAGAACTTTTGCTTTTTTAAATAATTTGTTGAGAGTTTCATCTATTTCCCAAAAATCTTTTGTTTCTAAACCGGGGCAAGCTATAAGTAAAGTATCCAACCCTTTTTTAAATTTTTTTCCTTTTTTACTAACTATCTCTCTCAGCCTTCTTTTGATTTTGTTTCTTAAAGTGGCCTTTTTTGAAACTTTCCGGGAAACTATAAACCCAAACCTGGTTTGAGATAGGGCATTTTTCGTTATTTTTAAAATCAAAAAATCTTCTTTAAATCTTTTTCCTTTTCCAAAAACCCTTTCAATGTCTTTTTTCTTTCTGAGCCGGTTAATTTTAGATAACATGAGCGCTTCGCTAAATTAAAAGTCTAAAATCAAAAATTAAAAGTTACAGCATTAAGTCCAAAATATTATTTACTTTTAACTTTTTACTGCGACTTTGGACTTTTGACTTTTAATTTTTAACTAAACCGTGAGTTTCTGTCTCCTTTTTCTTCTTCTCTTCGCTAATACTCTTCTCCCCCCCTTTGTTTTTTTTCTAGCCCTAAAACCATGGCTCCGCTTTCTCTTTCTTTTTTTGGGTTGGTAAGTAATTGACATAACTTCATTTTAAAAAAAATTTGACTTCAGGTCAATTTCACAGTCTATCCACAAGATATTAACTTCGTTAGATAAATTTAATCTAAAAGGGTTTAATTTTCTGTCTGCTTGACTCATGGTATAATACAACTAGAAATTCGTATATTCGTATTTATTCGTGATTCGTAGGGTTTATGGTTAAAGAAGAAATTTGGCAAGCAGTTTTGGCCCAGGTCCAGCTGAGCATTTCTCAAGCTAATTTTGCTACCTGGTTTAAAAATACTGAGATTGTTTCTCAGGAAGGAAACCAGGTAGTAGTTTCTGTCCCCAATTCTTTTGCTAAAGAGTGGCTTGAAAATAAATATGGTAAAACTATTTTAAAAATTTTACATAGTTTAGATGAAGAAATTAAGGAGGTAAAATATACAGTGGGGAAAACCGAATTAAAAATTTCTAAAAGGACTCCTATCGCCTCTCTTCCTGAAGCTGGCCAACTTGAATTCCAAGAATTTAAAGTCGACAAAGAGACTAATCTCAATCCCAGATATACTTTCGAAAATTTTGTGGTTGGCCCATTTAACGAGTTGCCTCAGGCAGCGGCCTGGGCAGTTTCAAAAAATCCTGGTTTTGTTTATAACCCCCTTTTTGTTTATGGCGGAGTAGGACTTGGTAAAACTCATCTCTTGGAGGCAATCGGTAATGAGGTAGTTAAAAACTTCTCCCAGAAGAAAATTAAATATATTCCTTCTGAAAAATTTACGGCCGGAGTAGTTTCCTCTATCAGAAATCACGAAATTGAGGACTTTAAATCAAAATGCCGGTCTATCGATGTTTTAATCTTAGACGATGTCCAGTTTTTAGCCGGGAAAGAAAAAACCCAAGAAGAGTTCTTCCATACCTTTAATTACCTCTATGAAAAAAATAAACAAATAATTCTTTCTTCGGACCGCCCCCCAAAGGCAATTCCAGCCTTGGCTGAAAGATTAAGGTCAAGATTTGAAGGAGGGATGACAGCTGATATTGGTTACCCCGATTATGAAACAAGGATAGCTATCTTGAAGACTAAATCCCAAGAAAGAAAAATTGATTTTTCAGAGGAAGTTTTAAATTATGTCGCTTCTAATATTCAAAGAAATATCAGAGAGCTCGAAGGAGCCCTAAATCGTCTCTCGGCTTATCAAAAATTAAATAACAAACCTCCTGACCTTGAAATTGCCAAATCCTTACTTAAAAACCTAATTCTTTCTCCGGCCAAAATGGCAACCCCCAAAAAAATAATTCAAGCGGTAGCTGAATTTTATGATTTGAAGGAAAGAGACTTATTGTCTTCTTCGAGGAAAAAAGAGATTGTCAAGCCCAGGCAGGTCGCCATGTATTTGTTAAGAGAGGATTTAAAAAGCTCCTACCCTTTTATCGGTAGAAAATTAGGAGGGAAAGACCATACCACTGCCATTCATTCTTATGGAAAAGTTTTAAAAGAATTAGAAACAGATGAAAATCTTAGCGATGAAATCAGTCTGATTAGACAGCGGATTTTCAGTATATAAGGAGAGGAAAAATCCCAAGAGGAAAAAATCAAACAATTTTACCCACATTTCCCCCAAAAGAATCCCATTTTGTTTTTTATTCAAATAAAGGAAAGAAAAAAGTTTTCCACTTTATTAATAACTAATAACAATGAAATTAATAATATTACAAGAAAAATTAAAAGAAGGAGTTGGAACTGTTGAAAGAATTTCAATAAAATCTCTTTCCTTACTAGTTTTAAATAATATTTTAATAAAGGCAGAAAAAAATTTCTTAAATCTGGCGACTACTGATTTAGAAATAGGTATAAAATGGTGGGCGTTAGCAAAAGTAGAAAAAGAGGGAGCGATTACGGTTCCAGCCCGTGTTTTCTCTAATTTTATAAATTTTTTGCCGAATAAACAAATCGCTTTAGAATTAAAGGATTCAACTTTAGCAATTGAGTGTGAAAATTACCAAACGACCTTAAAGGGATTAAGCCCTGAGGATTTCCCAATCATTCCTCAAATTACCGAAGGAGAATCCGTTTTGGTCGACAGCCATTCTTTTTGCCAAGGTCTAAACCAGATTGCTGACATCGCCATCCCCTCGACTGCTAAACCTGAAATTTCTGGCATCTTCTTTGTTTTCCAGAAAGATTTTATAAAAATGGCTGCCACTGATAGTTTTAGACTGGGGGAGAAAACTTTTTACCTTAATCTAAAAACACCTAGCACTTTGTCTAAAGAATATACTTTAATCCTTCCCCAAAAAGCAGCCAAAGAAATTATCAACATTTTTGGGGAGAAGGAAGGAGAGCTCCGAATTTGTTTTTCTCCGAATCAAATTTTATTTGAGTTGCCGATGACTGAAACCTCTCACCCTCAAATTCAACTAATCTCTCGCTTAATTGAAGGAGAATACCCAAATTATCAAGAAATTATTCCCAAAAAATATGAAACCCAAGTTATTTTTCAAAGAAACGAATTTTTGAACCAAATAAAATCAGCCGCTCTTTTTAGCGGGAAAATTAATGAGGTCAAATTAAAAATAGATCCGAAAAAAGAAAAAGTGGAACTTTTTAGTCAAAATCCTGATTTGGGAGAGTACCATAGTCACTTGGCTGGTGAAATAAAAGGAAAAGAGCTTGAAATTTCTTTTAATCACCGGTTCTTGGCAGATGGCCTTTTGAATATAAAAAGCTCAGAAGTAGTTTTTGAATTAACCGGTTCTGAAGGGCCAGGGGTTTTGAAACCAGCCGGAGATCCTAGCTATCTCTATGTTGTGATGCCAATTAAGGCAAGTTAGCCGAAAGCGATTTACGAATTTACGAATCAGCGCTTTCGGCTACGAATTATTACGAATATTTTATTCGTATATTCGTACTTATTCGTAATTCGTAGGAAGTTCAAAATTTTCTTTAGGGTATCTGGGTAAAACTTTCTCCATAAAATTATGAAAAATTGGGGCAGAGAGCATCGCCCCCGGTTTTTTAGCCGTTGGAGAATTATCACTGTTTCCAGCCCAGACCCCGGCTACCAGTGATGGGGTATAACCAATGGTCCAGGCATCTCGGTAATCTTGGGTAGTCCCGGTTTTTGCTGCCACCTGATATTCTTCGAAATACAAAGCTGAATGCCAGCCAAACAAGGGGGCCCGGGCCTCATTGTCTGATAAAATATCATTGATTAGCCTGGCCGGGTTCCTGTCTAAAACTCTTTTTGGAGTTTTTTTATTTTCCTCGATGATATTCCCGTCTAAATCCTCAATCTTTAAAATAGAGACTGGTTCAATTCTAAGGCCGTCTGTAGCAAAAACTCCGTAGGCGGAAACCATCTCTAATAATTTTACTTCCCAACCTCCCAAAACTATTGAGGGTCCATAGGGCGGTTTTAAGGTGGTTATCCCTAAGTCCTTGGCAGTTTTAATACTATCAGGCTCATAACCTGATTTAAAGCTTTCCGGTGAATCAGCAAAATTAAGAAGAACTTTTACTGAGGGAACATTTATCGATTGAGCCAGGGCTTCCCGAAGAGTGACCTCTCCTCGAAATTTCTCGTCATAATTCTGGGGGATATATTCCTTCCCCCCCCAAATTCCAAAATTAGTTTCTTCATCAATTACGGTAGTTTTATCATCATACCCTTTTTTAAAGGCAGTGACATAAACAAAAGGTTTGAAGGCCGAACCGGGTTGGCGGCCAGGGCTTTTAATAGCAACATTAAATTGAGGGTCAAACAAGCAGTTTACTCCCGGGGTGCACCCTTCGGGATAAGGGGAAGCATAATAATCCCCGGTTCCCACAGTCATAGCTATGATTTCTCCGGTTTCTGGCTCAATGGCTACTAAAGCGGCATTATGGGCATTATAAATTTTATTTCTTTCAATTCCTTCCCTTACTACTATTTCAGCTATTTCCTGAAGTTCCCAATCCAAAGAAGTATAGACTTTTAAGCCTTTCTCCCTTAAAGAATCTTCACCGTATTTTTCTTCCAACTGTTGTTTCACCCATAAGGTAAAATAGGGAGCTTTAATTTGGATTCGTTTCTCAACAAAATTTATTTCCTCTTTTTTTGCTTCTTCTATCTCTCCGGGAGTGAAAATTCCCTTAGCTGCCATTCGGTCTAAGATATAGTCTTTCCTGGCTAAGAGTTCATCTTTATTTTCTCCATAAGGGGATAGGCGAGAAGGAGCTTGGATTAAAGCGGCTAAGACGGCAACTTCCCCTAAGGAAATTTCCGAAACAGATTTCTTAAAGTAGGTTTGGCTGGCTGCTTCTATCCCATAAGCATTTTGGCCGAAAGGAACCTGGTTTAAATACCATTCCAGAATTTGGTTTTTAGGATAACGGCGGTCTAATTCTAGAGCCAAAACAATTTCCCTAGTTTTTCTTTCGATGGTTTTTTCAGGAGAAAAGAAGGTTGACCTAATCAGTTGTTGGGGGATGGTTGAGCCACCATAAATCGGTTTCATAATTTTTAAGTTAATTAAAATTGACCTGGCTATCGCTTTCAAATCAATCCCAAAATGATGATAAAAATTAGCATCCTCAGCCACAATCACTGCCTGCCTTACATGCTCGGGTATCACCTCTAAAGAAACTGCCGTTCTCTTTTCTTCACCATAAATTTCATATAAAAGGGTTTCCCCAGAGCGGTCATAAATTTTGGTGGATTGAGCAAGTTGTCTTTCGGCAAATTTTTCTGGCCGAGGGAGATCTTTAGCATAATAAGTAAAAATAAACAATAAACAAAAAATAAAAAATAAAAAACCCCACAACAATCCTTTCAGGATGCTCCGGGGCGAGCGAAAACCACCCTTCTTAGTTTTTTGATAGGTTTTCCGATAGTATTTTCTTTCAGCCATAATTTACAATTCTTTATTTTTATCTTAAGATAAAAATGTATGAACCCCGTTAGAAATTCTAAACCCAAACACTTTCATAATAATATTAAATTGCGTGAAAAACAACGCGAGATTTCTAACGGGGTGAAAATAAATACTGACCCTAAAAAAGTTGAGGAAGCTTTAACTCAAAAAGTAGTTCAGATTTTACCTAGTAAAAGCAAATTGAAACGTTTAATGCAAACCCGTAGAATTAGACTTTATTTAGGAATTGATCCAACTGGTACAAACCTTCATCTCGGTCACACCATTACTCTTCGAAAACTTCAAGAGTTTGCTGAGTTGGGTCACGAAGCTATTCTCGTTGTCGGGTCGGGAACGGTTTTGGCCGGTGGCGACCCCTCAGCCAGAGATAGAGCCAGACCATTAATTACCGAAAAAGAGATTAAAAATAATATAGCAACCTGGAAAAAGCAGGCCAGGAAGATTTTAGATTTCTCTAAAGTAAAAATTAAATATAATGGGGATTGGCTGCTTAAATTAGGTCTTAAAAAAATTATCCAGATTGCCTCTCATATAAGCGCCATAAAACTTTTCCAAAGAGATATGTTTAAAGAACGCGTCAAAAAAGGAGGGACGGTTTGGGCGCACGAAACACTGTACCCATTGCTTCAGGGATACGATTCGGTGGCTTTGGATGTCGACTTAGAGATCGGGGGGACCGATCAGCTTTTCAATATGCTTATTGGTAGAGAATTGCAACAAAAAATGCGAAATAAAGAAAAATCCGTTCTTACTGTTCCCCTGGTTCTTGGAACCGATGGAAAGCCAATGAGTAAAACTTCTGGGAACTGCGTTTGGCTTGCTGATTCGACTAATCAAATGTTTGGAAAACTTATGTCTATTCCTGATAATCTGATTATCTCTTACTTTGAGCTTCTCACCAATCTACCACCTGAATTGATCCAGCAATATAAAAGAGCGCTTCAGTTAAAGAAAACTAACCCAGCAGTTCTGAAAAGACAACTGGCTTTTGAAATTGTTAAAATGTACCATTCTGGGAAAGAAGCAAAAAAAGCTGAGGAGGAGTTTAATAGAATTTTTAAAGAGAAAAAATTACCTTCAGAAATTCCCGAAATCCAAATAAAAGAAAAAGCCCTTAATATTTTAGAGCTTCTCATGAAGGCAAAATTAGTTTTGTCAAAGGCTGAGGCTAAAAGACTTATATTGCAGAAAGGGGTGAAAATTGATGGAGAGATTCAAGAAGACTGGCAAGAAACTGTTAAAATAAAAAAAGGACAGGTTATTCGGGTGGGAAAAAGAAAATTTGTAAGGTTGGTCTAAAAAACCGAGCACATAGTTATGTGCTCGGTTAAGTTTCCTACTCACTTTCTTCTCCCTCTTTTTTTTCTTTTTCTTCACCTTCTTCTTTCTCTTCCGGAGCTTTAGGCTCTTCTTGGTTAACAAAAGGAGTTAAAATTTTGTCTTCAATCATATTTTTTAAAATTTACCTTTTTAAATTGTCTCGACCTTTGTCGATTCTACTTTTAAAAACCATAACCCCTTATTTTGCGGGGTTTTACTCTAAAGACTATTATAGGTTTCCCAAAAGGCTTGTCAAGGGTTTAGACCTTTTTTATTTTTATATTAATCTTTTCTTTTCTGAATTTTCTTTTCTTCCGGTTCCAGGCCCAAATCTCAACTGGGAGTTCTACTTTAAATGTTTTAAGGAAATTTGTTATTTTTTTTCTCTTAGCCGAAATATTCGGAAGGGTGGTTAGCTGAATATTTTTCCTCCCCCTTCCTTTCAAGGCCAACATATCAATAATCCCAAAAATATCGTTTTGTTTGAATTTCACTTTGCACGGATACCAGACTACCCATCCGCTACCTCGTAATTCTTGAACTGCTTTTTTCCGAGTTTCACTTTCTTTTGCCATAATTAAATTTTCAAATTAGAATAAATTTCTTGGACCGCCTCATCCTCGTCTAAGGCATCAAAAAGTTTTTGACAGGCCTCTTTTATTTTTTCATTAAGAGCAATTTCTTCTTTTGGCACCCAATCTAAAGAAACAGAATCAATTTTAATTCCCTTTTCTTCAAGGTTTTTCTTAACTTTGTCTAACTCTTCAGTATTCGTATAGACATCTAAAGTTTCATCGTGCCAATAAATATCTAAAGCCCCAGCTTCAATTGCCATTAATTCTAATTTCTCTTTATTTTTAAAATCTTCGCTTTGTAACTTTAAATCAACAACAATACAACCTTTTCTCTGAAACATCCATTTCACCGAACCCTCCCCAACCAATTTTCCATTATTTTGATTCAAAACTTGTTTAATTTCTCCTAAGGTTCGATTTTTATTATCAGTAATTCCCTCAATAATAATAGCAATTCCTCCCGGCCCATAAGCTTCAAATAAAACCTCCTCTAATTTTTCACCTTCAGCCTCGCCGCTTGCTCTTTTTATCGCTCTTTCAATATTTTCTTTGGGCATATTCGCCTCTTTCGCCATTTCAAAAGCTAACCGTAATTTCGAATTAGTTCCCGGATTTGGCCCTCCTTGTTTCACCGCAACCGAAATCACCCGAGCCATTTTGGAAAACATCTGGCCCCTCTTTTGGTCAGTAATATTTTTTTGATGTTTGATGGTCCGTGCGTGGCTGTGTCCGCTCATACATTTTTATTATATATCTTAACCTTTCTTTTAAGAAATAAAATTATTATTCCAGAGAAAATAGCGACAGGTGAAGCGATTAATAAGACAGATAAAGGTTTTGAGCTTTCCGGCAATTGCGTGTTAACCGTTGCTAATGGGGCCTGCTCTTGCGGGAGGGTGATAGGTGGGTTGTAATCTGATGTGTCCCCCGGACTGTTTTCGGCCCTTGGTGTTCCACCGGGATTTTGGCTCGTTTGCCACCTTTTAGAATCTACCATCTCCATAGTCTGTTTAGTTTTATTGTCTCCGGCAAACCATCCAGAAGAACAATTTACTAAATCGATTAAATTTCCAGAACCGTCGTAAAGTTCTAACCTTTCTCCGGTATTCCCCAGGGCCCCGGTATAAATTTGATCAGCCGGAATATCGGGAACTGTATTATCATCGGTTCTTTCTAATAAATAAAACGACTTCCCAGCGATGGTGCCTGTCAAATTAATTTTTGGAGTGCCGTCAGCAACTTTTAAAATCCATCCTTCAAGATTAATTGGTGAGTCGCTGTTGTTATAGAGCTCGATCCACTCATCGTTATAGGAACTTTCTCCCCCCATCCAGGCGATTTCATTAATAATCACCTCGGGGGAGTTGGCGGCCTGGGCAAAGAAAGCCAGGCATGAGAATCCAATAATTAGGAATAACCCAACGGACGGGTGGTGGGTGGGTTGTAGTCTTGACAAATCTTTCATAGTTTAGTATAATAATCAATGAAGCTAAAGCTTCATCTCCATCTTCGCTTCCACAGGTGGAAGCTCGATAAAAGATTAAAATAGCCCTAGAGTTGGGGGCCTGGAGTTTTTCTTAGCCGGGTGGTCTGGCTAACAGCGAGACCATTCCTCGGGAAAATTCTAAACTTTGCGTTCCAACACCTAAGTTTGGCCCCCAACTCTGGGGCTTATTATTTAATAGGGCCAGTTATTCTCTCTACCTCTTCGATGGTAGTAATTCCGTTTAAAACTTTCATCAGTCCATCTTGCTGCATTGGAACCATCCCCCTTTTTATTGCCTCTTTTCTTAGGGTAGCAATAGATGGATTTTGAAGAATAAATTTTTCCATTTCTTCACCTACTAAAAAAGCTTCAAAAACACCAGTTCTGCCCCGATAGCCAGTGAAATTACAATTTTTACATCCTTTGGCCTGAGGAACTTTTAATCCCGGCGCAATTTTAGGGATTTTAACCCCCCACCTTCTTAAAAGGTGGGGGGTTTCCCTTAACCCTCTTTTTATTTTCTCTAAAGCTGAGGCCGGGGCTTTTTCTAATCTGCCGCATTTTTTACAAACCTTTCTGATTAATCTTTGAGCAATGGCCATATTTATTGCTGGCCCAATATTTGAAGGTTTTGCTCCCAAACTAGTTAATCTCGCCACGGTGCCAGCAGCATCATTAGTATGTAAAGTAGTGAAAACTAAATGTCCGGTTAAAGCAGCCTGGAGAGCAATTTCAGCCGTTTCTAAATCTCTAATTTCTCCGACCAAAATCACATCGGGGTCTTGACGCATAATCGACTTTAATCCCGAGGCGAAATCATATCCCTTTTTGGGGTCAACCTGTGTTTGAGAAATTCCTTCCAAATGATATTCGATTGGGTCTTCAATAGTGATAGTTTTAATTTCTGGTTTATGAACCTTCTTTAAAAATGCATAGAGAGTTGTAGTTTTCCCAGAGCCGGTGGGACCGGTAACAATAATCATTCCATTTGGCTTTTTAATTTCTCTTTCAAAATTTTCTAATAAATCTTTTCTTAATCCCAGAGTCTCTAACTCAATTAAAGCTTTCGGATTCAAAATTCTCAGGACAATCGTTTCTCCATATTCAGTAGGCAAAGTTGAAGTTCTAACTTCAATTGAAGTTTTTTCTTCTGTTGAAATAGAAAAACGGCCATCTTGGGGCCGGTCAGTAATGTTTAATTTAATTCCAGAAATAAGCTTAATTCTTGATAAAAGACTTTCATATGTTTTCCAGTCAATCATTGTTACGTCCTGTAAAAGGCCATCGATTCTAACTCGAATTTTTGCCTGCTTTTCTTCTGATTCAATGTGAAGGTCGGAAGCTTCCAGCCCAACCCCACCCCCAAAAATAATTTCTGATAGTTCAGTAACGCTTTTTCCCGAAAACTCCTCAACCTTTTCTTTAAAAGCAGAAACATTTTTTATCTTTTGTGTTATATTGAGAGTAGCAGGGGAAATCTTTACCTCGCCAGTAATTTTTTCTTGCATGATTTTAACATTTTAATAAATTGAAAATTTATTAAAAGGCGATATGAATCTCTGATTCATAGAGTTTATCTTACTTTTTTAAAAAAGTCAATGAGGGTGGAATATTTAACTACTGCTCCACGGCAAACCAAAAAATTGGGGGAAATTTTAGCTAAGGAAGTTTTAAAAACCAAACTTAAAAAAACTGCCTTTTTAATTGGATTAGAAGGGGATTTGGGAGGAGGCAAAACTACCTTTTTACAAGGCTTTGCTAAAGGATTAGGGATAAAAGAAAAAATTCTAAGCCCCACCTTTGTTATTATGCAAAGGTTTAAAATTCGTGCAAATTCGTGTTCAAATTCGTGTAAATTCGCGAACTTCTATCACATTGATTGTTATCGAATCTCTAAACCAAAAGAAATTTTAGATTTGGGTTTAAAAGAAATTATTTCTAATCCTAAAAACATTGTTGCCATAGAATGGTCAGACCGAGTTCGAAAAATTCTACCTAGAGGAACTTTAATTTTAAAATTTCAATTCGCCAATAAAAATAAAAGAAAAATTGTGATAAAACAAAAAAATGGCAAGTGAAAAAAAGCGTTTAATTATTATTGATAGTAATTCAATCATTCATCGGGCTTACCATGCCCTGCCTCCTTTAACTACAAAAAAGGGAGAATTGGTTAATGCTGTTTACGGTTTTTTATTAGTTTTTTTCAAAGCAATAAGAGAATTTCAGCCAGATTTCATTGCTGCCACTTTTGACTACCCAGCTCCTACTTTCCGCCATAAAAAATACAAAGAATATAAGGCTAAAAGACCGCCTGCTCCAGAAGAACTTTATCAACAAATTCCAAAAGTTAAAGAGACTCTGGAGAGTTTCAATGTTCCAATTTTTGAAAAAGAAGGCTTTGAAGCCGATGATATTATTGGGACCATTGCTCATTTAGCTCCTAAAAGACAAGTTTTACCAAAGATTGAGACAATTATTTTAAGCGGCGACTTGGATACCCTCCAGTTGGTTAATCCTAGAACAAAAGTTTATTCTTTAAGAAAAGGAGTGAAAGATATTGTTTTATATGATGAAAAATTAGTGAGAGAAAAATTTCAAGGATTGAAACCGGAACAACTTCTCGATTTCAAGGCCTTAAGAGGCGACCCTTCAGATAATATTCCCGGGGTTACCGGCATAGGAGAAAAAACAGCAATTGAGCTGCTTTTAAAATTTGAGAGTTTAGAGAATTTATATAAAGAGATTGAAGGAAAATCGGAAAAAGCCAAACAACTTCGCCCAAAACTAAAAGAGGCTTTATTAAAATACAAAGACCAGGCATTTTTTTCTAAAAAGTTAGCTCAAGTAGAAAAAAATACACCAATAGATTTTAACTTAAAAAAATGTCGATGGGGGGAATATGATACGGGAAAAGTAACTAAAATTTTAAAGAATTTAGAATTTTATAGCTTAATTGGGAAATTACCAATGCCAAAAAAGCAAGCTGAGAAAATTAAAGAAAATTTGAGGCTGTGGTAAAATAGAAATAGGCAAAATTTATCTTCAAAGGTCGGCTTAAAATAATTATTATTCATTGGTTAGTAAAATCTATGGCAGAAAAAAAACTGGAGAATTTATCGAATTTAATTATTAATATAGTGCCCGCTGCTCATAGTTCTTCTGCTATTCCTGAAGAATAGTGGGTTCCTTTATGAAAAGATACTCACTTTATGTTATTATTTTTGGTATTTTTGGTATTTTGATTGCGGTCAGTTTTTTATCTGTTTATTTTTCTGTAACTCAGCATCAAAAAGATTTAATTGAAACTGCAATTAAAGAAAAGACTCATTTAGCTGAAACCATCAATGAAACTATGGCCTCCCCAATTTGGATCTATAGACTGGCTTTGGTTCCTGGAATGGAAAGAGCCTTTATTTCAGAAATGGCTGAGTTTGAGGAGGTTAAATATATTCGAATTGTCAGCGCTGATGGGACCATTTATAAAAGTAGCCTTGAAGAAGAATGGGGAAAAATTATTAAAGAGCTAGATGTTTCAAAAGTAATTAGCACTAGGGAGAAGATAGTAAAGGATCAAATTTTCAAAAATGAAAAAATTAAATTAATTATTTATCCAGGATATGAAGATAAAACCATCTGGGTAGACTTTACCTTAAAAGGAGTTGAGACGGCTATCGGGTGGATGTGGATTCGAGATTTTTCAATTGCTTCTTTAGGGCTATTAATAATGATTTTGGTTTTATTCGCTATATTTCGAGGTAATATTGTTGATCCCTTAAAGAAAATGACCTTAGCTTGTCAAGAAGTTAGGAAAGGAAATTTAGAGGTAAAAGTACCAGTTGTATCAAAAACTGAAATCGGAGAATTAGCTGAAACTTTCAACGAAATGATTAAGGATTTAAGAAAGTTTCATACTGCTTTGGGAGAAGCCAAAACCGTTTTAGAAATAAAAGTTGAAGCCAGGACTAAGGAACTAAAAGAGCTTGCTGAGGGCTTGGAAGAAGAGGTGAAGAGAAGAACTAAAGAGGTTTATGAAAAAATGGCGGATTTAGAAAGATTTCAGAGGTTGGCAGTTGGCCGAGAACTAAAAATGATTGAGCTAAAAAAAGAGATTGAAAAATTTAAAAAAGAATTAGGAAAATAGAAAGAAAAATATGGGGAATAATTACAAAATTACAAAAGAAGAGGTTAAGGAAGTATTTTTAAACCCCACCAAAGTAAAAGGAATAGTTTTAAGAGAAGAGCTTTGCAGGGCGATTAAAGAGAAATTGGGGGAGGAAGCGATAAAGATAATTGAAGAAGAATCCAAAAATTTGGGGTTTCCTTTTAAGTTAGAAGAGGTAAAAAATTTTGAGTGGTATCCGGCTGGAATAATTATTGAGATTTTGTTTATCTTACAAGAGAAATTTAGTTTTAAAGAAAAAGATTTTGCTGAACTCGGTGAAACGGCACCAAAAGTTTCTAGTATAATGAGACAATTAATGAGATACTTCGCTATTCCTGAAAAAATAGCTAAAATCGCTGCCTCCAGATTATGGCAAAGGTATTTTGATAGGGGCAGGGCTGAAATTTGCGAATTTCGGGATTCTAAAGAAGGAGGCTTTTTGATTATTAGAGTAAAAAATTTTAAATTACATCCCTTACATTTTTCTTATTTGGGCTACTTCTTTTTAGAAATAGCCAAACTGACTAAAAAATTTAAAGAAATAAAGGTTGAAGAAACTAAATCTCCCTTTAGGGGAGATGAATATCAAGAGTATTTAATAAAATGGGTCCATTAGAAAATATGGAGAAAAAATCTACAGAAATTAATCTTCCCTCTGTTGACGAAATAAAACAAATAATGGAAACCACAGGAAAAATAAAGGGCGGCGCCTTCAAGGGAGAATTAGAGTATATTTTAGCAAAAAAAGGAGAAGAGGGGTTAAGGGCGGTGGAGAAAAAAACAGAAGATTTGGGTTATCCTATGGGGTATAAGGAAATAAAAGAGACCCGGTGGTATCCAATAGGCCTGAAAATGATTTCTTTTTTCGCATTTCTGAGCGCCTTTAATTGGGGGAAGAAAGAGTTGGCCGAAATAGCCGAATCTTCGGTAAAAGTTTCCTATATTATCAGGTTTTTTATGAAGTATTTTACTTCTCCGGAAAAAATTTTTAAAGTAGCGGCTCCCAAGTTATGGAAAAGGTATTTCAGCGTTGGCTCTCTTGAGGCAGCCGATTTTTATAATATTGAAAAAAGAGGCGGCGGAGGCCAGGGCGTCTTGCGAATCAGGGATTTTAAATTACACCCTTTCCATTGTTTTTATTTGGGACGTTTTTTTATAGGAATCGCCAAGTTAACC